>TARA_R110002051_G_scaffold322241_1_pt1 | contig 17123 bp, 12 predicted proteins | sample TARA_R110002051 | Tara Oceans TARA_R110002051 (sample SAMEA4397023) | marine metagenome | biome: Polar Biome; feature: [MES] marine water layer (ENVO:01000295) within the mesopelagic zone...; material: water (ENVO:00002006), including particulate matter (ENVO:01000060) such...
ACCTTGTGATCCAAAGTGCTGCGCTTATTCTATGAATCCAGGTTTTTAACATCGCTCAGTAAGGTATCGAGACTATAATCTGATTGCCCTTCCACAGTGACGGTAACACCCTGGCTATCAGAGGTCGACGTGACGGATTTAATGCCAGTGACGCCTTCTAGAGCCTCCTCAATCTTAATCGCAACCCCCTCCTCGCTTTGCTGAGCGGAACCACTAAGGTAGGTAACCGAAACCGTGAGGCTATCAGGTTCAGCGGCAGGAAATGCTTCTTTACGCAGATCAACTACGGTCAGCAGGCCAGCAACAATGACGATCATAAGCAGCAAGTTGGCCGCCACTGGATTGGCGGCAAACCAAGGAATCAAACCTTTATAAGTACGTTCAGTCATCAGACAACTCGCTTTGTGGCGTCACAGCCATGCCTTCGCTGTAGCTACTGAGAGGCTGGATGACGACCGTTGCTTGGTCATAACCTTCTGGGCGCTGAACATAAAGGTGCTGTTGGTCGGAAAATATAATATTGGCTGGATGTGCTGTTAGGAGGCCTTCTTCCGAGACGGTTAAAATTTCTTCACGCTGGCTTAGTGCTGAGGCTGGCAGCTTCCAAAGGTTGGCAACGGAACGCCCAGGAATTTGTGCTTTTAAGAACGTACCGGGGTAGAGGTTGGGTTCCTGTACAAGCGGTTCATCTACTGCGACGACCAATGCCCGCTGACGCGTATCACTATTCAGATTCTTCTCGGTGCGAATCACAGAGCCAATCCATTGCTCTCCGGTTTCTATTTGCGTCAGTTCCACTGAGAGACGGCCTGAAACTAACTCATCTTCATCAGGCAGAACCGACCAATCACTCGCAGAAAGGGGGATGACCACTTCCACTCTGTCCGCACTCAACAATTGGCCAATCTCATTACCCGCCTGAGCATAACTGCCTGGTGAGATACTTCGGCCGATGACGATCGCATCAAAAGGGGCCTTAATTTGAGTACTAGCGAGGTTTTTCTCTGCCTCTGCAACGGCTTGGCGCGAGCTATCCAAGGCAGCTTGAGCGGCGGCTAGCTGAGGTTCCCGTAAAGCTAACGTAGAGAGTGGAGATCCTGATATTCCTGAAGAAGACCATTCCTGCTCAGCTTGTTGCGCTTCCTGCTCCTCTTCTAAATAGCTGACTAACGCTTCTGCCTGGGCTTCACGCGCAGACGCTAATTCCGCTTGCCACTGACTATCTTCAAGCGTGGCTAACACCTCTCCCTGCACGACCAACCGGCCAGAGTTAAAGCTGTCGCTGACACTTATCACTTGCCCGTTAATGCGACTATTTAGGTCTAACTCGAATAGGGCTTCAGCGCTACCTACTCCCTCAACCTTGGCTCGATATGTGCCAGGCGTTACTTCTACAACATTGACAGTGGGTCTTTGTGGCTCCTGAATAGGGGGTGTTTCCTGCAGCTTATTCATGTTTTCGGCCATTCGAACACCGCTATAGACAAACACCACTACGAGAAATAATAAGGCCAGTACCAACACTAGCCTGCGCACATTTTTACGGCTCATTCGTCAATCCCCAAACCCAAGGCGAGCGTTAAAGTAATTCGGTTATCAAGCTGGTTATAAATTAGCGAGTCGAGCTGAGACTCAAGGTCGTAAGTCTCTTGTTGCACACTGAGTAGTTCCAAGATGGTGGCGTTGCCCGCTCGATATCTTTCTTGATACCTCTCCAATGCAAGACTCTGCTTATCCAGGGCTTGGCGGATATAGGCCCGTCTTTCAGCAAACGCTTGTTCTAGACCTAACGCATTGCGTACTTCTTCTACTGCGGTTAACAAGGTTTCACGATAGGTCTCATACTGAATAGCCGTATCAAGCGATGCTATTTCAGCGGCAGCGTAGAGCTGCCCTCCTTGAAATAGCGGTGCGGTTAGTTGTCCTAACAGGCTCCATACAGGATCAGTAAGCAACGCGTCACTGGGTGATGTCGCCACATCTTCCAGGGCGGCTTGGATATCAATTCGTGGAAGCAAATCTTTGTAGGCGACGCTTGCGTTATAGTCCGCAGCGGCAATAGCGTACCAAGCTGCTTGTAAATCAGGGCGTCGCGCCAAGGTCTGCTCTGGCAAGCCAGACAGCGGCCGTTCTACTGAGGGGTATTGATCCGGCACTTGGTAGGGATTGTCATCCATACGGCCTAACAGGCTGTTCAAAGCCCGTTCGTCTTGTTGAATGGTATCTTCAAGTTCTCGCACAGAAGCGAGCGTACTGTAGGTTAGACTGCGCGCGCTATCCAAGTCGTCCAGACCGCCCAAACCCCGCTGATAGCGTTGCTGAATCAGCTGCTCGTTTAGCTCTAACGTGTCCAGTCTTCGACGCTCTATTGCTAAGGAGCGTTTTTGCGCCACGAGATTTAGCCAGCTACTCATCACTTCAGCGGCTAACGTATCCCTCACTGCCTGATAAGTGGCCTGCTGCTGAAATTGGCTCTGTTCATCGGCATTGATACCATCTTCGATTTGCTGCCACACATCCACTTGCCAACTCAGCGTTAGCGAGCCTGTGTACTGTTCCTCCGAGTCCTCAGTATCGCTGGCACTAAAGCCAGCTTCCAGCTCTGGATATCGTTCGCCGCGACGTTGACGCAATGTCGCTTGGCTCTGTTCAAGGGCCAAGAGGGTTTGCTGCAGACCAGGGTTATTATCTAGCGCTTCCTGCACAAGAGATTGTAATTCGCGACTGTCAATGAGCGCGGTAAGACTTGTCGCCGTACCTGGCAATTCATCAATTTCTGCAAATGACACTTCTGCTGGTAAGCGTTCAGCCTGCCGCAAATAATCCTGCCGCTCGCCCGTACTGGCACAACCAGCCAGTAACGCAGCGCTGAAGACAAGCAAAAGAAGAGAAGAGAAGCGGCGCGCCATAAGGTAGTTATCCGTAATTAACGTTGACTACCAGGCAACCTACAGATGGCGAGGTTAAGAGATGGTTAAGTTGACATGCACACCGGCGGCACTTAATAAATTTCTAAGTCCATTCATCCGTTACAGGAAAATTGAATACCCATTTTAGTTGTGAGTAACTCGGATTTTTTAGCCTGATCCCTCAGAGTCTATATCTCATGAATTAGGTACAGCCGAGCGGCCGTACCTATTTTCATCTTATTTATTGGTTACTGTTTTATGAGTGCTTACAAAACCACCTCATAGCCTTCAAATTTAGGCGGCCCTAAATAGATGCCTTCCGGCGCTTTAGCATTGGCATGCGCTTTGCGGAAAGCGTCTGACTTGGTCCAGTCGCGGAAGGCCTCTTCGGATTCCCATACGCTGTGGGAAATAAACACAGTGTGATCTTCCTGGCTTTCACCCTGCAGCATCTTAAATTGCTTAAAGCCCGGCACTTCATCCAGGTGAGAATCGCGGTTGCGCCACACCTCTAAAAAGTCCTCTTCGCGGCCTGGGGCAATCCGAAAACGGTTCATGGCGATATACATTATGACGCTCCTGTTCAACGGTGCTGCTAGGTAAGTGGCTCAAGTAGTGGCTTGATGGTAACGTTCTGAGGTTATGACGAATAGCTCCCATCACGAATAAGCTTCCCGGCGAATAGCCCGCATCGCCCAGGTAACAAATGGCTAAGGCACCCATTCAGGTCGTTTGGTTCAAACGCGATTTACGTATTCATGATCACACGCCGCTTTCAAACGCAGCCGCGGCTGGCCCCGTGTTGCCCGTATTCGCCATTGAACCTGAGCAGTGGCAGGCGCCGGACAGCGCGTTGCGCCACTGGCAATTTGCTGCCGACTCACTGGCCGATCTCTCTCAAGCACTGGGAACGCTGGGTTTGCCGCTGTGCCTATGGCAGGGCAGCATGCTGGACCTGCTGGCCGCGCTTAAAGCGCACTATGGCGAGATTGCCCTTCACTCCCACGAGGAGACCGGCAACGCCTGGAGCTTTGCCCGCGACCTTGACGTCAAGTCGTGGTGCCAGCAGCACGAAACGCCATGGCATGAAGCACGCCAGCACGGCGTCGTGCGTGGCTTAAAATCCAGAGTAGCCGACCTCAACGCATGGGAAAAGCAGTGGGAAACGTTAATGACGGCGCCCACCGCCACTGCCCCACAAAACGCCCAGGCGGCCCAGGGCTGGCAAGCCTTTCACCATATTGACGTTAAACACCTTCACGGCCTGACGCTAGGGTTTGATACCACGCCCTGCCCCGAGCGTCAGCAAGGAGGGCGGAGCGAAGGTCGCGCAGTGTGGCGCAGCTTTGTAAACCAGCGCGGGCGGCGCTACCGCGGCTCGCTTTCTAAACCGCTGCTGGCCTGGGAATTTGGCTCACGGCTTTCGCCCCACTTGGCCTGGGGCACGCTCTCCATGCGCGAAGTGGTGCAGTCGCTGCGCCGCCAACGAAAAAAGCATGCTGAAGACACCGCTTGGACGCGCTCGATGCGCGCCTTCGCCTCCCGGCTTCACTGGCACTGCCACTTTATTCAAAAGCTGGAAAGCGAACCCAGCATTGAGCATCAGACGCTGCACCCAGCGTTGCGCGGCCTGCGGGAGCGCGGCCAAACCGGCGTGCCGCTGGTCGATGCCTGCATGCGCAGCCTAATTGCCACTGGTTGGATAAACTTTCGCATGCGCGCCATGTTGATCTCCCACGCCACCTTTGGCCTTGGGCTGCACTGGTACGAACCAGCATTGCACTTGGCGCGGCTATTTACCGACTTCGAGCCGGGTATTCACTACCCCCAGGTGCAGATGCAAGCAGGTGCCACGGGCACTAACGCGCTGTGGGTGTATAACCCCATCAAACAGGCGGAGGATAACGACCCCAGCGGCGAGTTTGTCGCCCGCTGGGTGCCGGAATTAACGACACTGCCATTAGAGTGGCGCGCCAAGCCCTGGGCACTGCCGGAAATCCTACGCCAGCGGTTCGGCTTTCAGCCTGGTGTAAACTACCCAATCCCCAACGACTTTGAATGTGAGGCGCGCCACTGGAAGAAGATGCTGTATGAGCTTCGCCGCACCCCGGATGCCAGAGAAGCCAGTCAAGCCATTGTGGACAAGCTCGCCAGACAACGAAAACCTCCTGCTCAGCGCGCTAAAAAAGCAAAACCCGCCCATCGTCAGCAGCTTTCGCTGTTTGTTGAGGGCCAGTAAGCCCTATAATTATCAATATTTAAAGAAGGTGATCTGATCGTCCCTGGTTCTACAATCAGTCACCTAACGATTTCAAAAGTGCATCCCTGGCATCTAGGTAGAACTGAATATCGACTTTGGTGGCCATCTCATCGGACAAGTCAAACAGCATCTTTCGAGAAGTCACTGGCATGAGAATAGCTGTCGCGCCTTTTTCAACAGCGATCTCTACTAACGTGACAGGGTTATGAATTGGCTCGATTGACCCACCAAGATTAATCTCCCCTACTACTATAAGACCACCTCTCACGCTTCTTTTTAATAAAGCGGAGCTCATGGCTATTAAAGAAGCCACACCTAACTTACTACCTGATTTAGCAGCATCAAATGCTCGGAGCTGAATAGTAAACTCATGCTGCCTTGGTTCTTTGTCGCCTACTAATTGCCCAGCGCGCGTGTAAAGGTTTTGCTCGGCATAACCCACACTTTCGCGAAAAGCAGGTGGCACGGGTTTATTAAGAATTTTAACGCCAGTACCAGGCCCCTCATTTACTTCAATACGAAATAAGCCAGGATGCTCTTCTTGCCCATTTGCTGTTTGTCCACCAGGAGTAATAGACCATACCTGCCCTGGCTCTAAAGGATCATTACCAATACTGTTATCGCTCTGCAGCTCGGGAGTGGCAACAAACTTCTCTACACCATCTTCCCCCATGGTATAGCTAAAGTGGGTATTTCTAAATTCAGCGGCACCAATACGTTTTTGCTGTTCCTTTACCCGTCGGCGTGCTTCCATCGCAATGTGAATTGCCCACTCTATATCTTCTTCACTCGGTGTTAAGTCATCTCCAGGATATAACAACTTCAAGAGACCACTTGCTGTTTTATTAACCGCGTTAGTGTCACGCCCAGACAACGCTCCGCCAAAAAAGACACGCCCCTGCCATTGCGATACACGGCTTTGGTTACGCAACTGACTCCAACATTCAGAAAGAAAATCACTCACTAAACCAAAGTGGTCGGTCAAGAGCTCCTTGCTAACCTTGGGTACGTCCCAGCCTGGTAGAAAGGCATGAATGCGGTCCATAAAGGCAGTATCGTGACGCATCTCCTCAGGCAGCGGTCCAAACAGGTGACCGATGCGCTGCTGATGTTCAACATCGACATCAAAGTTGCCGACTAGCACGATAGAGCCATCAGCGCGGATACTCTCCTTCCCCCGTGAAAACTCCCCACTCTCCATGTAGCCCTTCATGATATTAACGCCGTCCTTGTTATCGAACGAGATACCAGATACCTCATCGAAGCAGACCACATCGTACTGGCACACCAGGCCACGCTGGCCGTTGGCGTTATTGACGAACATCTTGGCCACAGTGGCCTTGCCGCCGGAAATCAGGTGGGCATAAGGCGATACCTGCTGGAACAAGTGGCTCTTACCTGTACCGCGGGGCCCAAGCTCCACCACGTTATAGTTGCGCTCCACAAAGGGCACCATACGCAGCAGCATGGCATCTTTTTGGCGCTCGCTCAGCCCAGCTGCTTCAATACCAGTTGAACGAAGTAAGAAGGCTTTCCACTCCTCAGTGCTAAAATGCCGACGTGCACGGGCTAGTTCGTCGAGCACATCACGTTTTGATAACTGGATCTCTCGCAGGGCTCGGATTCCGAAAGGGCGGCCTCCTTGCTCCTGGGCGATGCTAGCGTCGTACTCCAGTGTCAGTTCCGCGTAGAAGCCACCAGTCAGCATGCGCTCGTGCTCGCTAACCAACTCGTCAGGAATCCGCACATCGTTAAGGCGTAAGCTAGGCAAGCTCGCCATATAGGTGTCATTTTTCGTATCAAGTCGCGCCTGTATAAGGTCGATAACCTTGATTTCGCCCTTCTCACGAGCGCGGGCTTTGAACAGTTCTTCCTCGCCAGCCTTGATGGTGCGTGACTTGAGCTGCCGCTGCACTACTTCCAGGCCTTCCTCAATCTCTTCCGGATCGGTGCTTGCACAGTAGCGGCCGAGCAGGAACTCCACCACGTACGTTGGTACAGGAAACTGGCGAGCAAACGTACGCACCAGATCTTTGCGAACCAAGAAACCATCCAATAGTTCGGCGGCCTTGCGATCCAGATCATCGAGCTCCATGGCAATTCCCTTCAGTCATCAGTACCAATGGTGGTTAAGCATTGTGCAACCACATGTCCCGCTTCATTCACGATCACTACCTGGGAAGCCTCACCTTCTAGGTCGTCATCATCAACCACAACCGATGCTTTCCCTCCTGCCTTAAACGGCTTAGAAGACAACACCAAGCTAGTACTGGGGTCTGCCGCATGACGGCGTAGGTCCAACATTAACCCATCAGTTTCGCCTTCCACGCGCACGGTGCAGCGCATCCCTTTCCAAACTAACTCGTCGATCACTACAAGAGGTGTGATTTCAGCTGATCCGGTAACTACTAGCTCCGGCGTAACGCACTCTTGCAGAGACAAACCACCATGGGTGTACGACTCACCTGCTTTGAAGCAATAGACGCCCTCAGCTAACGCAAAGTGCACCTGTTCATTCCAGTACCAAGGAAAACGTACTGTCGCCGTATTAGCCCCTGATTTTACCGAGGCACAGCGCCCCCACTTAGAGTCCACCAGGCTAGCGGAAAGCTCTGTTTTTGGTAGCTCGCCAGGCATTAGCAGCCAGCCATGATCAGTCACTATCCTCACTTGCGCCCACCCTTGGGCAAGTAAGGCTTGAATGCGCTCCGCTACCTCGGCCAACATAGCATCCACACGCTGCGCGAGTTTCCAGCCACTTTCGTGGCCAGCATGATCAATGTCTCCAAACTCGCACCATGCGGGCTGTGATGTATCTAGGGTTTCTTTATGCAGCTGTTCAACTTGGCGGCGTTCCAATACCTGCCACCCATTATCTCGTAGTAACTTCTTGAAAAGATGTGGCGTAATCGGTGTGAATTGGTAGCTCTCCGGCTCTTCTTTTATGGCACTACTGCCAAAGATGGGAGCCACCGCATATTTGCCGGTTCCTGTCACGCTAGGTAAAGCCGACCAAGTTGAATGCTCCACAACATTCAAACCACGTTGGCTAAGTCTTTTGGCGAGCCGCTTACCACAATCTAGGCGTAATCCATCGACAAACAGAACACACTCCCCCTGACGCGCATGAGGAGAGGGCTCATCTCGTTTCAAGCCATCAACGCCTGGCCGCCAAACGTGTTGTAAATGCCGGGCAGCATCATCGGCCCAACTGAGATAGAACGCCCGAATAGCGGTAAACACAGCCTCTTGTTCACGCTGGCCAGTCACTTCAGCCAGTGCTTTCAGAAGCGCGTCATCTGCTTTCCAACCTTCTTGAACGTAGGCCCTATGCATATCGTCCGCTTGGCCCCCTGCCAAGCTGCGCTGGGTTGCTTTGGCTAATAAGCTAAGCGGCGCTAACGCCATCGCTAAAGGGCTTTCCCCTAGCTCCGCCCATACCCAGTCGCGCCGCCCCCCATGATCTTTTTCTAAGGCATCAAGTCGCGCCCTTGCTTGGGGCGCAGGCAGGTTCCCTAGCTCACATAAAGCATGGTAAAGCTTTTCCTCTTCCTGCTGATTTAACTGAGGCCACACCTGCATATCCTCAGCTTCTGGAAACAGCCCAAGGTCAGGTGGCGCCTGTTGTCGAAGCTGCTCTACCAGCTGAGGGTAGCGATGTGGGGCTTCACAGAAGCGTGCCCATACCGTGCTCCACGCACCTTGGCGCTGAGTTAAGTAGGTAAGGGCTTCCAATGGCGTCTGACGTTCTGGGTGGATGCCATACTGAGAGTGGCATACTTGGCAAAAGGCTTGCCACTCAGGGCTAGACCCACTTGCTTTTACAGCATCTGGCTGGCTCAGCCACTCCAAGACATCGCGGACAGGATCACCGCCCATTAAAAGGGTATTGAAGTCATCTCCATCTAAATGACGTCCTTGTAAGCTACCCAGCGACTCTTTAAGCAATCGTGGCAACGCCGCGTGTAACGCCTGGCGAGTTGCCGCATCACGGGCGACATCCAAACCAAGCCCGCCCTGCTCTGTGGTAAGAAAAGCACGCGGCGTCCAATCCTTCGCATTAACCTGAGACCACAACACACCTCGATACTGCAGCTCTGCTAAAGGCTTCAAAGCTTCTGGGCACTCGCTAATGGCCCGCAAATCCTGCCGACCAACACCAGGTAAATACAGAATGGGCGCCCTACCTTCATCAAGGGCAACTCCCTCAACAGTACCGGCGATAGCGCACCGCAACCAAATGGCCGGGCCTCGACGCTCTTCAGGCGCATACTCCCCTAACACCAACAATTCGGGTAGTGCAGACTGAATCTGGTTGATGACAGGTTCCCACAGCCGCTCGCGATCTGGCCATAAGATACAGGCCGGCGCGACTTGCACTTCGGGGTTGTGAGCGGCAGCATTACGAATCTGCTCAACCATCTTCTCTAGTAACAGCATGCCTTAAAATTCCCACTTATCGGCTAGCACTTCGATCAAATCTGACTGACGTTTCTCCACCACTTTAAGTGTCCACTGGCCTTCACCGAGCACTTGGCTGGTAAGTGCATAGGATGAAACGTTGCTGCGTCCACGGAAATAGGCCTCTTTCTTCTTCCCAAAATCATAATTTTGGGCCTGAGAGTTTCGGCGCTTGTTTAATGGTACAAGGTTGGCTAAACGGTGAACCCACTGCTTTCTCACTTCAGGCTCTGGCCACCATTCGGCCCAACCACTATCGCTTGGAACAGTTTGCGGCAGAACATGCTCAATGGTCAGCACCGTTGGGTCATAGGTTGCCGCACCATCCGATACAAAAGAGTCCAGGCGCAGCATCAGATAGTTACGTCGACGGGCAGTCAGGGTATAGATGTCGCCTTGCAGGGCCCGCCTCATTTCGGTCTTCTCATCTTCCGTCAGTTCGATGACCTGGACCGGGTTGTCGTATTTATGCGATTGCTGAAGTGCTGCAACTAGCAGGGCATAGCGCTCGATACGCTGGTTCACGTTTTTCGCACAAATGTGCATGTAGGCCGCCAAGCGTTCCAGCTTTCTGAAGAACCAGGCCACATAGGCAGGTTCGTTCTTATGTTCTGCCAGGAAAACCATAGCAGACGGCACCCAGTCAGAGTTGTCTATTCGGTTCAACCAGCGCAATGAAAGATTGACCTTGTCGGCGTCGGTTTCGGCGACGTAATGAGACTCTCGCAAAATCGAAAGGGTCTCAGCATAAGGTTCTAATACTTCCTCAATCAGCGTACGTGTATCACTGACCTGTGTAAGAACATGATTACGGAATTCTTCTAGCAACGCCCGCTTAGCCTTCTCCTTGGCATAGATCATGCGCACGTAGGCAAATAAATCATTAAAGCCAGAACGGCCCAGGTCAACCTCCATATCTTCCCAGCGTTCGTTGTAGATTTCCTGCTCGCTGGTGGTCGGTAGCTTGCCGATGACATCCGCTTTGATGATATCCGTCGGCTGAAGATCCAGGCCACGGCTGTTCATAACAGAAAATACGCGAAAAGCGGACTTCTGGCTTGGTGTAGCAACCGCCACAAGGAAACACCGTTGCAATAAGAAGCTGATAAAACCATCCAGCTTTTCCAATGAGTCACCGAAACGTGAGCTAAGCCGTTTGATAATAAGCTGGCTATTGGTTTGGATATTTTTCTGGGAGTCATTTTCAAGCGAGGCAGGCTCTAAAGCTAGAAGCTTATTGAACGCTAGCTCTTGAACATAACGGGTAAAGAACTCTCTATCCTTTTCACGCAGCGTTAAACGTGGTTTTGGCTTCAACCCTGCAAACTTGTTTCCTGGCTCAGTGATGTACTGGCTTAGCGTACTTCGATCCTCTCCTTCCAACTGGGCCGCAATAGTAGCAAGTAGAATCGTCAACGTGGTTAAACGTTGCTGACCGTCGATCACTTCAGCTTTAGGGCTTCCCTCTTCCTTGATGAGCACGATGCTGCCAAGAAAGTACCCTTCCTCATCCTCACTACGATAGAAATCGTACAAGTCGTCGAAAAGCTCTGAAGTCTGGTCGGTCGTCCAGGCGTAGGGGCGCTGATAGGACGGAATCAGATACTCAAAATCTGAACTGAAAATCTTGGCAAGTGGGAACTCCGCCCCGCTGATCTTTTTACTCATGTCTCTCTGTTGCTCCCTGCCCTTCCACCCTGATGTGCGGTTTGCCATCAGCATAAAAGGGTCGTTTTTTTACCCACGCACCCTTGCCCGCTATCGGCTGCTAGTCATCAGTGCGTGATCATTTTATGACACGCTAAGAGGTATCAATTGCCTGACAAGCAACGGCATTGCGGATCCCCGGCACGTCTACTGCAGTAACTACAGGGCGCATAGGAGGCCCTCTCTTTCCGCTGAAGATCGCTTAGTTCATCAACATGATGGAAGTGCCCACCAGCTCTGCCCAACTCCTTCTTGACCAGGGCCTCTCCAGGTACCAGAGAGCTGTCATCGCGGGTGGCCACGTTGGGTCGCAGCAGGACACCCCCTACCGGCTGCTCGCTCTGGCTGCTACGACCCTCAGGCTTTTTTGCCAAGCTCTCTACTCTACTACTTTGTTGGGTGGAATCGCTCATAGAGCGTCCAGTGATGCCCTGCATGATGTCCAGACCGAACTCTAACGAATGGATATCTGCACTATCGCTATCTCCCCTAATGGCTGATTTCGCCGAGGCGTGCAGGATCAAGTTATCGTCCACTTCCAGACGGAGCATGATTCGCTCGAAAAGCTTCGCCATTGAAGGCTCGACCTTAACGTTCAGACAGGCCAGAGATTGCCGTGCGTCGTTAGCCTGCACATGGCGGCCATGGCGAGTAGGTGAGAGCAGGCTGACCTTACCAACGCCATCGCGAGGATCGGTGCAGTAGAGCGTTAACATTTCTGCCTCGCTAACCTCACCGGCAGTGGGCATCTCATAGCCCGCTCCAATGACAGGAAAGTGCTGGTTGCGTGCAGCGTGAACCTCGATGTTCTTGGCCAGTCGCAACCGCGCTTTATCATGTGCAATCCAGGCGGCGCCTTCCGAAATAATGGAAAAGCCACGCTCGGAGATCTCGACCCGAGTGGCGCCAAACATCTCATAAAGCCCTGATTTGATCGCTGGCATATTGACGACGCCACCGGTTGCGAGGCAAAGCGAAATGTCCGAGGTGGTCAGGTCAGCTAATTCAATCAGCGCTTTGGCTCGTTTGACCCCTTGACGCACTTTCTGGCCGATGATCTCCTCCAGATCTTTGCGGGTCAGCAGGATGTCGATATCGGGGTCTGAAATGCCGTTCCGGAAGTAACCAGGGATATAGATAGGTTCTTGCTCCCTAGTCGACAGCTTGATTTTTGCCTCTTCGGCTCGGGTTAACAGGCGCAGGCTTGCGCCAGGGTCGATATCGACGTCATCTGGATCAAGGCCTGACGCCTCAACGGCGCGTTTCTCGACTTCTCGACGGATAGCCTCGTCCATCACATCCCCACCGAGTTCGTTGGTACCGTCGTTACGGACCTGTACCAACATGCCGCTCTGAACCTGGCATAGCGTGAGGTCTAGGGTTCCACCGCCCCAGTCGAAGACCAGCAGGTAATGCCCTTCAAGGCGACGAATCTCGTTCGCGGGGTCATCCTTGGTGCGTAAATAGCCATAGAGTGCTGCCATGGGCTCATGCACGAACTGCTCAATAACCAGCCCGGCCTGATGGAAAGCCTTGCGTAGTTCGCGGCGCTGTTTACCGTCCATATCGACTGGAATGGTGACGACGGCGCGACTGACACCCCGCTCAAGCTTATAGCGCCGATCCTCCTCGGTAGCCATCACCACGTGCTTGACGATATCCGCTACCATGTTGCGGGGGCGTCTAGGGACACCATCGACATGCACGTGCTCCCGATCCAAGAGCATCTTGGGAGAACGAACCACGTTACCGATAACGCCGATCTCATGGGTTGCCAAGCGCTTCTTAGCCTCGCTGCCGCAGATGACGCTATCACCTTCATAACAGACGACAGAAGGATAGGGTTCGCCCCCTTGGTCGAATACTACGGTTTGGCCACCGATCACCTGACTGATCAGGCTGTTGGTAGTGCCAAAGTCGAAGCCAAAGACTTCCATATCACTCTCCTTCTGTATCACGAAGAACTTTCTTTAGATGATCAAGCGTCTCTTCCACATAGTGCGAAACGATGTGTAGCTTGGGCGGATCGCGCTGCAGAGCGATTAGCGCCTCCTCAAGACGTGGCAGTTCGCTCTTCAATACCTTGGTGACCTGGGAACGTAACCGGTGCTTGTCATCTTCCTGGTGGATGCTGGCATGCTGGGCGTTCTGCTTCTGCAGGTTTAGCGCTTCTTCAAGCTCTCCGATCTTATTGATCAAGGTGTCTCGCTCATGGCGTAATGCCTCTATATCCTCCTGTGCCTGGGTATGCTCGATAGTGAGGCGCTCTTTGTCTCGCTGCAGCCGTTCAAGCTCACTAGATTGGCTGGCCTTAGTGTTCTCGATCTGTCTCGACAGCCAGCCCAGCGCTGAAAAGTCGGCGTTGTTCTGGGTGTAGGCTGTCTTAAGCAATACTTCCATCGCCTGGCTGGGGTAATGGGTGCTGATGGTGAAGATGCCATCTGCGCGCAAAAAGCGCAGAACCTCATCTTCCTTGACCCATCCTTGGTTTGCCTGCCAGATCAAGCTCAGGAACAGCAGGTTGCGCAGCTTGGCCTGGCGCTCCTTTTTCTCCTTGGCTAACATCTCCTTGCTGGACGCTAGCTGTTCTGCTCTGGCGGCGTAGCGCCTGAAGAGCTCCTTGGCAGGGGGAAGTTCCTCACCCGTGAGAGGAAGCCAGACATCAACATTTTCCAGAGCCAAATCGAAACTTTCTCGTCCTGCGTCAACGGTGTACTTCAGCAGTAGATCCTTGACGGTGAGGTTGCTATGGATTTCGAAGGCGGCGAAGGCCAGGTTGACGGTACGAGTAAGCGAGGCGTCCTCACGTTGGGCGAGATCTAGAAGCTCCGAGTACTGAACAGCCGATAGGGAGCGCTCCTCCAATTTTTTCAAGGCTGGCTCGGTTATCTTCTTCGGTGCGCCCGAGGTCACATAGAAACGCTGGATGATATCGAAAACCCGCGTAATATTTTTGTTTCCATTCGAGATGGTGAGAGTACCGGATACCTTATCTGACTCCGGGTTGGACGCAGCAACTAATGCGCTCTCCTCACTGGTGTCGCTTGCAGACAGCCCTATATCTTGATGCTGCTTCGGCACCTCAGGCGCTGTATCAGATGTCAAAGACTGAGCACCAGGCCGTTTAATGGTCTTGTTACCCTTTCCAGCTTGGGCCTCGCCGCGTGAAACGATACCCGTGGTCTTGTTGAAGATCGGGACGAACTTTTTATCGTCCTTCGGGGAGTCAGTCATTTTCTACTTCCTCGATGATACGGGTGGCCAGGTTCTCGAACAGCGGGCTATGGCGAAGCTTCTTGGCCCAGCTGGCAGCCCGAGCATGTTCTCTAGTTTCCCAGTAGGTATTCATGGCCAGTGCCTGGATTTTTACCCGGTCATGGTCGGTGGTCAGGCGCTTGCTGGCCAAGTGTTCCAACTGAGGCAGCTGCTCCTGCTGTTCCGCCAGTGTTAGGCTGCAAAAGCGCATGATCTCGGCGGTCAAGGTATCTACTGGCAGGTTGTGACCGGAGGCGATTCTGGTATCGGGGGCCGGACAATGCTTGCCTGAGCGGAGCCCGTTCATCATTCGGCAAGCAATGGCGACCTGGCCATCGGGTGCAAGGGCCTCTGCTTCGCTGAAGGCGTTGTCGTTAAAGTTGACCAGCGCCTTGATCAGGTTGGCCAGAGGGCGATCCATGAATCTTAGTGCTTCACGGGCGGCATGGAATTTGGCGGTATAGTCATCTCGGCTCAGGCTCGTGCCACCCCTCTGATCTTTTGCCAGCACGCCGTACAGGAAGTCACTGACGCCTTCCAGGTAAAACCTGGCACCATCCTCTTGTTTGACCACCGTGATGAGCTGGGCAATGCGATTGCTCTCCAAGGACTGATTGACAATCAACATATTGAAGACCCGTTCGACCGCGGCCAGCTGTGCGTCGTTGGGTATATCGAATTCAATGTGGTAAGTCACAGCATGGTCGGCGCTGGCCAGGGTGACCTCGTGGAAGCCTGAGGCGAGCTGGCTAAGTCGCTGGCATGCCTGTCGGCTGGTCACTTCCTGCTGGTCGATGACGATCCGCTCTGTTTGCTGGATCACCCAGTCTGCCGGTGGAAATGGGGTAGCAATCACCTGCCCTCGTTCGTTAACCATACGACTACCCACCATCAGCAGAGGCCTTTTGAAGGGGTGATGGTCGAAGATGTGCTGCCGCCGAGCTTCACGATCCGCGAAGGCTTCGCCGCACTTGTCGCACTTAAAGGTGACGGGGCGGTTAGGCTCTATCGTTATTTCGGGGATAAGCACACTGCCCCCAGCGTTGCCCGGATCCACGGCATCCGTGATCTTGACCATCGTTAACCTCTACCTTATATCTTTACTTTTTTATGGTTATTTAGCCGCTGCCTTAGCCGCCAGCGTGATGTGGTAATCATTGATTCGGTCGCCTTTGGCGCCGCCGAGTTGGGGGCCGAGATCGTACCAGGGGGCGGATTCCACGTCTTTGCCGCGGTCTTTTTTCCAATGGATATTGGGCTTGTGCATCAAGACACCGGCGTCTTTCTTTTTAACGTCGGGCACCGACAGGAAGGGGCGGATGTTGAGGCGCACGCCATCATTGAGGTCGGGATGCCAGCCGATGGGCTGTTCTTCTAGGGGCTTCCAGCGGACGAAGATGTCGTAGGGTTCTTCACCTTCGAGAATCAGCTCCAGGCTCTTCTGCAGCGCCTCGGCGGCGGCCAGGCGAGCTTCTGCACCGTCAATGCCGTCAGTGATCTGCTTTTTCTGCTGGGTGATCCAGTCGCCTAAATAGGTGTAGGTGAGGGTTTCCAGGGCCTTGTAGTCGAGCTTGTGGTAATTCACCAGCGCAGAAAAGCCGTCCTTGAGGCCATCCCAGATGTGCCAAATAAAGGGTCGGTTCTGGAACAGTTTGCAGTGCTGGGCGAAGAACTTGTCACCCAACCAGCTTTCCAGGCCCTTGCCGGCATGGTCGACACTTTCGAGCAGCTTGCTGCGGGTAGCTGCAGACCACTGATCGCCATAGGCCTCAGCCAGTAAGGCCTCCAGGCGATCCACGGCGCGGCGCTCGCCGCGCACGGCGGGCAGGCAGACGATACCGTCGCGGTCGACATGGCCGAGCAGGGCCTCGCAGCGCTTGACCCACTCGCGCTGCTCCTCGGCCAACTCCATCTCCGGGTCCAGCTCCGCCGGCCAGCGGTAGCCCAGCAGCCGAGCCACGGCCACCTGCAGCACGGTGTCATCGGTGCGCAGCGCACCATGGGCGGTCCATTTGGACTCCTCGTCCCAAACTACCGAGCCGCAAGGGTGGCCGTGGAAGATCCACTGGGTGGGGTCGTCTGTATAGGGCTCAGGGAGACCGTGAGGGTATTTTTGTTCAGCTACCTTGGTCCAATGGTCAAGATCAAAGGAAACTTTAAGAAGTGTTTTGGGAGCCAGTTTTAATGAATTATCAAGAAGACGGACTTGTTTGCTGAAATCTCCAGATTCACAAAAAGCCCAAAGTGCGGGCAGGTTGGATTTATTTTTTGGAATAACAGCGCTGCTGTTTACATCGTAGCGTTGTCCTGAGTAAATGGCGCATGCTGCTTTTCCCATAAGCCCAACGACGATCCCATGCTTCCCCCAGAATGGTTTACCGGCCCTCCAGTTTTGAGCAGCATGGTTAAGATGCTTTACACTCTCAGCAAGAGCTGCAAGTGAGCCATTCTCATTTTCCCAACGGATAATTTGTTCTTTGCCAGAAAAGTCCTGGATTCATAGAATAAGCGCAGCACTTTGGATCACAAGG
>TARA_R110002051_G_scaffold9051_3_pt1 | contig 17106 bp, 16 predicted proteins | sample TARA_R110002051 | Tara Oceans TARA_R110002051 (sample SAMEA4397023) | marine metagenome | biome: Polar Biome; feature: [MES] marine water layer (ENVO:01000295) within the mesopelagic zone...; material: water (ENVO:00002006), including particulate matter (ENVO:01000060) such as......
ATTGGCCGAAATGAAAAAGCCGCTTTCGTTGAACGGCATCTTCTTTGTGCGGATATCGGCAAACTGCACCAGTGGATAGAGTAGCAGCTGGAACGCCGGGGCTGGCCCGCCGGTCCGGTTCATTTCCTGCGACAGAAAGGCTGAGAGATTGCCGCCCGCACTGTCACCCGACACGGCCAGCCGCTCGGGGTCGAGCCCCAGCTTGCCGGCATTGTCCTGCACCCAATGCCAGACATTCAGCGCATCCTCGTGTGCGGCCGGGAATTTGTGCTCCGGTGCCAGCCGGTAGTCGACCGAGACGACCCGGCACCGCGCCCCCTCCGCCAGCCGCTTGCAAAGCATGTCATGGCTTTCTAGGTCGCCGATGACGAAGCCGCCACCATGGAAGAAGATGATCCCCGGCCCCGGCGCGATGCCCGCCCCGAGCGGCGTGTAGACGCGGGCCTTCACCCCGCCCGGCCCGGACGGCACGGTCATATGGGAGATATCGGCCATTTCCGGCGCGTCTTTCTCGATGGCATGGCTGGCCAGATAGAACTGGCGGCGCAGACGGTCAGCCGTGGTCTGCCAGTCCAGACCCTTGAGGTCCGGCATGGTGAACCGGTCGATGAATTGGCGAAGGGTCTGGTCGAGAGTCATGGCAGGCAAGATGGTATCGAAATTGGTCCTTGTGAAGGCGGCATGAAGACGTCAAACTATTGGCATGAGAACTGTCGATGTCTTCTGGTCGTTCCGCTCGCCATATTCCTATCTGGCAACGAAGCGCCTCCGCGCCCTCCCCTCAAAGTGGGAGGTACGCGTTCGCCCGCGTCCGGTCTATCCAATCGCGATTCGCACCCCCAATTTCTTTCAGGAAATCCGCCCGCAATGGGTGCCCTACCTGATCCGGGACTATGTCCGGAATGCGCAATATCTCGGCCTGCCGATCGGGCCGCTGAATCCGGACCCGGTCGTGATGGACATGATGACCCGCGAGATCTCGCCCGAGCAGCCCTATATCGGCCGGCTGACCCGGCTCGGCATATTGGCGTGCGAGAAAGGCGATGACGAGGGCTGGACCTTCATGGACGAGATCTCCACCCTGATCTGGTCCGGCGGCGCCTGGACCGAAGGCACCGCGCTCAGTGAGGCGGCGGCCCGCGCGGGATTTGACCTGGAAGTCCTGGATGCACGCCAGGAAGCCGAGATGGACCGGCTGGAAGCCGTGATCGCCGAAAACCAGGCCGAACAGGACCCGCATCATTGGGGCGTACCGCTCATGGTGTTCGAGGGCGAGGCCTTCTTCGGACAGGACCGGATCGACCTGCTGGAATGGCGGCTGGGCGAATCCGGCGTCGCCCGCAAGGACTGACGCTTCAGAAAGCGACCCCGGTCCGGAAACCCGAGGCGCCGTTTTCTTTCATTTCCCGGGCCGCTTCCGCAAGGAGGCGGCCTTTTGTTTCCTGCGGCAGGGTCTTGGCTGCCGTCACGGCCGTGGCGCCGAGATTGCAGACATTCACGCCTTTCAGCGCCTTCCTCGCATCGCCGCCAGACTGCAGCGACACGATCAGGGGCAGGACATCCGGATCGGCCATGACCGACATGACCATGCCCTGAAGCGCCGCCTCGTCAGCGCGGGTCATCTCACCGCGCTCGACCGGGTGGGTGCGCGCATCTTCGATCGCGATCATCAGGCCGGTCATGACTTCGAACGAATAATTGTTCAGCGGGGCTTTCATTTCCGCCAGCGTCTGCTCGAAGACATCCGGCTTCTGGAATTCGATATCCGCCAGGTCGGCATAGCGGCCGGCATCGCACCATTTGCTCCGCTTGCGCGATGCCGTGCGCAGCTTGTTACGGGTCATGTCCAGAATATCGTCGACATGTTTCGTGTCGGCTTGCGCCAGTTCGCCCGCATGATCACGCAGCACGGTCTCGGCATGCGCCATGACGAGGCCAGTGACGGCGGCTTCGTCCAGCTTGCCGGCCTGCATGATCTCGCCAGAGAGGGCCATCTGGGCTTCCGGATCCACCTTCCCGAGGGCGATGAAATAGGCCTCAGCCGCTTCGCCGGGCAGGTTCGGCATGTCGATCGTCAGTGAGGACACCCGGTCCCCCAGTGGCGTGTCATGGCCCGCCGCGTTTTGCGGCAGGCTGAGCACAGCGAAAAACGCGCCGCACACAACCGTCAATGTTATCAATGCGAACAGCGCGTTCTGCTGGCCGGACGCAGACGCAGTATTTGCCTTGCGCGCGTCGAAGGTCATGATCTCTCCCCACGAAAATCCGACGGCAGATTTACATGGAAAAGCCTTCCAACGACTTAAACTTGCAAGGGTTTTCAGCCGTCAGAGCGTGATGACGCCCGGCCCCGGCGGGTTGGAGAACAGCGCGGTCACCAGATCGGCCCGGCGAGCCTGCACCAGGCGCTGGTTCACATAGCCCTTGTCCGTGATCTCGCCCGCATCGACACTCGGCGGTTCCGTCATCACCATGACCCGGCGGATACGGCGAGACGAACCCGGCTCACCCGCATTGAAGGCGGCGGTTTTCTTCGCCAGCTGTTCCGTCAGCACACCGAAGGCTGCCTGCATGTCGCCATTGTTCTCCTTGACCAGCTGCTCCATCCCGGCCGGCGATGGCCAGACCAGCGCACCGATGACGTCCTTGTCCTGCCCGCAGATCACGGCATCGAAGATCAGCGGCGAACAGGCCGCCACATAATCCGGCCGCAGCGTGCCGACACTGACCCATGTGCCGGAGGAGAGCTTGAAGTCCTCCCCTACCCGGCCGTCGAAGATCAGACCCTTGTTCGGATCGTTCTCGTCGACAAACTTCACCGCGTCGCCGAGGCAGTAGAAGCCTTCTTCGTCGAACGCTTCGGCATTCTTTTCCGGGTTGTTGTGATAACCGGGCATTACCGACGGGCCTTTGACGCGCACTTCCAGCTTGTCGCCATTCGGCACCAGTTTCAGTTCCGATCCCGGCAGCGGCAGGCCAATCAGGCCGACCCGCTCCACCTCCCAGTGCACCACGGTGATGCCCTGCGTTTCGGTTGCGCCATACATGGTGACGATCGGAATGCGCTTGCCGGTGGCCTTGATCGCCAGTGCCTGCAGGCGGTCATACAAATCATCCGACAGGGTCGCCCCGCCATATCCGATGGAGCGCATGTTCCTGAAGAAGGCCGTCAGCAGCTCGTCATCGGCTTCCATGGCTTCGGCCAGCATGGCGAGCGCAATCGGCGCGGTGCCAAAGACCGATGGCGAACAATCCCGGACATTGCGGATTGTCTCGTGGAACAGCGCCGGGGTCGGTTTGCCGCCATCGATCCAGAAGGTCGCGCCATTCCACAGTGCGCCGTTGAAGTTCACATTGGAGCCGGAGATATGGTTCCAGGGCAGCCAGTCGAGCAGGTTTTCGGCCGTATCCGGATCATGGTCCGGGTCACGCGCCGTATCGCGCAGGCCTTCCTGCCCCGCGATCATGGAACACATGGCGCCCTGCGTCGTCGGCACCGGCTTTGGCATCCCGGTCGAGCCGGAGGTGAAAAGAAACTTGCCGATACTGGCATCGGTCAGCTGGTCCCGCGCCTCACGGACCGCGTCTGTCGGCTCGGTGGCGGCCAGCGCGTCATAGGACAGCACCGTATTGTCCCCACCCGTATCGGCGGAGAACACTTTGCAGTCATCGCAATCGAGCGCGGCAATTGCCTTTTTGAACGGCTCCAGCGTCTCGGCGAAAATGATCTTCGGGCTAACGGCCCCGAAACAGTGTTTCAGCTTCTCGAAATCGGTGGACATGGTGGAATACGGCACCGAGATCGGCGCGGCCGGCGCCCCGATTTTCTGCGCCGCCAGGATCACCATGGCAGACCGGATCGAATTTCCGGACAGGATCATCACCGGCGCATCTGGCCCGGCCCCCATGTCGAGGAAGGCCTGTGCCAGACTGTCCGTGATACGGGCCGCCTCGCCATAGGTGACGGTCACCCATTCATCGGTTTCCGGATCACGCTGTTTCAGGAACGGCCGGTCCGGATGTTCGGCGGCGCGCTCGTCCAGGCAGTGCGGGATGGTGCGCGGGCGCGGGCCCGGGGCCTGACGGGCGGAAATGTAATGGATCCCGCCCGGCGCGGTGCGCATCTCGACATCCGGTGTCTTCTGCGGCAGCGGGCGGAAGGGCGGCAACTCGGTTGCGTCGGCCATGCAGTGTGTCTCCCAATACCTGTTCTTGTTTCGCCGGATGATAGGCGATCAGGCCTGAGAGGCAATTCGTTCCCCAACGAAAGGCAGGCGGGCATACCCGAGGGGCAATCCCCGGCGGAAATCGTGGCCCCGGCGGAAATCAGGCTTCGGCCTCGACGGCCTCCACCACATCGTCCAGCGCCTGTTTCATCATGTCTTCTTCCAGGGCTTCGGCCATGACGCGGATCAGCGGCTCGGTGCCGGACTTGCGAACCACCAGACGCCCCTTCTCCCCCATCTCGGCCTCTGCGCGGGCAATGGCGGATATCACCCGGTCGGTCTCCAGCGGATTGGTCCCGGCATAGCGGATATTGACGAGCTTCTGCGGCGCGGGTTCGAACACACGTCCGACTACGGACGACTTCTTGCCCGTGCGGGCCAGCACCTTCAGCACCTGCAGCGCCGCCAGCAGGCCATCGCCCGTGGTCGAGACATCCGACAGGATGATATGGCCGGACTGCTCGCCGCCCAGATTGAAGCCGTGCGCGCGCATATGTTCGCCGACATAGCGGTCGCCCACCTTGGTGCGAGCCAGTGTCAGGCCAAGACCTTTCAGATATTCCGCCAGCCCCATATTCGACATGACGGTCGCCACCATGCCGTCGCCCTTCAGGCGCCCGGTGTGGAACAGTTCCGTCGCGATCAGCGCCATCACCTGATCGCCATCGACCTCTTCGCCCAGCTCGTCGATCACGATCAGCCGGTCTGCGTCACCATCGAAGGCGATCCCAATATCGGCTTTGCTGTCGGTCACGGCCTTCATCAGCGCCTTGGTGTCGGTTGAGCCGACCCCGGCATTGATGTTCACCCCATCCGGCGACACGCCCATGACGGTGAGATCGCAGCCAAGCTTGCGCAGCGCATCCGGGCCTGCCCGGTAGGCCGCACCATTGGCGCAGTCGAGCACGACCTTCAGTTTCGAAAAGTCCGCTTCCGGTTCAACCGCTTCGAGGCATCGCTCGACATAGCGCCGGACGCCCTCTTCCATCTTGCGCGGCGTCATGACGTCTGCCGGGGCGGCATAGCTTCCCTCGAACGCGTCGAACATGCCGATCTCGAGGGCTTCCTCGACCTCATCGGTGAACTTCACGCCATCCGGCGAAAACAGCTTCAGGCCATTGTCCTGGAACTTGTTGTGCGAGGCCGTCACCATCAGGCCGAAAGCCGCGCCGGTCTCCCGCGTCAGCAGGGCGACCGCCGGGGTGGGCACGATGCCGACGCAGACGGGTGTCAGGCCCATGCTGCTGAGGCCCGCAACAATGGCGGCTTCGATCATCTCGCCGGAGCGGCGCGTGTCCCGCCCGACAATGACGTCCCGCCCGCCATCGGGCGCAAAGGCGCGGGCCGCCGCGATGGACAGGCGCAGCGCCGTCTCCACGGTCATGGGTTTCTGGTTTACGCGGCCGCGGATGCCATCCGTGCCAAAGAACTGACGTGCCATGATGATACTCCCTAACCGAACTGGTCGCAGGAAAAGCTGGAGAAAACGATACCGGAACGTGGCAGGACTATGTCAGACCGGAGACACGCCGCCATACACAATAAAATACGGATTATCATAGCCGCGCTCGCGCTTGCCATAGAGAAGCGGTGCGCCTTCTTCGGTCAGCACCCGGCCGCCGGCGGCTTCCACCACGGCCTGTCCGGCGGCGGTGTCCCATTCCATGGTGCGCCCCATGCGCGGATAAAGATCGGCTTCGCCCGCCGCGATCAGGCAGAATTTGAGGGATGAGCCCGCACCCTTGATGTCTGCTATCGTGAACTTTTCGAGGAAGGCGTCGGTTTCCGGCGTGCGGTGGGATTTCGAGGCGACCGCCGTCAGCCCCACTTCCGGGGCCTTGCGGATGCGCAGCGGCGTGCGCTCGCCCGGCACGTTCGCGCCCGGCGAGGCCTCTGCCTGCCAGGCCGAATTATGGGCGTCTGCCACGAACAGGCGCGACAGAGCCGGCGCATAGACGACGCCCATGACCGGGCGGCCATGCTCGATAATGGCGATGTTCACGGTGAACTCGCCATTCTTGTTGATGAACTCCTTGGTGCCATCCAGCGGATCGACCAGCGCGAACCGCGCCCCATGTTCCGGCATCTGCCCGGCGGCCATGGCCTCTTCGGCGATGACTTTCAGGTCCGGATCGGCCTCGGCCAGCGCGGCCAGGATCAGCGCTTCGGCCTTCTCATCCGCGAGCGTGACCGGAGAATCGTCGCCTTTTCGCGTAAAATCGAAATCGCCGTCATAGATTTCCATGATCAGTTTGCCCGCATCCAGCGCAATGCGCGCCAGCGTGTCACCTGTAATCGCCACACCTGTCCTCCTGATGGAAATCCGGCGCCCTTCCTGTCAGGCCGGGTTGCCATAGGCAAGCCCGCAGCGGCGTCATTGACTGGCGCGCGGCTCTACGAGACGATTAACCTTCGTGAGATGAGTGGAGTGGGAACATGATTTCACGCCGGCACTTACTGTTGCTCGGAGGCGCTGCCGCCCTACCCTGGCCGGGCCGGGCCGACGAGAGCGGGAACGGGAGCGGCCGCGGGCCCCGCCACGCGCTGATCATCGGCAATGCAGCCTATTCCGAGGGCATCGGCACCCTGGCCAATCCGGTAAGGGACGCCCACCGCGTGGCCGAAGGCATTGTCGAATGCGGCTTCTCCCTCGTGACCGGCGATGTGGTGAAGGATGCCGGCCGGTCGGAGATGATGTCAGCGTTCCGCGCCTATGTCGACGCGATGCAGGCCAGCGGGCCGGACGCCACGGGCTTTGTTTATTATTCCGGCCATGGCGCCGCCCGCGACGGCGAAGGCAATTTCCTGATCCCGGTCGAGGACGCCGCCGTGCTGGACGAGGCGCTATGGGACGATTCGGTGTCCCTCGACTGGGTGATGGGCAAACTGACTGATTGCGAGGCGCCGACCGTCCTGTCGATTGATGCCTGCCGCAATGTGCTGAAACTGCCGGAAGCAGAACGCGCCCTCGGCGGCGGGGAATCCTTCCGCGGCCTGCGCCGGTCCGCGGGCAGCGCGGAAGAGCGCAACATGTTCATCTCCTTCGCCACCTGGGAGGGCGAGACCGCCAGCGACGGGCTGGCCGATGACGGGAACGGCCCTTATGCGAAGGCCCTCGGCACGCGCCTGCTGGAGCCCGCCGTCACGGTGCGCGACATGTTCGAGAATGTCCGCCTCGACGTGCTGGAAATGACGCGGCAGCGTCAGGAGCCGATGAATTTGTCACGCCTTCAGCGCCGGTCCAGTGACATCAAGATCGGATCGTGGAGCCGGGCGCCGGGTGCCCCCTCGGCGCCGGTCAGCCAGAACCCGCTGCGCGTGGCGCTCATCTTTTCCAATGACTATGCCGAAAGCGATCCCTATGGCCTGCCGAACACGCATGCGGACGGCGAGAAAGTCGCCAGCGCGCTTGGCGAAAGCGGCTACAAGGTGCGCCACATCCGCAATGCAGACCTTGCCGGTTTCAATGACGGCCTTGCCACGCTGCGCAACGCCCTGAACGCGGCCGGCTCGGCCAGCGTGGGCGTCGTCTATTTCGCCGGATACGGTGCATCCCTCTATGGTGAAGACAACTACCTGATCCCGAACGGCCCCCTGCCCCGCAATGATTACGAGGTCGGGGAAAGCGGGGCGAAACTGCAGGACGCGGTCGAGTTCCTGGAAGACTCCGCTGCGCAGGCCGTGATCGTCATGGTCGATTGCGGACGCAAATACGACTCGCCGATGGAGACCAAGGGGCTGGAGCCCGGCTTTGCCGACTACACATCCAACGCCAATGTCGTGATCGCCTATGCCGACAAGCCCGGCACGACCCGGCCGGACACCTATGGCCCGTCCATCTTTGCCGATGCGTTCGCGCGGCGCGTCCGGTCACCGGACCGGATCGACATCAACAAGGTGATGCTGCAGGTCAGCGGCGACGTGATCGCCGAAACCGCCAACCAGCAACAGCCCTGGTTCCAGTCATCCGTCCGCCTGCCCATCTTCTTCCGGGCAGACGTGGAAGACAGCTGAGCGCCTAGTTCAGCACGTCCGCCAGTTCGACCTCGAATACGAGATCGGAATTCGGCGGGATCGGCCCGCCCGGCGTGCCTTTCTTGCCATAGGCAAGGTCTGACGGGATGTAGAGCAGCCAGCGGTCGCCCGGCTTCATCATCGACAGGGCCTCGACCCAGCCGCGGATCAGGCGGTTGGACGGAAAGATTTCCGGCGCGCCGCGCTGGAAGGCGCTGTCGAACATTTCGCCCGTCTCGGCGAGGCGGCCTTCATAATAGACGACGACGTCCTGCCCGTTTACCGGGCTGGCCCCGTCTTCGTCCCCGCTTGCCAGGACGACATATTCGAGACCGGACCCGGTTTTCTTCACGTCCGGCGAGTCATGATCCCACGGCGTGTACTTTTCCCAGGCCGCCGTATCGACGGATTTCGGCTCCATCACATCGACAAGATCGACCAGGAAGGTGAGATCGTCGCCCGCCTTGATCACCGGGCCCCGGTCGGCATTGCCATAGGCCAGCTTGTTCGGGACGTAGAACAGGTACTGGTCGCCCTCGTGCATCTTCTGCAGGCCGATGGTCCAGCCGGGGATGACCTGGTTCAGGCGGAACATGGCAGGCTTGCCGCGGTCAAACGAGGAATCGAATTTTTCGCCATCGGCCGTGCGGCCTTCATAATCGACACTGACGAGGTCGCTGACCTCCGGGCTCGCCCCTTTGCCATCCCCTTCCCGGATCACGATCCATTGCAGGCCGGATTCGTCGGTCTGGACGCCTTTGGCATCCGGGTTCCATGGCAGGTGCTGGTCGAACACCGCGTCGATATCGGTCGGGGTCTGGTCGCCGGTACAGCCGGCAATCAGGGCAAGGGCCGCACTGGCGGCAACAGCGAGGATGCGCTTCATATTGAGGCTCCGTTTGGGCTTCTTTATTTGGGTCCGGGTCTAGGCCGCTTCCGGGGCGGAGTCACCCGTCCCGGCCAGCGGTCAACATTACAGATGTCACATGCTGCGCGGCGGATAGCCGGCCATGGTCAGCGCTTCGACCACTTCCTGCGTGTGCTGGCTGTCGCGGGTCTCAATCAGGATGTCGAACTCGGCGCCCTTGGCCGGCACGTCCAGCGCGATGCGGTTGTGCGCGACTTCCATGATGTTCGCCCCGGCATCGCCGATGATCTTGGAGACCAGCGCCAGCAGGCCCGGCCGGTCGTCGCCGATGATGCGGATACGGGCCAGCCGGTTCTCGCGCACCAGCGCCCGGGTCAGCACCGAGGCGAGCAACCGCGTATCGATATTGCCGCCGCACAGCACAACGCCCACCTTGTGGCCGCTGAAGCGCGCCGGATGGGCCAGCAGCGCGGCAAGGCCCGCGGCGCCGGCACCTTCGGCAATCGTCTTCTCGACCTCTGCATAGAGCGTGATCGCGCGTTCGAGATGGGCCTCTTCGACGAGGACGATATCGTCCACCAGCTGGCGCACGATCTCCAGCGGCATCCGGCCGACATCCTTGACGGCGATGCCCTCGGCAATGGTCGAGCCGCCGACATGGACGGCCTCCCCGGCGAGTTCCTGTCGCATCGCCGGATACATCGCCGACTCCACGCCGATGACGCTGATCTCCGGGTTGATCCCCCGGGCCGCCACGGCCGAGCCGGCGATCAGGCCGCCTCCGCCGATCGGGATGACCAGCATGTCGAGGTCCGGCTTGTCTTCCAGCATTTCCAGCGCGACCGTCCCCTGCCCCGCAATGATGTGGGGGTCGTCGAACGGGTGGATGAAGGTCAGCCCTTCACGCTGTTGCACATTATAGGCTTCGGCCTTGGCCTCATCGAAGTTCAGGCCCTTCAGCAGGACGCGGCAGCCATGCGACCGGGTCTGCTCGACCTTGGTGAAAGGCGTGGTTTCCGGCATCACGATGGTCGCCGGAATGCCCAGCCGCTTGGCGTGATAGGCCACGCCCTGGCTGTGATTGCCGGCCGAGGCGGCGATGACGCCGGCCTTTTTCTGCTCATCTGACAGGGAGGACAGCCGGTTCAGCGCGCCGCGCTCCTTGAAGGCGGCGGTGTACTGGTGATTTTCGAATTTCACCCACACTTCCGCGCCGGTGATATCCGACAGCGTTTTCGAGTGCCGGAACGGCGTTCTTTCCACCTGGCCTGCAATAATCATTGCAGCGGCTTTCACATCATCGAGCGTGACGGGAAGGCTTGGGCGCTGCGTATCGGCCATGGTTTCAGTCCTCGGGGTTAAAGCGCGCGCACCCTATGCCCGAGGCTGTGGAAGAGCAAGCGGGATGGGACGTTCGGGAGATATCACCCTTCTCTGAGGAGACCCGCGTGCCATTTGACATTCGCCCGCGCGAACCATATACGCAATTAATTGCGCAATTTAATGCGTATATGGTGGACAACATGAAGGCGACGAATTTCAGAGACGAGCACGCGCTGAAAGGCGCGTTCGTGTCCAACAAGCTCCTGAGACTGGTGGACCTCATCGCCGATCAAGGCGACGATCTGTTGCGTGAGGCGGAGATCACGGTCCCTTCAAGGGCGGTCGCCTGCACCCTGTTCATCGGAGAAAAGGACCAGGTTTCCCTGGCGGATATCGCCAAGGCCCTTGATGAACCCCACCAATTGTCGGCTCAACGTGTCGAGGGCCTCATACGGCTTGGCTTGCTGGAACGCAGGGACGACCCAAAGGATCGCCGCCGCAAAGTCCTGCGACTGACGAAGAACGGCCAGGTGCAGTATCAGCGCTTGCGCGTTCGCCTGGCGGAGATCGAACAGGCATTCAACGATCTGTACGCCGAAATCGATCACGACCTTTCAGCCATTCTGGATGGCGCGATCGATGCGCTGCGCCGCACGCCCTTGCTCGAGCGCATTCGCAAGCATGCGACAAAGGCCGACGCATCAGACAAGAACCAGAAAGCCAGATGACATGACGACCGCCGAAACGGACAAGCGGGCTGCCTGGAAGGCCATCGCCATATTCCTGATCATTCTGACGGCCATCAGCGCAGTCTGGCATTTCGCCATTGTCGGCCTCGCGCCGGTCAGCATCTATGTGGGCGCCTTGATGTGGTGTCCGGCCATCGCAGCATTTCTGACGCTCAAGATCACGGGACGGAAAATTGCGTCGCTGCCGTGGGGGATCGGGACCTGGCGCGACAACGTCCAATCCTATCTGGTCCCGGTCGCCTATGTGACGATCAGCTATGCGCTCGCCTGGATTGCTGGCTTCGGCGGCGCATTCGACGCAAACACGATGTCCGGGTGGTCGGAAGACCTTGGCTTGCCGGGCAGCCCGGTTCTGGCGGCGGCGCTTATGGTGGCGTTGTTCGCAACGATACAATTCGCAAAATCCCTCGGCACGATCGCGGGCGAGGAAATCGGCTGGCGCGGTTTCTTCATCTGGGAACTGAGAAAGGTTTTGCCGTTCAGCGGCGTCGCCCTGATCAGCGGCATCGTCTGGTCCGCGTGGCACTATCCGATCATCATCAAATACGGATTTGGGGACCCGCTTTTCCAGATCGCCTGCTTCACCCTGATGATTACCAGCATGTCCGTCATCATGGCGTATTATACGTTCAGGTCGAACTCCCTGTGGCCCGCCATCTTCTTCCACGGCGCCCACAATATCTACATCCAGAAGATCTTCTCACCGCTCACCACGCCCAATGATCAGACGCGGTTCTGGATCGACGAATATGGATTGATGGTCCCCGTTATCGTCACGCTCATGGCCATCTACTACTGGAGGCGCGCAAAAGCCGAGGGGATGTAGTTGCAATCATCTGCCTGCATCCAAATGCCTGCCTCGCCGCATCCTGCTTATGCGCACCCAATCTCGGGTGAAAGCAGACCAGAGAGACCAGCAAGACATGAATCAGAATCTGAAGCGGGAGCGCACCAAAGCGCTTGCCGAAATTATTGCCGTCGTGGCCATCGCGTTCCTTTCCAAGGCGGCGCTCGATCATTTCTTCTGGCGGTTTTCCGGGCCTGTTTCTCTTATTGCGCTATTGGTTCTCCTGACCGCCTATCTGCGACGTCGCGGCATATACTGGTCGGCAATGGGCCTGCGCGCGGTACCGGGTGTGAAGAGCAAATGGCTCATGGTTCCGCAGACCCTGCTGGGCATCGTCGCGATCATCATCACTGGCGTTGTCACACAAGCGGCCTTGCAAGCCATCGGAATAGAGCCCCTGCCAGAAGGACAGGACGCGGCGACGGATCGCTTTGGCGGCATTGCCGGAAACCTGCCCGTCTATCTGATGTGGCTCGGTATCGGCATCGTCAGCGGCGGCCTGGCAGAGGAAATGTTCTTCCGCGGCTACCTCATCACCCGGCTGCAGACTGCCTTCGAAGGCCAGCACTTCGCGCCTGTTCTGGCCGTCTTCATCGCAGGGCTGATCTTCGGATTTGGCCATTATTATTACCAGGGCCTGAGCGGATGGATTGCGACGGGTATGATCGGCGTCGTCATCGGTGCCCTGTTCCTGCTCTACAAGCGAAACCTCTGGCCCCTGATCATCGCCCACGCCTTTGTAGACTCGCTCGGCATCACCGGCATGTACATGGGATGGGATATCTAGCCGCGCGGGACATTCAGGCTCTCAACGCCGATTGCCTGAGGGCGCCATGACCCGGACGGTGCCTGGCCGCTCATGAACCGTAAAAATTGAGCTCGATCAGCACGCCGTTCGGCTCTGTGAAAAAGATCTGCTTCAGGTTCACCGACGGGATGTCGTTCAGCTTGTAGTCGACGCCGTGCTTTTCCAGCCGCTCCCTGAACGCATCATGCCCGCTGCAATTGAGCGCGACATGGTGGATGGCGCCCGTCGTGGGGCCTGCCTGCGTATCCCGCACATAGGCCTGCGGCGCCTGCTTGGAGTTGATGTGGAATATCGCCCGGTCATTGGCGTCATACAGCCATTGATAATGCTCCGGAGGAAGCGGTGGGGGCGCATCGCGCACATCCAGATCGAACAGGTCGACGAGAAATCCGATCGTCCCTTTCATGTCATCCGTGATGATGTTGACGTGGTCGAGTGCGTTGACCTTCATTCCCTATTCCTCCGCTTTGCCTCCGCCACTATGCATGAATTCCAAGGAATGTCCGCAAGGCGCCCCCCCCTATTCCGTATCCATCCCCGCGATCCACTGATTGATCACGTCTATCCCCACAGGGTCCGGCAGGGTCCGCCCCAGTTCGGGCATGGCGATGCCGGGTTCGGTGGAGGCCATGCGGAAGGCGAGGATCGATTTCTCCGGGTGCCCCGGATCGACGACATAGCGCCGGTCGCCGGAGCCGCGCCCTGCTGCCGTCGGATGTTTCTTCAGGCCAAGGCGCGTGGGCGAAGTTTCTTCCAGCATCAGCCACAGGCCGGAATTCGACGCTGACCCACCGGGATTGTGGCAATGGCCGCAATTGATATCGAGATAGCCGCGCGCCCGGGCGTCCAGCGGCAAGCTCACATCCATCGCGTCCGGCGTCCGCTTCATGCCCAGCGGCACGCCGTCCAGAATGCCCGCCGACACCCAGTCCGACAGCTGGTCCACACCGGCCGGACCCGGATGATCCAGGTTGCGCAGTTTCGGCCCGATGGGCTCCACCACATCGCCGCTCTGATGGCAGGTCTTGCACTGGTTCTTGTTGGGCACTTCGTAGTGGATCTGCAGCGGCTCGCCCTGTGGACTGATCGTCTCAATCGTCCGGCGCGCGCCGACCGGGGCGTATGTCGCCTGCGTGCCTTCCTCGTTCCAGACATAGGGGAACGCCGCCCAGCCGTCGGCCTTGCGGATGATCACCCGCGTTTCGACCTTGAAATTCCCGGTTTCCGGATCCCGCAGGTCCGGCGCAAAAGCGAAGGTCTTGATCAGCGCCGTGCCGACCGGAAACTCCGGCAAGCCTGCGCCATCGGCCTTTGCCCGTTCACCCGGCGGGACATAGATAAACCGGTGCTTGTCCGCATCATCCGAGAAGAGCGGATTGATCAGGTCGTAGGACTTGACCCGCTTTGCCGGATGATCGGCGCCGGCATCGCTAAAAAAGCCGTAGTCGGACAGGACCGGCGCGGGCTTGTCCGCCAGAATGGTTTCAAGATCCGGTACGGTGGGCGCCGCCGCCTGCCCGGCCCCGCATGCCGCGAGGATGAGGCAGGCAAACGGCAGGACGTGTCTCATGGCTGTTTCGTGTCCTGCGGCAGAACTACGGCCTCACGTTCCGGCACAGGTGTCCCGGCCGGGCGGTCCATGCTGGGCTGCAGCTTCGACGGGTCGAGCGGATATTCGCCGAGCCCCAGATTGAGGAAACCGACTTCGGGCGCCTCGGCAATCACGAGATTGACGGCCTGGTCCTCCCCGCCATTCCAGCGGGTGACGCCATCTGTCACGATGGACGGCAGCGACCCGCCCAGCACAGCCGCGACAGGCGCCAGCATGCCCTGCGGATCATCCAGCCCGCCTTCATACGTGTTGCCGCTGAGGGTGATATCCGTCAGCAGCGGATTGTAGTTTTCATCCGTGAACGGCTCTGTATAGGCATTCAGCATGACGTCCACCGTGCGATTGTCCGCAAACCGGTTTCCGGTGATGTAAACATCGGAATTGGCCATGACGATCATGCCGGTGCCGCTGGGCACGCCCGCCACGATATTGCCGACCGGGGCAAAATTCACCGTGTTGTTTTCAACAATGTCATTGTCATAGACGCGGGTGGAATGCCCGCCCATGACAGGCAGGTCCGGCAGGTCGAACACGAGGATGCCGCCTGCATTGTGGCGGGCAACATTTCCGTACACGTCCGCAAAGGACGAGTTCTCGATCTCGATCCCGGCGACATTGTATTCGGCGACCGAGTCCCGGACGATGATGTTCTGCGACTGGCCGACATAGATGCCCGCATCCGAGGCGCCGCGGACGGTGCAGTTCTGCACCAGCACATCGGTCGACTCGACCGGATAGATGCCATAGGCGCCGTTCGTCTCATCCGGCTCGCCCGACCATTCCACCGTGATGTACTGATAGGTGATCCGGTCTGAATCCTTGGACTTGATGCCATCGCCCTTGGTGTCGCGGATGCCGAAATCGCTCAGCACGACATCGTCTGCGGTCACCAGCAGGCCCTCGCCCGCGCCGGTCTGTCCGGCGAAGTCGAGGATGGTCTTGCCCTGCCCGGCTCCGGCCAGCGTCACGTCGTCCACATCCAGCGACAGGCCGGTGGTGAACTCGAACGTGCCTTCCGGCATGACGATCTTGTCGCCTGGCTCGGCTTCAATCAGGGCAAGTTGCAGGTTTTCGGCGAAATCCCCTTCGGCGGAAACATGGGTGACCCCGTCCTCCGCGGGCGCGGCGATTTCCGGCGCCGCGGCGTCTTCTTTTTTGGAACAGGCGGCAGGCGCCAGAATTGCGGCAGCGGCCACTGCCAGAATGATCGGTCTCATGCCCGTTATCTCCCCCGGGTTATAGTTGACGGTAGTGTCATCTTGTGCGGGCAAAATGGCAAGGGCCCGAAAACCCGTCGCCGGAACACAAAGCCCCGCCGGCATCTCTGCGGGCGGGGCATATAGGGTCCATAGAGGGTCTATAGATGGTGTTGTTGATGGTCCTCAGTGCACGCTGACCGGGGTCAGGTCGTGCATCCGGGCGGCAGCGAATGCCGCCTCGCGGCCTTCCACGATGGCCAGTTGCTGGCCGTCGGCGGAGGACACAAGGAACAGGTCTTCCGAATGCCCAATGCCTTTCAGGGCATTTTCCGGCACAAGGTCCTGCACTTCGTCTTCACCCAGGTGGCGAATGTAGACGATAGGATCCGCATCGAAGCGGGGGGTGTTTTCGTCGTTCAACATGTCGGCACTCCTTTCCGTCGTACGACAGATACGGCGAACATGGGGTCCCAGAGGAGGGCACCTGCGGGCACCTTTCGTTCTCCTTCAAGGTGGGGTGCAATTGTGGCGCTTCAAGTGCCGCGATGCGGCGTCATCGGGGCGGGCGATCACGTAAAAGTGCGGCGGTTCGGGCACAATCCGCGGTATTTTACGGCCTGGTCGGGCGCCGCGGGGCAGGAGATTCCTTAAACGATCCCTTGAAGGGAACGGCCTGCCTCTTTTGACGTGAACCTGCTATCCGTCCCTGTCCAGAGACCCGGAAAAGGACGCGCCGTGCCCCACGAAGCCATCAGCCTGCACCTGCCGAATCTATTACTGATCCTGTCGGTCTTTGTGGTCGGCGCGGCCAGCCTCGGACCGGCCACCCTGATGATCGTGAATGTGGCCGCGCGCGAAGGCCGGGCCCCCGCCGCCCTGCTGGCGCTCGGCATTGTCGCCGGATCGGCTTTCTGGGGATGTCTTGCCGCCTTCGGTCTGGTCGCGGCGCTGAAGGCCTCGGTCCTGTTCTTCACGGCGATGAAATTTGCCGGCGGGCTCTATCTGCTGTTCCTGGCGTTCCGGGCCTTGCGCTCGGCGAGCCGCAAGGGCGTTGTAATCCCTGCGGAAAACACCCCGGCCCGCGCATCCTTCCGGACGCATTTCCTGCGCGGCCTGCTGCTGCATCTGACAAACCCGAAAGCACCGCTCGTCTGGATGGCAACGCTTTCCGTCGGCGCCGCCGCTTCGGCCCCGCCAGCCTTCCTGTTTTTGGCCGTCACGCTGTGCGCCTTCACCGGTCTCCTGGTGTTTGTCGGCTACGCATTCCTGTTCTCGACTAGGTCTGCGGCAGGCATCTACCGGCGCATGCGGCGGCCATTTGACGTGGTGGTGGGCGCCCTGTTCGGCGCAGCCGGACTCAAGCTGCTGACGCTGAAAACCGCGTAGCATTCGCCTGAAGTGTCCGGAAGGAAAATGGTGGAGCCAAGGGGAGTCGAACCCCTGACCTCTTGCATGCCATG
>TARA_R110002051_G_scaffold167383_1_pt1 | contig 17089 bp, 13 predicted proteins | sample TARA_R110002051 | Tara Oceans TARA_R110002051 (sample SAMEA4397023) | marine metagenome | biome: Polar Biome; feature: [MES] marine water layer (ENVO:01000295) within the mesopelagic zone...; material: water (ENVO:00002006), including particulate matter (ENVO:01000060) such...
GAGGTGAATCTAAAGGCCTATGTGAAGTACAAAACCATAGGAAACGACACCAAATGAATACTAGAATTCCGATTTGGCGGACTTAATTCACGATTTTGGCTCTGAAATGAAGTGTTCCTTTCCTGCGCAGCGGAAAGGGTTAACGGAATGGAAAGCTAAAATTGGGGATTATGTCCAAGACATTGCTAGGGAAGCTCTTTTCTCGGAATGGAGCTTTTTGCGAAATGAAGGGGAATGTGCTGACCGGGTTATGAAAATCAATTTTTATTGTTTGGCTGGATATAACGTGGATTTAATTTCTAAGATGTAGATTGGGAACGAAGCGTTTCTGACAGTTTCAGCAGGAGAAGTGTAGTGGAAACATCAAGTACAAGCACCTGGTTCAAGACGTTACCCCCGCCCATAAGGGACTTGCACCTTCTAGATGAATTATTTACCTTTCAATAAATAAAAGATGCCCATGCTGGGCACACACAATGTGTATAATGCATAGCACCCTTCGTGCTGCTACACCACCATACATGGAACGTTATGGCGCATTTAAAAAAACAGAATATGAACGAAATTATTTGTCCGAATTGTAAGAAAGCTTTTAAAGTCGATGAAGCTGGATATGCTGATATACTTAAACAAGTTCGCGATCATCAATTTGAGGAAGAACTGAATAACAGACTTGCTCTTGCTGAAAAGGAAAAAGAAAGTGCAGTTGAACTTGCTAAAGCAAATACAAGAAACTCATTTCAAGAAGAATTAGCAAAAAAGGACAAAGAACTAGCCGAATTAAAAGCCAAAAGCGATTCTGAACTTGCTGAAAAATTAGCAAGAAAGGAAACGGAAATCGCTGAAATGAAATCACAAATTCAAAGTGCCGAAATTCAAAAGAAATTAGATGTTTCTGAAGCTATTAAAGTCATTGAAAAAGAACGTGACAATCTTGCAAATGATTTGAAAATTAAAGAAACCGAAACACAATTACTTGAAAAGTCGATTAAGGAACAGTTTACAAATAAACTCAATATAAAAGATGAAACTATCAAAATGAAAGATGATGAAATTGCTCGTTTAAAAGACTTTAAGCAGAAACTTTCAACAAAAATGGTTGGTGAAACTTTGGAGCAACATTGTGAAACTGAATTCAATAAACTACGAGCAACAGCTTTCCAAAATGCTTATTTTGAGAAGGATAATGATTCAAGAAGTGGTAATAAAGGAGATTTTATTTATAAAGAAACAGATGCCACAGGAAATGAAATCATTTCAATTATGTTTGAAATGAAGAACGAAAATGATGAAACTGCGACAAAAAAAAGAAACGAGGATTTCTTTACAAAACTTGACAAAGACCGTCAAGAAAAGAACTGTGAATATGCAATTTTAGTTTCGCTTTTGGAATCAGAAAACGAATTCTATAATACTGGAATAGCAGATGTTTCTCATAAGTTTAATAAAATGTATGTTGTACGACCTCAATTTTTCATACCTATTATTACACTTCTTCGTAATGCAGCAATGAATTCCTTGAAATATAAAACAGAACTGAATTTGATGAGAAACCAAAACGTTGATATTACCAATTTCGAGGAAAAGATTGACGCATTTAGAAAAGGATTTGCTTATAATTATGATTTAGCAAGTCGAAAATTTACAACGGCTATTGAGGAAATAGATAAGACCATTAGTCATTTGAATAAAACCAAAGAGGCTTTGTTGTCCTCTGAAAACAATTTACGATTGGCCAATAATAAAGCAGATGATTTAACTATCAAAAAATTAACACATGGGAATCCTACTATGAAGGCCAAATTTGATGACCTCGATAAAAGCAGAGCATAAAAACGACATTACAGCTAAGCCTATATTGCATGGCCTTCAGAAAAGTACCCCATATTCTGACAACCATATTACAAAGTTTAAAAACAGGATACTTAATTATGTTTAAACTATTTAATGACAACAACATCTTGATTTTATGGATATCCCAATTAAATGTGTTTTATATGTTAATTAGGTGATACACGATAAGTAGTTATTATATCTCTAAAAGATCTAATATGTTTTTACCAATGGAATCATCTAGTTGATTTGTGCCTTCTTTAATTACCGATACAAATCCCATCTTACATGAATGTTCTATTGGATGAACTTTGCCTCCTAATATAGAATAATCATCAGTTTCATATTCATTAAATTCATTTGTTGCTTTTGTTCCTGGGTATAATAACAAGGCCTTTTTAGCATTCCAAAAACGACAATACGCATACATTTGTCTTAAATCATCAATGGATGCCGAATTTGATGAAGGTCTCTTCCACTTAGTATCAATAATATAGGTCTTAGATTCTTTTCTTAGAACAATATCAGGACGTAAGGAATTATTTCCCCAAAAGTCTTTTGATTCTTGCCCTTCGACTTCAATATCATAATTACTGTAAGCATTTCTTACTTGCTTCAGAACAAATTCTTCCCATAACTTATTCATATCAAATAATAATGCCAACATTTTTACTTTTCCTTGCTCTATGTCGGGCGAATAATTCAAAATAATTAACCTAGCCAACTCTAATGCTTTTTCGTATGGTGCAGTTTTTCGATTTAATTGAATGCTATTTAAAATCTTTTCGTTTATATGAACTTTGCTGACATCTGGAAAATTTAATTGCATTCTTTTACATAAATCATTTATAACAGAGCCAGAACTAAAATGACTAACAATTTCTAAAGCTAATGCCAGAACTTGATGTAAAAGGTGGTCTTTGTCATATACTTGATGAGATGTGAAAAACCGTTCTTTATGAATGAGGTTGTTTTGTATATGTTGGGCAAATTCTAATTTACCTTTTAGTGCTTTTACATTGGTACTGTTTTTTCTGTACCTTTTCACTAGGCCTTGTCTGATTAATCCCTCTACTTCACGTAAAAAATATTCAAAGTAAACTTCTAATAAATTTAGGTTTTGTTTCCGAACTAATGCTGGTCCTGCGGATTGTGCTTTTAAATGGTTACACGCTTTAAGCATTTGCAACAAAACACCTTTCCAATTTTCATCAGGGTCATTCTTATCAGCTTTAGGGTTAATTTGGACTAATAACCCATTTACCTGTATCACACCTACATATTGCTTAAATTTAAGTCCGTTGTGCAATACATCAAAATACTTGTTTTCGTGTAAGGTATTAAACTTAACAAAGGCGTCCCAATAGGGCTTTGTAAAACCCTCTTGATCTATAAGTAGTCTACCATATTCATATCGTTGTATGGATTTCATTATTTTGGCTCATCATTATTAGTAATAGATTTTGGCTCTGGGTATCCTTTTATTTTTAATAGGACAAGAGCTTCCATCATTTTTGTATCATCAAATTTTGAAACATCTCTCAACTTATAAATTTTACCTTCTAACGCAAAATCATTACCTTTTGTAGCAAAAACAATAGCATCTTTGTTTTTTTTATCAACAAAAAAACCTGAACCAATCACCATTTCCATTTTACTATAATCTCCATAAAAGTATTCTTGTAATAGGGGGATTATTTTATCATAAAAAGCATTCTTTAAGTCTTTCATCGTTTTGACTGACATAAAATAGGAATGCCCTATCGTATGGTCTCTATCTACTAGTACTTCAATTCTTTCATTAATTGTCTCAAGCAGTTTAACCAAATCAACTTTCAAATCACTATTTTTTGATTTTCCAAATTCTTTAATAATTTCTGGGTCGGGCATTCTTTCTTCAAAATTAAACCTACGTCTTAGGGCGGTGTCTAAGGCTTCTACACTGCGATCGGCGGTATTCATTGTGCCAATTATATGTAGGTTAGGCGGCACACCAAATCGTTTTTTACTATAAGGTAAAGTTATCTGTAAAGATTCATTTTTTCCTAAACGTTTATCTTCTTCTATTAAGGTAATTAGTTCTCCAAAAATTGCTGAAACATTTCCTCGGTTAATTTCATCGATAATAAGGACATGCGGTTTACCAACATTATTTTTAAAATCTTCCCTTGTTAAGGTTTTAACAGCTTTCTTTTTATCTTCATTAACAACTGCGTTATTATTTGTTTTACTATTTAGGTAAACTGAATATGAAGCCTCGAGGCATATTTTTTTAAAGATTCCTTGCTTTACTTTATAGATTACTTGGCCATCTTCCTTTTTAGGCACTAAAGGCTTTATTCCTTCGATAAAATCTTCATAACCCATACTCTGATGAAAAGTTGTGAAAACAATTTGCTTGTTTTCAACATAATGATTGAATATATTCTTTAGCTCTTGTCTATCCTTCTGATCTATATCCGTTTTCGTAAGCACATTACCTGCATTGTCTTTTCCAATTATTTCAAGTGCTTTATTAATAGTATGATATGTTTTCCCTGTACCAGGAGGGCCATATAAAATTTGGTTTAATGGGTGTTTTGGTTTTGAATCTCCTCCTTCATCTTTTTTTGGATTTTTCATTTCAGGGTTTGGTTCTTTAACTAGCATATTTTCATCAATTGATTCTTTAACAATTTCATAAAAAACAGGTACGAGTTCAGTCAAAACCTTATGAATTCTTTCGCCAGCATTTTCAGGGATTTCACCTGTTCTAAAAATTCCAAGTATGTAAGAATTAGTAGACCATTTGTTAGCTAATTCAGCATAGTTAGAAAGCTGGATAATTTCTGAATCTTTACTAATTCCAGCGTTTTTATCATCGGATTGATATAAATTGATGTCCGGTTCATTTTTAATGATCTTAAACAGTTTTTTACTAATAGCTGAATCATCCCGTATAACTTTAACAAATTTGGAATCATCATTTACTGAACTCCCATAACCAAGTCCAAATTTGATACCATCTTTTGATGCCCAAATATAAAGTTGAATACTGTGTTCATAGGCTTTCTCTTCAGCTGCTTTAGGTGAATAAAGAGGGGCCCACACATGAGAATTTAATGTATTACCTCTAAAACTGAATTTCCCATAACTTTTAACATAATCGCCTAGATTAGTGTTCTTTTTTATTGAATCCAGCTCGGCTTTAAACAATCTATTAGGACTTTTTTTATGTGTTTTTTCAAAATCAGCCAACAAAGGCATTACTTCTAACTTGTAACTTTCTGGATAATTAATTACATCTTTATTAATTGTTCCATCTTTAATCCCATCACTTATAAAAGTGCTCAATTTTATAATTTCCTCTATTACTCCTTTACTAACCATTCTATATGTCCGTTTTATTTTAATTATTTCTAAATTCTTTTACCCAATACTTCCACAAAGTACTCATAAATCATCACCATTGCCAAGGTGTCCAATTCACAGTATTTTAGCAATCCTGCTTCAATAGCTTCTCTCTCGTGGAAACTCACTTCTTCAAATTGTAATTTTCCATAGGCTGTTAATGCTGCACCACCATCGCTAATCCCTTCAATTTCAGTAATAGCATTATCTAAGGCTTCGGCATCCCAGCCATCAAATAAAGGCGGTAATAATTTATAAGGGCTGATAGGTTTGCCATTTTCCAATTTTAAAAAAACGTGGGCATCTTCAAAGTTTTTACTTGTTGCGTTTATTGCCAATAAGGGTTTTTGGTATTTGTTTTGGAGAAAATTGCTAGAAAACAATACGGCTGGCAACACCGCTTTTATAGAATTGGAGCCATTAGTGTAAGGGTCGTAATAATAATCTTTTACCACTTTCCATAAATCTTTCATATCTCTATCTCCACACCAATTTTCTGCACTATTTCCTGTATTGTGACTGATGGATTTGCTAAAAGTGATTAATTCATCCTTATCAGGTTCTTCTGATGCCAATAGCTGTTTGTAAATCGCATTCACAATGGTATTTTCATGTGCGTGGTATCTAAAAATACTTCCAGCATTTACCTCTAAAGAGGCCTTTAAAGCTCTTATAAAGTCGAAGTTGGGGAATACTCCTATTTGGGTATTTAAATACTCTGAGGCGTGTTCTATACGTCCGTCTTCATAAACAATATGATGTGAATATTGAAATGCCAGTTGCTCATAAGGTTTTCTTCCTTTTGTAAAGGGGATAGCAACCGCAGAGGTTTCAAAATCGATAAAATTAAGAGGGAATTCCCAGCTATTTAACTCATCTCGTAAACCATCCAATTCAAAATATGGGGTTTTATCATTTAATTGCTCTTTTTCAATTTGAATCCATTGTCTTTCGGTTGAAGAAATTTTACCAGCAACAGGTTTAATGTCAATATCGTTTTCAAGAATTTCTTCCATAAAAAATTTGCCTTCAGCTATTAATTTATCAGATTTTCTAAAATTTGATACGTCGTACACTTTAGGCTTGTTAATGCTGCTATGGTTGATTTTTAATTGTGCTCCCCAACATTCATGAAATCCGCTTTTTTCTGTTTCGGTAGGTTCTGTATGAAATTCACAAGCTTTACACTGCTTTCCTATTTCAGTAAAGATTTTGATGTCGTCTTTATATTGATTTTTAAAATAATTTAAAAGCTCCTCAAAAGATTTATTTTCATCAATTGGATTGGTGTTCTGAATTAAATGTACTTCTTTCTCAACTGAAATTTTTACGACCAAAGGTTCTCCCAAATCTTCAAGCTTTAAACCATCAGGCTTTATGATGCCTGTTCTTAAATTTGCTTTTTTTGAAATCCGAAAAAACTGGTTTAACCCATCAACAGTGGAAGTAGCAGATTTATTCGCCAGCATTAAATAAGCTTTGATATGCCAGTTAGGATGACATTTTTGAATTACATATTTCTGAAAAGCAACATCGTATAAATAAGGTGTCCAACCATTACTTAATTGTTCTTTTTTATTTAAAAAACTATCATGTTCATCAGCCTTAATTGATTTTGCTTTTACTTCAATTAATTGAATGTTGTTTCCTTTTTTGTCTAAAATATCTACACGAATAAACAAGTCATCAATTAAAAATGCAGCTTCAAAAATCGTGACATTCTCTTGTGTCAATAATTCCTGAGTTTTTGAGGCCAACAATTCATAATCCCAGTCATCACCTAAAATTGCAATTCCTTTTGGATAATTCATTCGTGCCAATTCCTCCACTTGAAATCCCCCTTGTGCCAGCGACTCTAGAAATGTATCTGTCTGCTGATTATTGACATACTCCTTTTTTTTGGTGTAGTACAATTTTGTTGGACAATCTAACGCTTGTTTAAAACGTGATTTTGTGAGATAGCGTGGTTTTTTTGTTGATTGCATTTATTTTTTTTAAGATTATACTTATGACAATGGCCAGCCAGATTACATTAAAAATAATTTGATCAGTCTTGGAAATAGAATGGCAATTTTATTTAGATTGTTTTGTTTTTATAACTTTTTATTTTACAGTTTTATATTCACACCCTTTGGGGATTCTTGAGATTATTATAGGGATATCACCTTCCTTATTATTTTTCGGATGGTCACACCTAACACCTTGGCCTATACCAACCATCCATAATACCCATTTACAATCTTTACAATCTATAATCTTCATTTTAACAACTTTTAATTTACGTTATCTCCCTTATCCAATTTCTCTACTTTACTCTTAATCTTGTTTTCGGTAGATTCCCTTTTATGAATATCCAATTATCCTGATTGTCTGCTTATTTAAATATCAGCATGTATTTCTAATTTAGACCAAATAATTTTAGGTAAAGGAACTCTTTATCAATTTCCTCTTCAAAACGTGCCTGATCTAGTTTTGCCTGCTTTTCTAATTTTTCTTTATTTTTTTCCAGATACTTTTTAGTAATCTTAGTTGCTCGTTCAATTATTTCTTCTTCAGAGAGATTTTTATACTTTCCTTTAACCCAACGAACTGTGGATTGATTTATTTGATTTTTTTCCATGTCTTGTGATTTATATTTTATCTAAATAATCCAGAACACTATCCCAGTTAGGAAATGAATCACTCCCAAAATGAAGCCATTCCCCTCTAAATTCTGAAGCTCCATTATTCTTTCTGTCATCAATCAGATAATCCCCTATCATTAGGTTTTTCTGATGACTAAGAATCAACCGTTTTCTAATCTTTTTTGTTTCAAAATGTTGGTCTATCCATAGCCTTTTATGCATCCATGCCTCTGGATTGTCCCAAGGAGCGGTGGATAAAAAATAAACATCAAATTGAGGTGCGTCTAGTAATTTATTAACGCTTTCAATAGCCCCCACAATAGGATCTAAATCTTTAAATAATCCTGGTAACTTATCAGGATTCCCCTTGTAAGGGGTGATATTTCCCATTGAGTGTCCTTTTCTCCCTTTTTCAAAATCAGCCACTACCCCGTCTAAATCGATATAAACTATTTTTTGCATATCCTTTTTATTTAGTTAATTACCCTTTTACATTGCAAACTTAAATAGTACCTTAGACAAATCATGTCCACTTAAATTGTAATGTCAAAATATCCAAATATTCAAAGGCTTGTTTTAATCAAGAACTTACTGTCAAATAAACCTAGTTCCTCTTCTGAAATTTTGGAATTTCTAGAACAAAAAGGACTCGCAGTTGAAAGTCCAAGAACCGTTGCCAGGGACATTAATATTCTTAGGAATCTGGGTTATGAGATTGAGAGTCCCACGAAAAATAGAGGCTACCTTTTATTAAACTCCGATTATAAAGAAGATCTATTGGAACGGTACCATGATTTTATGGTTTTGTCAAAATTACCCAAATCAAATAATGAGGATGGGCTTATTACTACACCGCTACTAAAGGGTATAGAATTACTTCCGTCACTTTTCCAAGCAGTAGATGATTTTTATAAAATACAATTTGATCATAAAGGTTATACATCTGAAACCAAAGAACATTCGAAACCAAAGACATGGGAAGTATACCCGTTGGTTTTGAAGGAATATCAAGGCAAATGGCACCTACATAGTTATGCTCTGACTATTAATAAATTTAGAACCTTTGGTATAGATCGGATGGACAATTTGACCCATCTTGAAAAATTCAATCCTGATACAGTTGAAGGGGCAGAGGAAGCAATAGAGCTTTTTAAAAGAAGAATTGGTGCTACCAAACCTATGGATAACTATTTTAAAAATGGGAAAGTAAAACCCCAGCTTATTAAATTTTGGGTTTCCTCATTTTACCTGAATTATTTAAAAGCCAAGAGGCTCCATTACTCACAGACTATTACTAGTGAGAACAAAGAGTTGGTTAATTTCGCCACAAAGAAAAAAATGACTTACACGATGGTTACCTTTGTGTTAGTACCTAACTACGATTTAATTAAGGTTATTGTTTCTGGGCTTGGAGATATTATATTGGATCAACCTGAAAGTTTGAAAGATTACATTAAGAAAAAATTTAATAGGCTTGTTCCAAATATAATACAGTAAATGAAGTTCGCAGTTGTACTTTATTTTTTATCAGTCATATTTTCATCTTTTAATGTACAATTCTTAAATTCAAAAAGTTGACAAGTATGAAATCTACTTGGAACTAATGGTGGAAAGGACGGTTATAATATACCATCTAAAACTGATAAAAGTGAGAATAGTAAACTAAGTGCTCAAAGTTGATTCCTTTGTGGTTAAATCTGCTATTTATTTTTTGCACATTAATAAAATATTCTTGAATTTCTATAAATAAATTTAAGATTTTAATAACATTTAATATTTTTTTAATAGTTTTAAAAATCTTTTTTGTACGAGTTATTGTTTTAAAGTCTGTTTTAACCTTTAAGTAAGCTTTGCTTAATGGTTAGATATAGGTAGTGGTTAATTATTTGACAGCTATCGCTGTATGTCTACTCTTAAGACATAGAATTTAATTTTGACCTTATCTAACGAAAAGTTAGAGCCTAGAATAATTGTTTAATTGTAATAGTTTGAACTTCCTTGTTAAGTGCGAGATGGTTTCTAAAGATTACCAAAATGGACGACAAAATCTACGATGACGAAAATATTCTAATAAAGGACTTAAAGGAGGGTTCTGAAGATGCCTTTGGGTATTTATTCAGATGCTACCACAAAGAACTTTGTAATTATCTATTGGCAATTTCAGGTGATTTTAGACTAGCCGATGAAATAGCACAGCAAGCATTTGTGAAGATTTGGGAGAAAAGAAAGAATTTAAATGTCCAAGAAAATGGGTTTAAAAATTATTTTTTCAAAATAGCATACAACTGTTTCATCGATGCAAAGCGTCAAGAGAGCAAGAAATTTAAACTTTTAGAGAACCTTAAAAAAGACGCATACATAGAAGTCTTAAAAGTTGATTATCATGAATTCGAAGAGAGGCTTAAAATCGTTGAAGCAGAAATTGAAAATTTGCCAGATCAATGTAAAAGGGTCTTTATAATGGGAAAAAGGGAGGGTCTTAGATATAAGGAAATTTCTGAAATACTTCACATTTCAATTAAGACAGTTGAAGTACATATGTCCAAAGCCTTAAGAAGACTGAGAACTCAGCTATCAAGCTTTTTCTAAAGCATTTTGTAAATCATCCAATTATATATTATTTACAGCAAATTCCAGATATCCATTATATCTGGAATTTTTTTGATAAAAAAACAATTTATGAGTAAGGGTTTTTTGGAAAGTCCACGTCTTTAAGTTATAGGGGCTTAATTTTTTCAAATGACCAAGATTGATATTAGAAATATAATTACAAAATACCTTCAACAAGAGGCTACTACTGAAGAAATTTCAATTCTTTACGAATGGGTGAATAAAAAGGGTAATCAAGAAGTGTTTAAAAAATTGGTTGAGGCTGATTTTTTAATCAATTACCGAAATGAATCCTGGGAATCACAAGAGGCTTTCGAAAAGTTTTTGAAAAACATTAAGGATAAAGAGGAAATAAATCATATTCCTTTTTATGTTAATCGTCAGTTATGGAAATATGCGGCATCACTTCTTGTTTTAGTTGCCTCTACCACATATTTTATTTTAAATAGAAACATTAAACAGACTGGCACTCAAAAAATAAACTCAGATGAAATAACGCTTGAGTTGGGTAACGGTGAAATTATAAATATCAATCAATTTAATGATACTATTATAAATGCTAATAAGGGCATTGCAAATATTCATCTGAACAATGGAGTTTTGCAACATAAGGTTGAAGCGAATTCTAGTGTTAAATCAGAGTATAATATTTTAAAAATCCCTAACGGTAAAATTTTATCCATCACCCTAGAGGATGGTTCTGTTGTCAAGTTAAATTCAGGTTCTGAATTGAAATATCCTTCAAGTTTTGCAGGAATGGATACCCGTCAGGTTTATCTGAAAGGCGAAGCATTTTTTGATATTACTAAAAATTCAAAAAAGCCTTTTGTGGTAAAAACAGATGAAATGTTTACTCAAGTATATGGTACCGTTTTCAATATATCTGCTTATGAAGATGATGATATGATTGAAGTTGTGTTAGTTGAAGGTTCGGTAGGTGTAGGTGGGGAAAATGATTATAGTGCTGAAACTTTAAAAATGATTAAGCCATTTCAGAAAGTAACCAATTCTAAGGTTTTAGAAAACTCATATCATATTGAAGATGTAGATGTTACTCCATATATATCTTGGACCAAAGGAATAGTGGCATTTCAAAATGAACAAATGTCAGATATCATTAAGAAATTGGAACGTCAATTCAATGTCAAAATCATTAATGAAAATGAAAGGCTAAGCGAACTTAGATTCACAGGTATGTTCGATAAGGAAGGAATTGATTTGATATTAAAAACAATACAGACACATACACATTTTACTTACTCCAAAGAAGGAAAAACAATAACAATTAAAAAACAATAAGGCCTATGATTTAAAACAATTCCCAACAAAAAAGAGACCTAATACTAACTAGACTTTACTAATTATGAAAAAACTGAAAATCAAAAGTAAAGCAGCATATATGCTCCGAAATGGAATATTCTACTGCCTATTTTTTTCTATATGTTTTAGCTATGCTAATACAAGCGCATGTGCCCAGGGCGATTTGGTTACTGCAAATTTTAAAAATAAAAACCTTGCTTTCATATTTGAAAAAATAACCAACGAAACAGGTAATAAGTTTTTTTACGAGGCTTCTGAAGTGGATTTAACCCGTAAGGTTACCATTTCTAAGAATAATCTTTGTGTTGAAGATTTATTGAAGGAAATTTTTCAGGGTACGAATTTGGACTATGAAATTCTTTCAAACCAAATTGTAATCAAAACCAAAAAACCAATTGATTCTAGTGATAGGTTGCCTGAAAAAAATATTGAAATTCCTAATATACAGACAAGTTTAACGGGAGTAGTTTTAGATGAGAACGGCAGACCTTTACCAGGTGCAACAATTATTGCTAAAGGTACTAGCGTAGGAACTACAACGGACTTTGATGGTAAATTTGAAATTCTGATGCCAATAGGTGTTAATGAAATTCAGGTTTCTTATTTGGGTTATAGGTCTAAAGAAGTAAATGTCTCTGGACAAACATCCATTAGTGTTAACCTAGAGGAAGACGCAGCTGCTTTGGAAGAAGTTGTAGTTGTCGGTTATGGAACTCTAGCTAAGAAAAGGGTAACTGGTTCTGTAATTTCAATTACTTCGGAAACTATTGTAGATGTTCCTTCATTAAGCCCCGAGAGTGCTATTATTGGCCAAGTTGCAGGGGTACAGGTTCAAGAAACTTCGGGAGAGCCGGGTGCTAGTCCAAATATTAGAGTTAGAGGTTCAGGGTCAATTTCTGCAGGTAATGATCCATTATTTGTAATTGATGGGATTCCAATATCTAGAAATCTTACTTCCTCGGGGGTAAATGGTGGAATACCCGGAAGATCTTCGGCCTTTCAACCACCACCGGTAAATCCTCTTGCTACATTGAATCCAAATGACATTGAATCGATTCAGGTTTTAAAAGATGCCTCAGCAGCGGCAATCTATGGTTCTAGAGGGGGTAATGGTGTATTGCTAATCACTACAAAAAAAGCATCTGCTACGGATGAGGGTAGATTTTCATTTGATTCCTTTATTAGTCTTCAAGATGTTGCAAATAAAATCGATTTGATGAATGCTTCAGAACTTATTGATTATACGAGGGACGCTAGAAATAATAATTATTTATCCTCAGTACCAGGAGCTTCAATTAATGATCCTATTGGACCGGGAGATAGAGGTAATGCAAATTATGAAATGCCTGAATCCTTTCTGAATTGGAATGGCACTAATACTGATTGGCAGGATGCTATTTTTAAAACAGGTATTGTAAATAATTACAATTTCTCTTATGCTTCTCCAATTAAAAATAATACTAGTTTTTTTACATCTGTAGGTTATTACAAACAAACAGGTGTGGTAGATAAGGCCAAATTCGAGCGTTATAATATGATGTTGAACCTAAATTCTCAGCTGGCTGAAAAGTTGAATTTAGATCTTAGAATCGCACCAACAATTACTGAAAATCAAAGAGTTCCTGCATCAGCACCTTACTTTGCAAGACCTCCTGGCGTTATATATTCAGCTTTAGTTCATTCTCCTACCGTTTCCCCGTATAATGAGGATGGGTCAATTAACCAACTTAATAATCAGTCATTTCTAGGGGGTGCCACAACAACGGCAAGTAATCCTCTAGCTATTATTCAAGGTGTAGATGATAAAATCTTTCAGTTTCAGACGAGGGCGTCCTTAGGGCTATCTTATGAAATATTGCCAGAATTAACATTCAAGACTTTTGGCGGTACCTATATCAATTTATACAATCAAGATTTTTACAGAGGTAATACTTTACTCTTTAGAGATGCTACTGAGGGAGAATCTTATGCTCAAGCTACTTCATCTACTGAAGTTAACTGGCTATGGGAGAATACGTTGAATTGGGAAAAGGAAATGGATGATCATTTTGTCAATGCGATTATCGGTTACACGGCTCAAAAAGATAACATCTCTATCAAGCAAGTGAATGCGGATAACTTTCCAGATGATTTGGTGACAACTATTAGTGGGGGTCAGGTATTTGCAGGAAACTCTGTTCAAGAGCAATGGACTTTGGCTTCAGCCTTATTTAGATTGAATTATGCTTTTAAGGATAGATATCTTTTTACTGGTACAATTCGTTCTGACCGATCTTCAAGATTTGGGGCGGATAATCAAACTGGATATTTTCCGTCATTTTCTGCAGGATGGCGTATTAACGAAGAAAGTTTTTTACAATCAGTAGAGGCTATTTCTGAGTTGAAACTTCGATTCAGTTGGGGTGAAACTGGAAATTTTGAAATTCCAAATTATGGAGCTATAGGACTTCTTTCGCCGGATAATTACAATTTAGCAGGGAATGAGGTAAATGGACTAATTCAAAGTACCATTCCTAACCCTGAATTGACATGGGAAAAATCTCAGCAAACGAACGTAGGTCTGGAGATAGGTCTATTTAGCAATAGGGTATTCTTACTGGCAGATTATTATACTACTAAGACATCTGATCTTTTGTTAAATGTTAGCATTTCTTCGGTATCAGGGTTTCAGACAACATTGCAAAACTTAGGAGAAGTAGAGAATAAAGGATTTGAATTGGCATTGAGCACAAAAAATTTTGTAGGTAATTTTTCATGGGAAACCGATTTGAATTTCTCCACAAATAAAAACGAGGTTCTGTCACTAAATGAAAGTAATGAGCCTATCTTTTCTGCCGGTAGCGCCGGTGTAAGGCATGTAACCAGGGTGGGAGACCCAATTGGAAGTTATTATGGTTATGTGGTAGATGGCATTTATCAAACCCAAGCAGACATCGATAATGCTCCTTTAGATACACAAGCTCCAAATGCAGCACCAGGAGACTTTAGGTTTAAAGATATCGACGGTGATGGAGAGATAACTCCTGATGATAGAACTGTTACAGGAAGTTATTTCCCAGATTTTACTTGGGGTATTAATAATAAGTTTAGGTATGAGAATATTGATTTCAGTTTTTTGATTCAAGGTGTTGAAGGAAATGAGATTTTAAACCTTACTTCTAGACACATGAAAAATGGAGAGGCAAATTTTAATTCCTATGCTATATTCAATGAGAGATGGCGTTCAGAATCCAATCCAGGTAATGGTTTAATTCCAAGGGCTGATAGAGGCTCTGGTAATCATGGTAATAATAATAGACCTTCATCTTTTCAAGTAGAGGATGGATCATTTATCCGTCTGAGAAATGTTACCTTGGGTTATTCGGTACCTACCAAAAACTTGTTTGGAAAAAGCGGCATTGACCGACTTAGATTCTATATAACTGGAACTAACCTTTTTACAATTACAGATTATTTAGGATATAATCCTGAGGTTAGTAACATATCCACAAATAGCTTAACTCCTGGAGAAGATTATGGGGCATATCCACTGACCAGATCTTTCACCATGGGCGTAAACCTAACTTTTTAATTTAAAACTGTAGAAGATGAAAAAAATATTCATAATACTTTTAACTATATGTTTAACATCAGCTTGCAGTGAGGATTTTACGGACTTGGCTCCAATTTCCAATAGAAATGAAGCTGATTTCTATAAAACGGCAGATGACTTTGTAGCTTCCATAAATGCAAGTTATGCAGGATTGCAAGATTTAGGTATATACAATAGAGCCTATTGGGTTTTGTTTGAAATGAGATCCGATAATACGGATCAAGGCCCAGATGCAACTGGACTTGCGCGACAATATACAGAAATTAATCAGTTTACTGAGAATTCACTAAACGAGCAGGTCGATGCTGCGTGGAGTGCTTCCTACAGGGTAATTGCCAACTGTAATGTTATTCTTGACAGAATTGATAGCGTGGCTGATATAGACGAAGGTCTGAAAAATAGAATCATTGGAGAAGCTATTTTTCTAAGATCATTAATGTATTACCATCTATCAGTTGCCTTTGGGAATATTCCATTGCAATTGACGCCCTTTGTCCCAGGCGATGGTCTGACTCAGGTCGATGCAACTGTAGTTTATGAACAGTTGGCGGCAGATTTAGCGATTGCAGAAGGCTATCTCTCTGTTTCCTATCCTTCAAGTGAAGTTGGTAGGGCCACTAAAGGTGCTGCCGCTACTCTTCTAGCTAAAGTTCAATTAACACTTGGAAATAATTCCAATGCTGAAACTACTTTACGACGAATTATTGCAGATTACAATTATGAATTAGTGCCTGATTATGCTGATTTATGGGGAACTGATAATGAAAATACTGAAGAATCTATCTTCGAAGTCCAATTTATTAGCGGTGGAATAGGTCAAGGAACTACTTTAACGAATGAATTTTCTCCTAGTGGTGATTTGCAAACAGGGCAGGGATTTGGTAGAAATAGACCCACAGATGAATTAATAAGTGCTTATGAAGAAGGAGATCTCCGATTTGAGCCTTCTATAGGAACTTCATACGTCAATAATGAAGGTGAAGTTGTTGAATCTAACTTTGTAAGAAAATACCAAAGCAATCCTCCAACTGAGAATGATTCAGATAACAATGTTATAGTATTTAGATATGCAGATGTCTTGTTAATGCTCGCTGAAGCTATAGGTGAGTCTTCAGAGAGTTATGATTTAATAAACGAAGTAAGAAAAAGAGCTGGATTGGATGATATTGACGCTGCTACACCTGGATCTTTTGTAGATAAATTACTAAAAGAACGTCAGGTCGAATTAGCTTTTGAAAATCATCGATGGGCGGATATTAAAAGATTTGGCGTTGTAAATGATAGATTAATTGAAGCTGAAGGTGATGAAATTAATGCTTTGAATATCAGAGACTTATATTTTATCCCCCAAAGGGAAATGGATATTAATACAAATTTTGTTCAAAATTAATTAAAGTATATAATCTTAAAATATTTGAATGTTGAGTTAGTTTGATTGATCCCATACTATGAATTTCCTACTTATGGCTCTATGGGTATATCATAAATTACATTATCAAATATATCGTTCTTTTTAAGTTTTTTAAAAAGTCCTAGTTCTACAATTGTCAATAATTAACTGATTTAAATAAATAACAAAATGAAAAAATTAACTTTTATAATATGCCTTTGCCTTGCTATGACTATGGGTCAAGCACAAGAAAAAAAAGTATTGAATATACTTGCAATTGGAGCACATCCAGATGATTGTGATTCAAAATTTGGAGGAACGGCTGCATTA
>TARA_R110002051_G_scaffold64384_7_pt1 | contig 17077 bp, 17 predicted proteins | sample TARA_R110002051 | Tara Oceans TARA_R110002051 (sample SAMEA4397023) | marine metagenome | biome: Polar Biome; feature: [MES] marine water layer (ENVO:01000295) within the mesopelagic zone...; material: water (ENVO:00002006), including particulate matter (ENVO:01000060) such as......
TTAAGGGCATCTGGTTGCCGCTTCTGCTGGTCACTCCGCAGATCGTTATCACGGCTGTCTTTTTCTTTTATCCGGCAGGTCAGGCGGTCTGGCAATCTTTGTTCATTCCCGATCCATTCGGGCTTTCGATGCAATATGTTGGCCTTGGCAACTTTGAATACCTGCTTGGCAATCCATATTACCGCACCTCGTTTTTCACTACCGCAGTCTTTTCGGTCCTTGTGACTGTTGTCTCGATGGGCATCGCGCTTTATCTTGCCGTGCTGGCTGATCGCCTGATCAAAGGATCCGGCGTTTATCGCACACTGTTGATCTGGCCCTACGCGGTAGCTCCCGCCGTCGCAGGTGTTCTGTGGCTGTTTATGTTTAATACCCGCGTCGGCGTCGTGACGTGGTATTTGGGCGTATTGGGCTATGACTGGAACCACGTCCTGAACGGTGGCGAGGCAATGGGGCTTGTTGTTGTTGCGTCTGCTTGGGGGCGGATCAGCTATAACTTTTTGTTCTTTCTTGCAGGTCTTCAGGCGATCCCTAAATCGGTGATCGAAGCCGCAGCCATCGACGGGGCACGGTTCTGGACACGGTTCCGCACAATCGTCTTTCCGCTTTTGTCGCCAACAACGTTTTTCCTGCTTGTCGTCAATATCGTCTACGCCTTCTTTGAAACGTTCGGTGTTATTCATACGATCACCGGCGGTGGGCCGCAGCAATCGACGACAATTCTGGTGTATAAAGTGTTTTCAGATGGGTTCGTTGGGCAAGACTTGGGGTCTTCTGCGGCGCAATCGGTCATCCTGCTATTTATCGTGGGACTGCTTACAATCTTTCAGTTCAAGTTCATTGAACGTCGGGTGCATTACTGATGGGAGAACGTCTGGGCATGGTCGAAAAACGCGGCGTGGGGCTATGGTTGACCCATGTCGGGCTAATCATTGGTCTGTTGTTCATCTTTTTTCCGATCTGGCTGGCCTTTGTCGCGTCCACCGTCTCGCAAGCTGACATCATTAAACCACCGATGCCGCTATGGCCCGGTGACCAGTTCTATGAAAATTATCGCAGGGCCTTGCTGGCAGGGATCAATGCGCCGGTGGCGTGGATGATGGTAAACTCACTCATTATGGCTCTGGGCATTGCCTTTGGCAAAATCCTGATTTCACTGCTATCGGCCTTTGCGATCGTCTATTTCAAGTTTCCGGGCCGCAAGATGTTCTTCTGGCTGATCTTTTTGACGCTGATGTTGCCAGTTGAAGTGCGGATCGTCCCGACATACCAAGTCGTGGCAAATTTTGGTATGCTCAACAGCTATTCAGGGTTGATCTTTCCCTTGATTGCTTCGGCTACCGCCACATTCCTTTTCCGGCAATTTTTTATGACCGTACCGGATGAACTGGCCGAAGCCGCCCGCGTCGACGGCGCGCGACCTATGCGCTTTTTCTGGGATATCCTTCTCCCCATGAGCCGGACAAACATTGCCGCACTCTTTGTGATCTTGTTCATTTACGGCTGGAACCAATATCTCTGGCCACTGCTGATCACCACGGACCCGTCAATGAATACCATTGTGATGGGTATCAAACAGATGTTTCCGTCCGGTGATGATCTGGCCGATTGGCCCGTGATTATGGCAACCTCAATCCTCGCCATGATCCCGCCGGTGATCGTGGTCATTAGCATGCAACGGCTGTTCATACGCGGCCTTGTGGATAGCGAGAAATAGATATGGCAACAGTCAGCCTACGAGACATCAAAAAATCCTTTGGCAAAACCGACGTCATTCATAGGGTCGATATCGACATAAAAGACGGCGAGTTCATTGTCATTGTTGGCCCCTCTGGCTGTGGAAAATCCACGCTGTTGCGGATGGTGGCGGGGTTGGAAACTGTCACCTCCGGCGAGGTCCATATTGGCGGCGCCTTGGTCAACGACATGGAGCCAATGGACCGCGACATCGCAATGGTCTTTCAAAACTACGCGCTGTACCCCCACATGTCGGTCTTTGATAACATGGCATATGGGCTAAAAATTGCGGGCAAACCCAAGACCGAGATTGCCGAGCGCGTCGAAGCCGCCGCCAAGCTGCTGCAACTTGAACCCTACCTGAAACGTCGCCCGCGAGAGCTATCTGGCGGGCAGCGTCAAAGGGTTGCCATGGGCCGCGCGATTGTGCGCAAACCCTCTGTATTCCTATTTGACGAACCCCTGTCGAACCTCGACGCCAAACTGCGCGTGCAGATGCGCCTCGAGATCAAGCAACTGCAACGCCGGCTTGGCGTGACGTCGCTATATGTGACCCACGATCAAGTTGAAGCAATGACATTGGCCGACCGTATGGTTGTGATGAATGGTGGCGTCGCGGACCAAATTGGCGCGCCGCTTGAGGTTTACGCCAATCCCGCGACAGAGTTTGTCGCAGGGTTCATCGGCTCGCCGCCGACCAATTTCATGAAGGCAGAACTGGCATCAATTTCAACACCAAATGCAGTGACGCTTGGTGTTCGCCCCGAACATCTGACGGTTGTTGATACGAACCCACGCATAACAGGGCGTGTTCTGTATACTGAAGCACTTGGCGCCGAGACGTTGATTCATTTAAAGCTGTCTGACGAGACCCTTGTCACGCTGCGGCAAAATGCGTCGGAAAAACACCCAACTGAAGGTGACGATGTAGGTATTACATGGGCGGATGCCGATCAGATGCTGTTTGATGGATCAGGCCGTCGGATTTAGAATTTGGCCCCGCTACCCGCCGCATTCTGCAGTCATCTTCTGCATTTAGCCGGATCCCAAATCGTTTCCTCTCGTTTGTGAGCGACCATTGTTCACTAGCCGAAAGCGCTGTTCTCTCTCTGCCAGTCCAGCACGTTCTAGCAGCCCTCGATCAAGCGCATCCGATCACGCCCACGCAACGCCATCCATGACATTTAGTTGCGATTTGGGCGCTCGCAGCTTATCTGCTTATTGAACTGCAGTTATCAGGCGCGAAATGGCGAATTTCTTATATCAAAACGATCTGCCGGACGACCTTGACCTCGGGGCTATTGTTGCCATCGACTGTGAAACGATGGGGCTCAACCCACAGCGCGACAGGCTTTGCCTGATCCAGATGTCCAGCGGCGATGGCAACTGCCACCTCGTGCAAGTGGCCAAGGGGCAAACCGATGCACCCAACCTTTGCAAAATGCTGCAAGACCCAGACGTCCTTAAACTCTTTCACTACGGGCGTTTCGACATCGCCGCGCTGTTCAACACGTTTGGCACTCTTACCGCGCCCGTCTACTGCACCAAAATCGCCTCAAAGCTGGTGCGCACATTCACCGAAAGACACGGGTTGAAAACACTTTTGCAAGATATGCTCGGCGTCGATATCTCCAAACACCAACAGCAAAGCGACTGGGGTGCTGCAACTCTGACCAACGCACAACTCGATTACGCCGCCTCCGACGTGCTTTATCTGCACAAACTGCGCGACGCGTTCGACGTCATGCTCGCCCGCGAAGGACGCACCGAAATGGCCCAAGCCTGCTTTGACTTCCTGCCCATGCGGGCCAAACTCGATCTGGCCGGCTGGCCGGACCAAGACATCTTTTCACACGCATGACAGATCACGCCAAATTCATCGCCACAGCAACCCGCGTCATTGACGCCGAAGCGGCGGCCCTACACACCTTGGGCGCCTCGCTTGACGACAGCTTTGGTGCGGCGATTTCGCTTTTGCTCGGCGCAAAGGGGCGGGTGATCGTCTCTGGCATGGGCAAATCGGGGCATATCGCGCGCAAAATGGCCGCTACATTCGCCAGCACCGGCACGCCCGCACATTTCGTGCATCCCGCCGAGGCCAGCCACGGCGACCTCGGTATGATGACCAGCGGCGATGTTGTGATCGTGCTGTCGAACTCAGGCGAAACCCCCGAACTGGCCGATCTGGTCGCCTATACCCGCCGCTTTGACATCCCAATGATCGGGGTCGCCAGCCGTGAAAACAGCACCCTGCTGACACAATCCGATGTCGCGATCCTGCTCCCGCAACTGGGCGAGGCTTGCGGCACCGGCATCGTGCCCACGACATCCACAACAATGACGCTGGCGCTGGGCGACGCGATGGCGATTGCGCTGATGGAACACCGGCGGTTCACCCCCGAAAACTTCCGCGACTTCCACCCGGGCGGTAAACTCGGGGCGAAGCTGGCAAAAGTGCGTGATCTGATGCATGGCGGCGATGCAATCCCGCTGGTGCAAACCAATACTCCCATGAGCGACACCCTGCTGATCATCAGTCAAAAAGGGTTCGGCGTGGTTGGCGTCACCGATACTGATGGCTACCTTCAAGGCATTATTACTGACGGCGATCTGCGCCGCCATATGACAGGCCTTTTGGATATGACAGCCGGACAAGTTATGACACCCGACCCGCGTAGCGTCACTCCCGGCACCCTTGCCGCCGAGGCAATCCACGTCATGGAAGGCAAAATCACCTGCCTGTTTGTGATGGATGCCGACAAGCGCCCACAAGGCATTTTACACATTCACGACTGCCTGCGGGCTGGCGTGGTATAGACCCGTGTCGGGATCGGATAACTTTCATTCCCACCTTGTAGGCTGGTCGAAAATCATCTTGCCATTGGTCGCACTTGGTCTGCTGTCAACACTCTTCCTGTTTGCTAAATCCACAACTGGCCCAGGGGATATTCCCTTTGCAGAAATCCGCGAGCTGGCCCGCGATCAACGGATCAGCGCGCCGCAATTCTCGGGGGTGTCCGACGACGGATCAATCATCACGATCGGGGCACAAAGCGCACAACCAGCACCCGACAAACCCAATACGGTCAACATCACTGCGCTGGCATTGGACCTTATGGCGGCTGACGGAAGCGACATTAAAATCACCGCCATCGAAGGCGAAATCGACAGCGCCAGCAGGATCGCGAGGCTCTTGGGTCTGGCGCAACTCGAAACGTCCAACGGCTATACAATGGAAACCAACGGACTTACGGCCAACCTTGAAACCGGCGTCATCATGTCCGACGGGGCGCTCGAAATCCGCGCGCCTTTTGGCGAATTGACTGCGGGGCGGGTCACATTTGAAACCGCGAGCGACGATACCGGACAGCAGATGCTGTTCACACAGGGCGTTCGGCTGATATACACCCCCAATAACGACAGCGCAGAGGATGCCGACGAATGAAAAATGTGATCGCCCTCATTGTGGCCCTCGCCAGCGCGACCCCTGCTTTTGCGCAAACAAATATCAACCTTGGCGGGATTAGCGCGGACCCGTCAGCAGCCGTCGAAATTTCGGCAGATACCCTTTCGGTTGACCAAGATACCGGCACTGCCGTGTTCACCGGCAATGTGGTCATCGGCCAAGGACAGCTACGCCTTTCCGCAGGGTCCGTGCGCGTTGTCTACGCCGAAGCAACCGGCGACATCGCACAATTGATGGCGTCAGGCGGCGTTACATTTGTGACGGACACACAAGCCGCCGAAGCCGCATCAGCCGATTACAATCTCACCACAGGACAATTGATCCTGTCAGGGAACGTATTGCTTACCCAAGGCGCCAGTGCGCTATCCGCCGATAAAATGACCGTAGACCTGACATCAGGCACCGCGCAAATGTCTGGGCGGGTGCGCACCGTCTTTCAACAAGACGGCGGTAACTGATGTCCGCGCTGACCGTTCAAAACGGTGACGCTGGCCTGCAAATTATCAACCTGCGCAAAAGCTACCGCAAACGGCCGGTCATCCGCGACGTCAGCCTCACGTTGGGGCGCGGCGAAGTTGTCGCACTTTTGGGCCCCAACGGATCAGGTAAAACCACCTGCTTTTACGCCATCGCAGGGCTGGTGTCTCCAGAGGGCGGCAAAGTCATCATTGACGGGCGCGACGTGACAACTCTGCCCATGTATCGGCGCGCACGGCTTGGAATAGGCTACCTGCCGCAGGAAATGTCCATTTTTCGCGGCATGACCGTCGAAGACAATATCCTATCGATTCTCGAAATCGCCGTGCCCGACAAACGCAAACGGCGCGAACGGCTCGAAGAACTGCTTTCAGAATTTTCGATCGAACATCTGCGGCGCGCCTCTGCCTTGGCGCTGTCGGGCGGCGAACGCAGGCGGGTCGAAATTGCACGCTGCCTTGCGGCGGGGCCAAAATACGTTTTACTCGATGAACCCTTCGCGGGCGTCGACCCCATTGCGGTTGGCGAAATTCGGCACCTCGTGGCGGACCTGAAAAATCGCGGCATCGGCGTTCTCATTACCGACCATAACGTGCAAGAAACCCTGCAAATCGTTGATCGGGCCTATATCTTGCATGATGGAAAGGTTTTGATGAACGGCACAACCGAAGAGGTGATCAATGACGAAAATGTGCGGCGCGTTTACTTGGGAAATAGTTTCCGCGTCAGCTGAATTACGCATTTGTTAACAACTGCGTCATTGACAAACACCCCGATTTTGGCGCCAAATGTAGAGGATGATATATCAGGTTCTCACTCCCGTTTCTGCTCAGGTTATTCAGCCCGATCAAAGGGATACGGTTAATATTACCTTAATATCATCAACCTTCAAAACAGCGCCTCGACCCTTGCAACGGTTGAATACCTGCCATTTGTCGGGCGCCAAAAACAACGAGAATTGGAGAAACGATGCATTATCAGATCACCGGTAAGCAGATTGATGTAGGCCAAGCACTGCAAACCCACGTCGAGACGGAACTAAGCGAAATTCTCGCCAAGTATGCCGGTCGGCCTACCGACGCAAATATCGTATTTTCCAAGTCCGGTCATGAATATGTGTGCGAAACCACCGTTCACCTGTCAACCGGCCTAACAGCTCAAGCAAAAAGCCATGCCACTGAAATCTATGCGGCTTTTGATGGCTGTTCCGAAAAAATGGATAAACAACTGCGCCGTTACAAGCGACGGTTGAAAGATCACCACAAAGAACGTTCACAACCGGTTGAACTTTCGGACGCTGGCTCGTATATCCTCGCTTCGACAGATGAATCAGATGACGCCCAAAACGATGCCGTAAGCGGAATGATCGTGGCCGAGATGGAAATGAAAATCCAGTCTTTGTCCGTCGGAGAAGCGGTGATGCAAATGGAGCTCGCTGACAAACCGATGCTCGTTTTCCGTAACGAGAAACATAGTGGAATCAACGTCGTTTTTCGGCGTGACGATGGAAATATTGGCTGGGTCGACCCGCGCACGATGGGATGATCTAGCTGGCTTAGGCCGGAAAGTCTTGCAATGCTCCTTGGCGATATCCTCAACCCACACGCGGTAAAAACCATCAACTCTTGCACCAGCAAGAAACGGCTTTTCCATGATCTGGGCGAACTCGCCGAGGGGTCCTACCACCTCGATCAAATCAGCGTCATTGACGCGCTCATCGAACGCGAAGGACTTGGCCCGACGGGCGTTGGTCACGGCATCGCACTGCCTCACGCGCGGCTCGATTCTGTCAGCTCGGTTTGCGGCATATTCCTGCGACTTGAAAAGCCGCTCAATTTCGATTCCGTCGACAGGCAACCTGTTGATCTGGTGTTTGCGTTGCTTGCACCCACCACCCAAGGCGTCGAACACCTCAAGGCGCTTGCGCTGGTTTCACGCACAATGCGCGACGCCAATGTCTGCGCTAAGCTGCGCGCAAATAGCGATCCCAGCACATTGCACGCGATCCTGACAGAAAATCAGGCGACCCAAGCCGCCTAACGCGGCCGCCAATCCCCAAATCCGAATGCAAGATAATCGCGCTGACACGCATCGCGGGCCGCCGCTTCAATCTCCGCATCGTAAATTACCGCAAGCCGCGCCGCAAACGGGTCAGTGATCTTTATCGGCTCGGGCATACTTTCTAACCCTAGCTGGCTCGCCAAAACGGCAAAATCGCCTCGCATACGGTCTTCACGTAAAATCATATCGGGCAGGCCGAAATTGGACACGCCCTGCAACCACGTCAACTGACTGCCCCAAGCACCATCGATCCGAATCGCTGTTTGCGTGTTCAAATTACTCTTTAAAAACGACAACCACGCCAGAAATGCGGTGCGATGCGCGGTCATGGTATAATCTTTGTCAGTCTCGGGTGCGGCCCCATTTTCGGGAATCGGCAGATTATGCACCTTACGCAACGTGGCACGAATTTCGCGAAAACACCCTTCGCCGGTCTGCAAAATATGATGACAAAACGCATAATGCGCGCGAGCCAACGGGTGGCGCAAGACTGAAAAACTACGGTGCCCGACATGGGCACGCTTCCATTGGCGTAGCGCCTTTTGGGTAAAATCCACCTGCACATCACCCGCATCCATGCCATCCAATCGCCCCAGCCAATCACGCACTACCTCATCAGGGCCCGACTTGATCGGCATATAAAGCAAACCAGATTTTGGGGCCGCCACGTAACTCGGGATCATTGGACCTCGGCGCGGCTCAAAATTCGGTGTGCGCGACAAATTAAACCGGTCAAGCCGTGCCAGCGACTTTTCCATCGCGGGAAAATCCACAACCTTGTCGGACATCGGCATCGGGTTTTGCTTTTTCAGGGTCTTATCAAGGGCTGCAATGCGGTTACTACAACCAAGATATTCGGCCAAACCATTCATCACGCCAACGTCTTGCAGGTCCTCATAGGCCACATAAAACGCCGTCTGCCCCATACGCTGCAACGTCGTCAAAAGCTGGATTTGAAACGTTTGCAATGCTTCCAGATGCGTTTCGAATTCCCGTTCGTTAAATTCTATTTTCTCGGTTTTGGCATGGCTGGCATTCGTCAGTTTCCATTGCCCGGTCGCCGAGGCAATCTTCCAACTAACAAAGCTTTCAACAGGATTGCGGGTCAAAATTATCTTGGCACAGCGCCGGTCAGCCATACAAATATCAAGCACACGCGGATCGTGATTATTAAAGAACCGGAACCCGTTGAGTCCGTCGGCCGCTTTGATTTTCTCGATCAATACAATCGGGTCTTCATCGCGCTGTTTTTGGGTCACTCCCAACACATTACCCTCGTTGGGATAGCCGATGAAATGCGGATTAAATGCCTCTCCTAAACACGTCAAACCATCAAAAGCGTTGATGTTGGATTCCAGAAAATTGGACCCTGTGCGCATCTCTGCAAACACAACGAAATAGTCAAATGCAGCCATAATTACCGGACCAAATAAGGTTTACGTGGCTTGGGTTTCTTATTCTCTTGCCCAGGGTCCACGGGGAAATTACCCATCAAATAGGGGTGCATCCCCTGATTTTTTAGATTTTGTAAAAACTGCGAAAAGCCCGACAAGTCAACCATGCGCGGCGCTTCCGTCAAACGGCGCACTGTTTTACCGGTCATCTCATCGACGATCAACTGCAACGGCTCCATCGGAGCCCGCACAAATTCCGACATCGTCCAGATGCGCACGCGGGCCTTGGTCCACGGTGACCGCAACGCGTTCAAATGTTCGTTCTCAACATGCTGTAAATGCGCGGCTTCTTGGCGAATATCGGCAAAATTTCGGTTCGATTGAAACAACTCGACCGCCCATGCGCCAGAAACCACATTCACATGGGCATTCGGATCAGTGGCAAGCATCCAGCTGATAAACTGCGAATCTCGCGGGCCAAACTGAAAACATTGCCGCTCACCGCGCGTGTTCCAAATCAAGTTGGTTAGAAACATCTGACTGTTGTAGTCGCGTAAAATCGGATTATCGATCAATGCGCCACCAAACGACCCCTGACGCCCGTCAAATTCAACGCGATCCATCCCATACAAATGGCCATGCACCCTTGCCGCCGTCACTTTCGCCAACCAAGGCTCGAAATTTTCGAACAGCTCGCTAAAGCCTTGGAACACGGAATACGGTGCCGACGTCACGCTATTCTCCCAGTCACGATTCGGATAGCGGCTTTGCATATATAGACCCGGACGACCTCGTATCCGGCGATCCACTGCTTTGGAAAAAATGCGGTCAATCTTTCCGGGGTTCGGCTCCGTGCCTTTCATGGCATTGGCGCCTTCGGCCAGAAACGTCAGATACAAACGGGTCGCATTTGGCCAGATCTTGCGGGCAACAAAACAATCAGAGCGGCGCAAAAGCTGCAGGTGATCATCATAAAAGATGTGTGGCTTGCCCTGAAAGTCAAACTTCGAAAGGGTCAGCGACCGGCTTTCGATATTGCCAGAATACAAACGGGCCAAGGTCTGAAAATAGCTCTCGTCAGGTATCCACACTTTCTTGAAATAGCGGTCATAGACCTCGCGCTCTGGGTCCTGCAGAATTGCCGTTAATGTTTGGCGGGTCAAACACCACCACTGAGACCCCATATGCGGAACCAAACCCGCGGGCACCCTACGCTTGAACCGGAAAAAACGTTGTAGCTTTACGTACCCATCAAACATGCGCCGGTTTGTTTTCCACGAAAATGGAAAGCGCAGCGTGAATCTTTCCAAATCCAAACCGCCAACTGTCCATGCAACCTCCGATGTTGTTGCACTTTCAATAAAATCGGTTCGCGGGCTGGTATTCAGATATGCGATCAGCTCGCGTACAGGGCGCAACGGCATGCAGGACCCCGACGCCAAATATACATGCCGGACGTCTGGGAATTTCGCGAGCAACAGGGTCGATGCCGACTGCGTGCCTGCGACAATACCCCAAGTGCCCCATTCACAGGCATGTCTTTTGCAAAATTTCACCTGCTTGAGATCGGCAAGCGAGGCAACAAACTCATCGTGCGCCTGTTGACTGACCTTTTGGTCAATATGCACCACAACAGGACAACCACCCTTCACCCAATGCCGGATCACCTGCGCGGCGCGATCAAACGCATTGTGGACCAGAATGACAACGCCAACGGTCATGCCCAGTTTCCCTTGGACATAATTCCTAAAATCTCCAGCTGGCGCCAGTTGATGTATTTCTCCGACCACTTGCACCATAAGTCAGGGTTTACATCCGCATTTTGAGCATAGGCCTTATATTCCGCGCTTCCGTCGTAGTGTTGGCCTCGCTCGATCTCTTCTCGTGCTTTCTCTCCGAAGGTGTTGAGAAACTTGGTGTGAAGCAAAACACCCGATGCTTTTTCGCCTCCGTCTTCATCAAAAACAAGGTTTAAGCCGCGAGGAAGGACCATATGTGTCGAACTCACATAGGCATAGCGCCGCTGCCACTTAATCAATGGTACCTTATTGAGCGCTGGCGCTTTTTCAGGCCGGTTTGGAAAAAAGACGCGCGATCTCGGCCCCCCTTGAATCCAAAGGTTCCAATATGTCCAATTCCGCGTGATCGTATAGTTGCCACTGTCAAACCAACTTGCGACCTCCAGCGGGTCCTGTCCGGGCGTATAGGTCGTGTCCCCAACCGGCCCCTTGGGATACATGTCCAAAAGCATCGCGCCAAACGATCGGATTGCACATGAATCCAACCAGTCAGTTAAAGCAGGCAGCGGTCGCGTATCGCAAAACGGATAAATAAATAACTCGTCGGGGTCTACATTCAGGGTCCAATGATCGTGGCCGTATTTTCCCAGAAGAAAGTTCATCCAGTCGACACCAAACCGTGCGTCCAAATAACTTGCGGTACTGTGCCAAAGCGATACATCCGGTTGCTTCTTTAGGTATTCCGTACCGCCGTCATCGCTTCCGTTGTCGACCATGAGAAAGTGCTTCACACCCAAATCGCGGTAATACTTTAGAAAGTAGGGCAGGCGCGGGTGCTCATTCCGAAAGGTCGAAAACACCAAAACATCCTGCTTCTCAATCAGCGCGGTTTTGTCAGAAAGCGCGCGCAATTCCTTCGATTTCCGCAAAGCGCGGATTCGCCAACGCCTCCGCGCAAGCCTCAAACGATATGACTGCCAGATATTCACCTAGTCTCCCGCGGCTTCCCTTATCGGCTTACCTTATCCGATCACTGTAAACGATACCTTGCCCTCAACGAGTATTTTCTAAACAGAAACTAAAAGAGGTAGTGATTGTTGATATTTCTGAAACAGTAATTGATGATTTTGACAGTATTTTCAAGGGTAAGCACCTGCCACTATTCGCCGTGAACGAACCAATCGCCTTGTTCCATCAACCCATCAGCCACCAAATCGCGCCAGTCCGAGTATTTTCGAGAACTCTCGGTCCAGATCACCGGATCAGCAACGAGCGCATTATAGTACGCCGCGAACTTTTCTGGGTCGCCAAAATGTTCGCCGCGCTCTTGCTCTTCCGCCGATTTCGCGATGATTTCGTCAAGAAATTTGGTGTGCAGCAAAATACCTGTCGCCTTAATCTCGCCGCCCATATCATAGGTTTGATTTAGATACCGCGGAAGCATCGTATGCGTCGAGCTCACATAGGTGAATTTACGCGACCAGCGGACCAATGGCACCTTGTTGAGGGTCGGCGCCCTGTCGGGTTCACCATCAAAAAACATCCGCGCGCGCGGACCGCCCCGAAGCCACAGGTTCCAATATTTCGGCTGCAACTGAACCCAATAGGGATAGGCATCATACCATTCGAGAATCTGCATCGGGTTGTCCCCAGCGTGATAAGGGGTCTCGCCCAACCTGCCGCGCGGATATAGATCAACCATCGTCACGCCAAAGCTGCGCCGCCCCTTGCGGTCCAACCAACCCGTCAAAGCCTGTAAATCCCGTGTGTCATGCTGCGGATAGATCAACAATTCATCGGCATCGACCGTCACGCACCAATGACCATGCGCATATTTCGTTTGCAGCGCGCCTAACCAATCCATCCCGAACCGGGACTTGCGATAACTTTCATTGGTCCGCCAGACAGATACGTCCGGTTGCTTGGCCAAGAAATCAGCGGTGCCATCGGTGCTGTCGTTCACAACAATCAAAAAATGCGCAACACCCAAGCCGCGATAGTGACCTAGCCAATAAGGCAACCGCGCCGCTTCGTTGCGCACGCAAGCAAAGCATAGGATATCGGCGGGTTGAATACTGGCAGTGCGGTTTTTGAGTGCCGTTAGCTGAAACCCCTTGCGCCACGACCGCACCAAAAAAGCGATGCGATTCCAGCGCAACTTATAGGCAGACCAAAGCGTATCAGTGCGCTTCCCACGTGATGTGGTTGGCGCCCGCATTCAGGCCTGTCGCGCGGCGTCGCGCTGTGAAGCTATCTCGGCGAGATACGCACCAAATTCGTCCTTCAAATCATCACGGGCAAGCGCAAAAGAAACCATCGCCTGCAAATACCCTGCTTTAGACCCGCAATCGAACCGCTGACCCTGAAACCGGTAACCATAGACATCGCGGCCCTCGGTCAACTCTTTTGCAATCGCATCGGTCAATTGCAATTCGCCACCCGCGCCCTTTTCGATCTGGTTCAGGTTCTGCATGATCTTGGGCGACAAAATATAACGCCCGATCACCGCCAGATTGGACGGCGCTTGCTTCGCAAGTGGTTTTTCAACCATGCCGCGGACATTCACCACAGGACCATTTTCACCGCTGATATCCAACACACCATAAGATGATGCCTTTTCGGGCGCGACTTCCATCGCGGCCACCATGCTGCCACCTGTTTCAGCATAGGCTTCCATCATCTGTTGCAAACACGGCTTTTCGGCAGCAATGACATCATCGGGCAAAATCACTGCAAACGGCTCGTTGCCGACCAAACGACGGGCACACCATACGGCATGACCCAACCCCAATGGGCGGTGCTGCCGAATATAGGCAATCGCTCCGCTGTCCATGCTTGTCTTTTTAAGAATACTCAACAATTCGGTCTTGCCCGACTTTCGCAACGAGTTTTCTAAATCCGGAGCATGATCGAAATAGTCCTCCAACGCAGATTTCCCGCGCGAGGTCACAAAGATAAATTCTTTAATGCCGGCTGCTCTCGCCTCGTCAATCGCGTATTGAATCAACGGACGGTCCACCAAAGTCATAATTTCCTTCGGTACAGACTTGGTCGCTGGTAAAAATCGCGTCCCCAGTCCGGCAACTGGGAAAATCGCCTTTGTGACTCTTCTTTTCATAATTTCATTCCGATAATTCAATTTGAATACTCACTAACATGGCGAAAGCGCCCGACAAATAGGCGATGGTCCAATGTGTGACCACTCCCAAGACTATAGCCAAATTGCAACCCTCTTATACAACGCAAGGGTGATCTAACTTGCACAGCGCGCTCTTTTTCGCTCTCTGCGCGCAATAATTGTATCGAGCTATCATTCCGCTCAGACTTTCCAAATCTATCCCCGCTTACAACCAAGCCCCCTCTGTGGCGAATTGAGCGCGCTCATATTTCGTCAACAGGCCACCGTCACGCGGTGCCCATCTGCGCCATCATCGCCTCGATGCGTGGCACATCCTCCGGGTTGTTCAACTCCCAAAATTGACGGCCCTTTGCGTCAACTTCCACGCATAAAACATGCGCGCCGCGCTCCAAAAACCGCAACTGCTCCAGACCTTCCAGCCGCTCCAGCGGGCCCGTCGCCCAGCGCGGATAGGCCGCCAGCGCCGACGGGCGATACGCATAGACACCGACATGATGAAAAACAGGCGTATCATCTTGATCCGCATATATTTTTCCCGTGTAGGGGATCACCTCCTTGCTGAAATACAGCGCGTTGTAATTCGCGCCAAAAACCGCCGTCGTGCCACCCACACGCCCCGCGCGGCGATCCTCCAAAAGCCCGTTCAACGCCGCGCCATCGGTGCGCAAAACAGGGGTCGCAACTTCGGCCACCGGATCGGCCCTCAATCCCGCAATCAGGTCCTCCACAAACCACGCAGGCGTCAGTGGCGCATCACCTTGCAGATTGACCACAATGTCAAAACCGCCACTCAAATTATCATAGGCTTCGGCACATCTCTCTGTGCCGTTCTGACAGGCCTCGGATGTCATCACAACTTGCGCGCCAAACGCCTCTGCCGCATCTTTAATGCGCACATCATCGGTCGCCACCACCACACGGTCCACGCCCTTGACGGCCATCGCCGCATCCCAACTGCGGCGGATCAGACTTTTGGTCTCGCCGCCCGCACCGCGCAATTCAACCAGCGGCTTGCCCGGATAGCGGGTCGACGCATAGCGGGCAGGAATGACAACCAGAACCGACATCTACGGCAACTTCAAATCAACGCCAGGGGCGTAGGCAATAAAGAACGGATTGGCAAAATCAGCCTTGCCATAGGTCAGTGTGCTATGGTCATCAAACCGCACCACCGCACCACCCGCACCCGTCAGAACAGCATGTCCCGCCGCCGTGTCCCACTCCATCGTGCGCCCGACGCGGGGGTAAATATCCGCCTCGCCGGTGGCCACCAAACAAAACTTCAAAGACGAGCCCGCGCTTTTGCTGTCGCGCACATTATATTTATTGATGTAATCATCCGTCGCCTGATCACGGTGCGATTTCGACGCCACAACCATCAGGGCGTCATTGTCAGGCGTTGTCACCTTCATCGGCGCCACAGGGCCAACCGCATCCTTGGCAAACGCACCCGTTTCCTCGACCGAAACACCCGCCGCGTCGGTGTAAAACAACCGCTCCTTGGCAGGTGCATAAACGATACCGCGCACCGGCACACCATCAACAACATAGGCAATATTCACCGTAAAATCGCCGCGCCGCTTTATAAACTCTTTGGTGCCGTCCAGCGGATCAACAATCAAAAACGTGCTGACACTTTGACCGTGGCTATCGGCCTGCTCCTCTGTCACCAACGCCACATCAGGAAACGCCGCGCGCAAGCCCGCACTAATGATCGCGTCAGCCGCCTCATCGGCCTCCGTCACAGGGCTTTCGTCGGACTTTGACCGGACCTCGAAATCAGGATCGGCATAGATCTCCATGATCATATCACCAGCCTCCAACGCCAGACGACGCATGACTTGGGTCAGCTTTTCGAAGTCCATATTTTAAATCCTTCACGTTTCGTTATGGTCCCTGTTCTAATGATTGAAAAAACAGGTCTGCCTCCTTATGATAGGCGGTAACGCGAACGGCAAGAAATTCGTGACTTAGGGTAAAACGCCCACCTTAAATGCAGGTTTATCATGTTCCAACCGGACACCAAAAAGACAACAACACGCACCGTTCTGAGCATGATGGAACTGATCTATCACTCCGTCGTGCGTGATGTGCGCAAAACCCACCGTAACGCGCTCGTTGGCCTTTTGCTTAACATGATGCAGACCATCGTTCTGGTTTTGACGTTTTACCTGATGTTCGAATTGCTGGGTCTGCGCGGTAACACCATTCGCGGCGATTTTCTGCTTTATATCATGTCGGGTATTTTCCTGTTCATGACACACACAAAGGCGGTCGCGGCTATTGTTGCATCCGAAGGGCCCGCCTCCGCGATGATGCAACACGCTCCGATGAACACCTTCATTGCGATCAGTGCGGCCGCTATTTCCTCGCTCTATATCCAAATGCTCTCACTGCTATTTGTGCTGTTCATCTATCATGTGGTGTTTACACCCGTCGTGATCGATCAACCGATCGGCGCATTGGCGATGATTATGGGGGCTTGGCTTACTGGGGTCGGCATCGGCATGGTCTTTCTAGCGCTCAAACCTTGGGCACCCGATGCGGTCAAACTGGCCGTCAGCATCTATAGTCGCGTCAGCATGATCGCCTCTGGCAAAATGTTTGTGGCCAATACATTGCCCTCCTCCATGCTGGTCCTTTTCGATTGGAACCCGCTGTTTCATACAATCGATCAGGCGCGTGGCTACATCTTTCTAAACTATAACCCGCACTTCAGCTCCTCCTCATACCCCTTTTATGTAGCAATCGGACTTTTGGTGCTGGGGATGATGGGCGAATTCTATACCCGCAAATCCGCATCGATTAGCTGGAACGCAAGCGTCTAAAACCCGTAATGCCCCATCTATCGCGTGATTTCCGCACCGAAGTGCGGATTTAAGGGCAATAAAATACGTTTTTGCGCCCGCGACTACCTTCCCGCGCTTGCAGGCCCCAAAGTGCACCCCTATATACGCCAAGATCAAACGGTCAGGCGAAAACCTGACCTGTTTAACACAACAACAGGCGCGGGTGCCGAAACGGGTTCGCGCCGCTCAACTCGCCTAGCGTAAGGGATTTGAAA
>TARA_R110002051_G_scaffold269780_2_pt1 | contig 17067 bp, 16 predicted proteins | sample TARA_R110002051 | Tara Oceans TARA_R110002051 (sample SAMEA4397023) | marine metagenome | biome: Polar Biome; feature: [MES] marine water layer (ENVO:01000295) within the mesopelagic zone...; material: water (ENVO:00002006), including particulate matter (ENVO:01000060) such...
CCGGCGTCCAAACCCTCTGGATTGTGCAGAATCACCTTGCCGTTGTTGGGGTCGGTGTAAACGAAATTGTCCCCTTTGTATGCCACAGCATCAGGATAAAACCGGCGCAACGTGGCCAGCTTGTCCTCTGGTGTTTGGGCAGAGCCAACAGCCAATCTGACACGACCAGGAGAGCCAGTCTCTTTATCAATGATGTTCTCAAACTCTGGCGATGCGCGGTAGTTCGCCACTGCTGTTTGAATTTCCTTTTGCGTAGGCTTGCCGGCACCAACATGATTGACGATGATCTCTGTGTTGCCGATCTTCATGCGGATCTTCTTCGGCAGGGTTGGGTCTTCGCCTCTGGCCAAGGACAAACGGAAATTGAGCATCCTATCTTCTAGGCTGACCTCAACATCGGGTTGCTCAACCTTGATCTCTGTGTCAGGCTCAACAACGTCAGGTTGTTCTTCTGCGGTCGGAGGCTCGGCTTCAGGGTCTGGCAGCTCTTCATTCACTTGTGTTGATTCCACCGAGTCATCAGTCGGTGCTGGCGAATCAGGCGCAACGATGGTCTCACCGTCTGTGCCGGCTGAGATCTCCTGGGTGTCTATTTCCGGATCAACAGGAGGCTCGGCTGGACCGGCACCTGCTGGATCAAGACCTGCAGGCAAGCCAGCAGCTTCAGGGTCTGTCGTCCCTAAAAGGTCAGACAATTCTGCCATCAGAATCCTAGCTCCTTAAGTCTCTCGCTCATCGCCTTCTTATTCGCTTTCGACATGCCCTTCGTGTCCATCTGGCCGAGTGCTGGCCCATCCATCTGGCTGAAGTCGATCTTCGCTTTCGAATCACGCTCCACTTCGGCTGGTTTGTTCTCAGCTGGCCGGTTCTCGTCGGGCACTTGCTTGGTCTGAGGAGCCAGCGGCTGGCCTTGCAGATCAATCTCAACTGGTGCTGGAGGGTTGCCGTCGTCGCCTGGGCCATCCTCTGGCGGGATGATTGCTCGCCGGTCACCAACAAAGTCAATGGCAACCTCGTCCGGATTCATCTTCATGGACTTGGCCAGCTTCTTATATGTGTTCTCGAGGTGCTCGTGATTCTTTTGGTAGCCCTGCATAAGCAGCTTTGACCGAGACACAAAGTCTGTCCTCTGCGTCGGCTCGAGACGGCCTTTGCTGGTGAACAGCTTAGAGTATAGAGCGTAAACCCGTTGACCGACGTTGCCTGCTTGCTCAGCAGTTGCGAACTCACCCTCGCGGACGGTTGAGCCCGGATCCAACATCTTCATGTAGGCAATGATCAATGACAGGTCGCCAGCCGGGGATGGATTCTTAGAAGATATGTTGATTTTGTCGAATGCGTCTCTGACCTCTATGTAGGGGCCAGACAGCTTGGTGAATTCCTTGCGGACGCCAGCGACCTCTGTGAGTTTGGGCTTGTCGCCTTTCGCAGCAGCCTCGGCAGCTTCCGCAATGGCATTGTAAGCCGGGGTGCCTTTGCCAAATCTTTTCTCTGCCAGCTGGAGGTCCGAGAATGCTTTCCCTACGTCTCCTTGGAATTTTCCTTCTGCGGCTTTGGGCTTCGCTCGGAGACCGGCGTGAACCTCTTTCTCTTCTGGTGTGAGGGAACGACCGATGGAAGCTTCGATGTCTGCGATCTTCTCGGCTTCTGTTTTTGGACCAGTGGATGTAAGACCAGCTAGCTTGACACGCTCGGGCTGAGTGAGTTGCCGCTTTAGGATCTGCTCGGCCATCTGAACCTTGATGTTGCCAGCGTTGTTAATTTTGTGCTGGGCAGTCAGGCCGGTTTGGATCTTCGTGACGAGAGCTCGCTGTTGCTTGGCGTCCAGCTCCTTCATGATTGCTGGGTTCTCGTCAATCAGCTTCTTGGCCTCAAGGTAATTGCCCCTGCCAGTGAAGGCTTCAACAGAGTTGAGCACGATCGCTGACCTGCCTGCTTGTCGCTGGGCCTGTTCATCAATCGGATCCATTCCGTCCTCAAGGTTCTTGAGGTGAGCGTCCCACATGGCAAAGTATTCTTGAATCTTTCCTGGCTCTTTCAGAGCCTGAGCGGTGATGGGAGCCAGTTGCTCAGCGAGCATGTCTGACACAACCTGCTTCTGGATCTTGATACCTTCTGTTGCAGCCTGAGCGGAATACCCAGCAGAGGCTTGCTCGAATGATGTCTCCAAGGCTGTCCGGCTGGTGGCTGTGCCGGCGTGCGCTTCAAGGATCTCGTTCTTCTTGGCTGCGATCTGCTCATTCAGTGCCTTCATGGAGTCAGGCAAGGACAAGTCGCTGGTGTCTTTCGCTCCTTGCAGGATAGCCTCTGCCTCACGGTTGAATTGGGTGGTCTTGCGTGCACGGTCAATGGCGTCTTCGCGCTTCTTGATGCCGATCATGGCATCGTTGATAGGAGCTACGACAGACGCAATGCTCGTGCCAACTTGACCAAGCTGATCAGCGTGGATCTTTCCGGCCGCAACTGCCAGCTGAGCACTAGGCCCATCGACAGGTGTTGTGTCTGCTGACGTCTTTACGTTGCGTCCTAGTCCTAGCGCGTCTGCTGTTGGGACAGTGGCCATCAGCCTGTGCTCCTTTTATACCATTGTGCACCGACTTGTCCAAACCCTTTTAATGCTGTTCCACCAGCATCGAAAAGGGGATTAATCGAATCTGATGCGTGTTGACCTGCAATAGCATCGGCAGTTGCGGTAGTAGCATCTGCCCTGACTGCTGTTGCTTTACGTTCAGCATTGTTTATTATTTTCTTTTCTTCTAGCTTGCCTCGTTCCTTGGTCTCGGCCAAAAGGTCAACCGAGGTGCCAGTGGTGACATCGCCACCTTGACCAGCGAGAGTGACGAGCTGACGGTCGCTGATTGAAGCGATCTGCGCCTTTTTGGCTCTGGCGTCTTCCTCTCCTCGTGCGGTAACGTCGACTGCTTGGCGTTCACGAATTATTGCCTTGTTGCGATCAACTCCTGCTTGATAAGCCATTTGATCTTTCTGCGCTGAAGCAGAAGAAAAAGCCGACCCCACCGAGCTTATAGTCCCAATGATCGCAACAGCGTCAAATACAGTGAATGCTGTGGCAGAGGCTACGCCAGTCATTGAAGCCATCGTTGCGGCAGAGATGAGTTCACACATCAGGCCACCTCTTTATGAAAATGGTGAAATGGAAGGTTGTAAACCCCATACGGCTCTACCTCTTCAATTGTAAATCCAAGCCACTTGAGCCATCGAATGGTCACCTTGTTGCGAGCATCACAATAATTCTCTATTATGATGAACTCTGAAGAAATATCAACAATTTCTTTCTTATTCTCTCTTAAAAATCTAGTGGCGTGCTGTTCTAGCAGATCCGTGCCTAGCATCCAGATGGTTCCAGTCCTCCCCATGAGGTTTTGACGACAAATACCAAACATGCAAGCAATTTCTCCATCAACTAGGCCAGTTCTAGCTCGTTCTGAGTTGCGAACGCTCCTGACTAATGCATCCAGAGGTCTCGCTCTATTAGATGCCCAGATCTCCCGCTTGTCTATATCACGCATATCATGCGCCATGATAAATGTATCCTCTAACTTGGCCTCTCGGACTTCGTACTCAGTCTCCAACATCTGTATCCGCCATCATTGATAAAATTGTCATAGGCAAGCCTTGCTCAGACTTGATCGTTACACCAGCCTCACGTGCCCAATCATCACTGATGGGCAGCCTGATCAAGTCAGTCAATGTCGCAGCAGGGTCTCCCCATCGCTCAGTTGACCGGCTCGGGTATTCCTCCAGGCTGCTAGAATCTGGCCCAATGAACAAGCCTCTAGTATCTTGAACTCTGACAGAAACTTGTTTCACGATCTTCTTTTTGGAAACAGTAGGTACTTTTGAGCTGAGCAGATCAAGAGGCAAGCTGTCAATGGTGCCGTCGTAGGACTTTCCTACATGAACGATTGAGGCTGCGGTTGCGAGAGTGATCGATCCGCTAGAGACTGTTAGGCCAGTGACCAAGTTGCCATCTGCCAGAGCGATGACAGCTTCGCCCTCTAGGTGGTCAAGGCCAGTTATTGATGTCACCTCAGCATATAACTCACCACCTGATTTATAAGCAGTAAAGGCTGAGGAGTTTGTGTTAAGGTAAACTTTACCTCCACTGGTGAATGTAGTGAATCCTGACGAGTCAACTCCAATCGAGAATGTAGTTGTATTGATAACAGTGATTGTGTAGCCATTGCCGTTCAGCTCAACCATGCCACCAATGCCTATGAACCCAACCTCATCCCCAGTTGTAAACCCATGCGGAGAAATCGTCGTTACAACACCAGGGCTGGCCTCAGTTATTGCAGTAATGTTGTGCGAGCCGTCTGTATCAAGAAGCTCAAGAGTGTTAGTGGTCTTCTCGACGACTATAAATTTGTCCTCGTTCATCTCAGTCATTCCAGAAACATTCCTGATCCTGACTGCGTCACCGTCGCTGAGTCCATGCCCAGAGGCTGTTATGACACAAGGATTGGCAGCAGTGGCTCCGCTGATTGTGATGGGGTTGTCTAAAGTCAATCCACTATCCACAAAGAATGCATCTTCAATAACAGTAAAGGAGCGAGTGTGCAAGTGCTCAATGTAGCGTTTAGTGCTGCCATTGATGGTGCGCTTGACGATAACGTAAATCTTATCAATCTGGCCCTCTGGAACTACAGCCACGCTTTCAAAGGAGGCATCCAAGCCAGCCGCTTCCCAAATGCACCAAGCAAACACCTGATGCTCCTGAAGGTAAGTGAGGACAGCCAACTTGCCATCGTCCCTGACACAAGCCACAAGGTGGAATGGCCTTTCGGCATATGCCCACTCATTTATAGTGCGATCTTGAAACAAGTGACGAGCTAAGACTGTCAGGTCGGAGCCAGCATATGCGTCAGTCTCAAATTTGTAGCCTAGGCTGTGAACCTCAAAGCCTAGGTTGGCCTGACCAGAGCAAACCAACAAGTTGGTCTTGATAGTGAGCGGTGGCACATCTGTTGAACCAAGGTATTCTTCAATTGACAGCTTCTTGCTTGCTGGTGTGATGGCATCAACATCGCCACCAGGCTTCAATGACCAGACCGCACCAGAAGTGAAAATAAATAGCCGGTCTTGAAACGACCTGAAGTGTCTGATCTCGTTGCCTCGGCCAGTCACTAATCGGATCGTGACAGCATCAGCATCACGGGTTGGTGACGACACATTCATATTCTCAAACTGGCTGGTCTGGCTGAGCCATGTGGTCAATGGGTCAGTCGTCGTGTTTCCGAACACTGACCTCTGCTCGTGCAGACCTATTGCGCCAGGATAATTGGTTGTTGTCTCAAACGGCTGGCGCCACTTAGGAGCTGTGTCATCCAGGTCTGGAGCGATGTTATCGTCTGTGAAAGTCAATAGGTCTGTTGAGCCGATAAATCCAAACAGACCGTTGTCCTCTTTGTAAACATTATACGAGGATGCACCAGTAGTGTCGGACCACGTTAGAGTGTTGTCTCGGGTTGATGCGCTGTTAGCAACCCGAATCATTGTAGGTTCAGCAACCCCACCAGCACTGTACGCTGTGTGGCCAGTGCCATCTTCACCCTTCAGCTCAAAAGAGTTGGTCGTTTTATTGGCAATGGTAAATCTTCTGCCATTAAGCTCTATCATTCCAGCGATCAAAGAGAGGTGAATCTCGTCACCATCTGCAAACGAATGGGCTGTGCATGTAACAACCACTGGGTTAGCAGCAGTCGCACCAGTTATGGCCTCGCCTATCGAATCTGCGAAGTCGCTGCCAGATGAATATGCTCCGTAGCCTGTGCTATTAACATTAACACCAGCGAGAGTCTGAAGGCTGAATGTCGTGGCATTCACGACAGTGATAAGATAAGCTTGGTCATTCAGCTCTGTCATGCCGCTGAAGCCGCGCAGATAAACCTTGTCATTGGAAGTGAAGCTGTGGGTGGCGGTAGTGATGACGCACGGATTTGCTTGGGTTGCACCACTGGCTGCGATATTTGATATCGCCACAGTTGCGACGAGACTTTCCTCAGCAGTCTCATCTGCCACAGCAGTGACCATATATGCATCGTCTTCTGAGCCTGTCGTGTTGACTGTTATGTTTACATCAGTGGGGTATCCCTGCTCAGGCTCAAACTCTAAGTCTGATAGGGTCCAGTTCGCGGCACCTGTGCGAACGAGCTTTGCCGGTGGGTAAGATGTGTGTGTCAGATAAAGAGTATCATTGGATTGACGGAACTTAATCTTAGCGAGATCAGCAGTGACGTATGTTGTCACTATAGTGTGCACTGCTGCAGCGGTTCCAGCAGAGGAATAAGCAGTGTAACCAGAACCATTGATATTGGTATCATCAATGTCAGTAAGCTCATAGGTATGGGTCGCTTTATTAGCTATCTTGTAATACTTGCCATTGAGCTCAGTCATCCCTACAACGCCAGTGATGTAAATCTCTTCACCGTTGGTGTACGGATGAGAAGTGTCAGTTACCACCACAGGATTGGCAGCGGTAGCCCCGCTGATTGTTGTAGATGATTCAAGCACTGCTCCACCATCGCTGTAGAATCGCATGTAAAGATTGCCTGCCTCAATTATGTAGGCTTGCTCTTCATTAAATTCAAAAGGTATGAGTCTGGCCTTAACAGCACTGTCCTTGACCTCTTTAGCGTATTTGAATCCTGCTCGGTTACTTGCACCACCTTCAGCTCGCACGAAGAAATTGCGCAACGTCTTTGCAGCCGAACCGAACTTAGCCAAGTCCACTCGTGAGAATGTAGCTGGCGAGATGGCCCCGCCTGAGAATGCTATCTGTGGAATCTCAACAGGCATTATTTAACTCTTTCTTTCCCTAAAGGCCCAAGCTCTGGCATTATGTGCGTCCTCCTATTCTGGCACGTTCCCAAGGCGAATTCACTTCAGGGTCTGCTTGCCCTTCACCAGAGTCAATTGCCTGTGCCGCTGAAATAGTGTTCCGGTAAACAGTTATAGCTGCTTCCTGAATCCTCTCGCTCCCTGACAGGGCAGGAGCCAATTCGCTTGCAAGATACCAAGCGATGGACTTGACGAACCCAGGAGAGAATAAATTGGTGTTGGTGACATCAGTGGTGTATATGCACCGAGCATCTTCCAGGTCGGTAAGTATGCTTAAGCCAGAGCCGTCGTCCTCTTGTTCAACAACAAATGGAATAGGATCGTTGGTTTTCAGAAGAGGCTCTATGTTTCTTATCTTCAAGCAATCAGACGGGTAGTCATAGCGGTAGCCCCATGTTACTGGGGACATTGGGTCAGAGCTTATGTCTGCCAAGTTAATCCGTCTGGTCGCGAAGTTCCAGTCATGGTCTGCCAGGACAAATTGCCGGCAAGTGTCATAGTGAATACGGCACTGAACAGCTGTGTTACCAGAGTCGGTGTCCAGATTGGCAATAGTTGTCTTAGTCTGCTTTATATGAGCAAGAGCTAAGTTGCATATTTGCGCTTCACTGGCTGCCATTTCAATTCCTCAAAAAATGCGAGAGGGTCAAGGTCCAGGGAGGAGAACCCGACCCTCTCTAGGCTTAAGCCTTTCGATTGGGCTTGGGTTGCTTCTTAGATGCTGGCTTCTTAGGAGCCTTGCCACCTTCCCAAGCCTCATTAATATCAGGAGTGGATTTGTCGTCACCTTTAAACTCACCATCACCCTTACGCGCACGCTTGGGGTTGGCAGGTCCATCAACGATTTCCGCATCCATCGGCAGCTTGTATGCCATGCTGTCAGGAACTTCATTAGGATTGTTCCGCTCTTTAAAACGCCCCTCCCCATAATGAAAATCCCTTTGAAAGTTCACTTTCATCACACTACTCCTTAGACAGTAGCAGAGAAGATGTCTGCTTCAGTACCAGTAGAGCATACAGCACCACTGATCATAAAAATACCTGATGCAACATCAGTGAATACGAAGTGTGTACCCTTGACGCCACCAGTAGTCGAGCCGTTCATTGTGATAGTATCATCAGCAGCATTACATATCAATGTAACACCAGCAATATCTGTTGAGACAGACACGGCACCAAGGAACGATGTAGCCGAAGACGGAGCAACAATAGTAGCAGCCCCAGCACCAACGGTTGTACCGTAAAAGACGGTATACACATCACCTGTGCCAGTCGCTTCCGGCAAAGTGATAGCAAAGCCTGTTGCATGGTTTGCCGTCACGACTCGCCCTGCATGCTTCTCAGCGGTCAGAGCTAAGGCAACTGTTGTATTAACAATACCTTCTGATCCACCATGGCGCAAGCCTTTGTATAGAATCAAACCGCTATCAGCCAACTCCATCAGCTTATTGCCAACTTGGTCGGTCCAAGTAGTTTTCACCTTGTCGTCATTGTCTGTGAGAGTGACTGTTGCAGTCCCTCCACCATCGGTTGTCAAGAACAAACGAATGCGCTCGTTGAAATTGGCCGAAGTGTAGGAATAAGCCTCAGTCTTATTTTCAGTATTGAACGTTTTTATAAGTTCAAATCCACCAGAGCCAACAGATCCCATCTCACGTTCAAGATCAATAGTCTGATCATAAGTGCCGGAAATAGCCACATCAATAGTTGTTCCTTTGTTCGGAACATCTAAGACTAAGCTGTTTCCTGCAGCGGTAAACGATGCCATGATATTTTCTCCTCTTCAATAGCATTGGTTGGAGGATAGGCCTAACTATCCTCCAGAGCCAATGATCCTAGTTAGTGGCGTCAACAAAAGCCTTATTGGTCGAGGAGTTCGACGGATCCAACGTCAAGAAGGCATTTATCGTGCCTGCTGTCGTGGTCGTCGTCGCTGTGACCGCTAAGATTCCGAGATACCGCTCATACGGAACTCCTTGACCCGGAAGGGCAATGGAGAGGATCTGAGCACCAACTTTAAGTTCTGCTGCATTTGCATCAGTACCATCAGTGACCAGAGCATCCGTTTGAGCATGCACAGTATCGGTGCCATCCGCTGCCAGTGCGGCAGAGTTTGACGCGACTTGAAACGTGAGAGTCCCAGCAGAGCCACCAGTGATGATTTCCGTGCCACCTGTACGAATAACCAGGTAGACCGGCTGACCACCGCCAATGTTCCGAACGACTTCCATGTCGATAACATCACCAATTTGAGCTGTGCCAGCAGAAGCTGCTACAGACACATTATCAGCGAATTCAGTTCTTTCGTCCAAGATCATTTGATTACTCCTTGTGATCTAGGGTTTAGCTAACCGTGGCTTCATCGGCCGACAGGGAATCAACCCTGCGGAGAGGAATGCCCGAGAAGTGAGTGATCATCTTACCACCCACATTATCGATGGTTAATGTGGAGCCAGACGTAGCATTGGTTGCCTGACGGCGAACGAACGACATGGTATTCCGTGACATGTAGAATGCCGCACGACCCATCGACAGGTTAGGAACCTGCGTCATGGCCTGGAACAACAAGTCAGGAAGATCAGCACCAGAGGCTGCATCCTTGACCAACGCTGATTTGTCGATGTTGGCTACGCGAACTACATAACGCCAGTCGCGGACACAGAGGCCAGCATCCCAGCGATAGTGAGTACGGTACGCCTGCATGCGACCACTGTTGGAACCATCGGAAGCATCTTCAATGGTGACCTCGCCCAGATCGGAGCGTTGCAGCCCAGCAACAGAACCTTTCGGGATGATGCCGAAGCAGGTCTGAGGCGACCAACAAATGAGCCAGATTGACGCATTGTCGGAGCCAGACCCACCACCAGAGATGATGTTTTCTCCATTGGCTGCGGTCGTGGAGTTGAAGCGAGGCGAGAGGCCAGTGAAGGCTTCAGGCTCGGAATCTTCATTTCCGTAGAACAGCGTGTCAACGACTTCCTGGTTGAGCCCTTCAAGGTGGGCACGTTCTTCAACCTGACGGAAAGCTGCAGTGTTGTTAGACAAATCGGCCAGAGCCTTGTCAACCTCGGCATACGCTTCCAGCATACCTGTGGTATCATCGACTTGAGCCTGAGAGCCTTTGTCTGGTTGAACACCACCATACATCTTGCGCCACGTCGGAGTGGGCAAGCCAGTACGGATAGATGTTCTGTTACCTGTGGTGAGGTTGCCCTCGACCCAGGTCATATCATCCAGAACCTCGTTGGTTTCAGCGAGGATCTCGACGATGTCTGCGATCCCTCCGTCTGGATCAGTGGCTTTCGCCAAATCCAGCAAGGTGGGATTTTGGACAGATAGAGTTGCCATTCTGCTTTCTCCTTAAAGCTACGATGAAGACTTAGAGCCGGTTGTGTTTGTTTTTTGGCTCCCATCTTCATTGTAATGGGTTGGGTACAATCGGCGTAGCTTCGCCTCTTCCGAGGTGTCGCCAGCCGGTCTGCCGCGAGCATGTTGGTCAGCTCGCAATGTTTCCCCGACACGGTTTAGCATCCGAACAAGTGAAGGATTCTCACCATACATCTTGTTGGTTTGAAGAAGCTCAAGCATATCCTTATCACCGTACCTTTCGGCTGCAGCTAGGACATTCGGAACAGTGTCAGTCTTGAACTTGTCACCGCCAATCTCTTTGTCGCTTAGCAGTTCGCCTCGCCACTCAGAGAACTTGTTCTCCCACTCACCGATCGAATCACTAACAGTCTTAGCCCTGAAGTCCACAAGTTTCTGTGCGTCTTCTTTGGACAACCCTTTACCGTCATTCATTTCGGCAGCGATGTCTTTGAATTCGACCAGAATGTTTTCTTCAATAGGAATGCCTTCCGGCATTTTAAGATCGTCGTAATTAACCGGCTCTGCTTCACCGTCACTGTCCGCATCGTCGCCATCGGCGTCCTTTGCTTTGTCAGCGTCTTGATCAGCAGCAGCATCCTCAGCTAGCAAGGTTTCGTCGGCCGGAGAGGTCACGCCCTTGTCATCTGAGGAATCTTCTTGACTTTCAACTGCGGGTTCGGTGTTTTCTTCCGCAATAGTTTCTTCAGCCATTTAAATTCTCCTTTAATTGATCGTCCATCATAGTCATGAACGCTTTCGGTTCTGACCCCATGATCTCGTTGTATAACCAGAGGCCGAGGTCTCGTTTGCCTAGGTTATAAAAAGTCGTGCTGTTGCCTGTGAACATGTCTGGGGCTAACAGCTTTGACTCGTTGAGGATCCTCCATAAAACTCTTCGTCCTGCTGGATGATTGAGGGTCTTGCTAAGATCTTCTCTGCTCCTAGCCTCACGCAGCTTGTGAGCCTTGTTGCGTTTCTTCTGTTGTCGTGGATCTGTAAAGTCGTCTTCATCTTCTGCCATCCTATGCTCCCTGTGCATTCATCCCTTGTACTAAATCACCCAGCGCATTCCCTGCTGTGGTGTCAACACTGCTCAAACCCTTTGCGCTCTCAACCAAGCCAGACATTCGGTCGGTCGTCTCCTGATTAGCAGCAGCTTTGGCCCTTGCCTCACGCTGCTTTTGAACAACCTCTTCGCCCACAAGCAAGTTGTTCGGCACTCCTAAATCATCAGCCATCGTCTTAACGATCTCGTCAGCATTTAGCTTGTCAAGAACTTCTGGCCGTAAACCAGCCAACTGACCAGTGAATCCAACCCAACGCTCCATTGCACCAGTGGAAACCAACTTCTGGGCCTGGGCGAGAACACTTATATAATCAACCTTGACCTCGCTGCCCATCATCTCGTTGGGTGGTGGTGGAAGCATCTGTGGCAAGCTCTCATCGCGCCATCCCGGCTCACTTAGGCGAACTAGCCGAGCAAAGGTATTGTCAATTAATGGGTCAAGCAGCTCTTCATGCATGCCCTCAAGCACTGGACCAAGCTGCAGAAGCTTCTCTTCCTGCCTTGCACTGATCTCAGTTGCTGTGCGGACGTCGTCTTGTCGGCTAATCAAGAGAAAGAGGTCAACATAAAATGCTCTGTTGATACGATCCTCAGTCTGCTGAATATCGGCCATCAACTCGTTGACTCTGGGGTTGACCTGATAGATTGGACGAAAGATGTTGTTAGGGTCATCACTGAAGTTATTGGCTCCAGGCAACAGGCTGATGTTGCTATTCTTGAGCGAGGCAGGAGCGGTGGTAGGCGGCGCAACCATCTTGGCGATGGCCTTACCCTTCTCACGCTCTTGAACCTGCAGTGCACGACTATCACCCAAAGCATCCATACCAGGGCTGAAGCCATAAATGTCACCCGCCTTGGCATCCCACCGGGGAGCCAAGATCGGAAAGTTCTCATAACCTTTAATGCGCAGGAACTTGTTTTTTTGCAAACCGTCACGACCAGGCTCATAATAAATGCTTCGCCACTTGAACTTAGCGTCAAGCTGGAACTCATCAAACTCCATCAGACTGACAGGCTCAATCAGGTGCACGACCTTGATCCATGAGTTATAGGTACCAATATCCCAAAGATTCTGGACTGTGCGACTAACATTCTTGTAGCCAAACTCCATCACTAATTGGTGGACTGTCATCTCATACTCACGACCAAATGTGTCAACCCTGAGCTTTCCATCAATGTCCAGCATGTATTCGCCAACAGTGAAGTTAGTGAAGCGAGTGACCATGTCAAAGTCGTCTTCTTGAATCATGGCAGAGGTTCCGATGACACCAGCCTCTTCGTAAATTAGCGGCAAAGCCTTGTACAGGTTAGAAGAGGAGAACACCTTGTACATGAGGCGTTCAGCATTGTCCAACCATTCACGTACTGGCCCAAACTTATCCATTTCAGGATCAGGCGGTGACAACCGGAACCACGGTCGTGCTGGGCTGGTGATGCCTGTCATAAGTCCACTGACCAGGACACGGCGAGCGAACAACGGTGTATTATTACTGAGTGTGTTTCGCTTGGCACCTTTGTTCTGGTCAGTGGTCATGAACTTACCGCGACGAGGACTGAAGTTATCAATCAAGTCTTTCCAGTGAGTGTCCCAGGAAGCTCTTTCTGTGCTCATAGCACCTATGCGCCGTGTGACATAGTCGTGTGGTGTAGTTGGCTTAGCTGTGATGCCTGTTTGTGGTGTGTCGGCCATTATACTGCTACCGTTTCATATCTAAGGTTGTGTGACCTATAGTCAAATCAAACCCCTAATAAAGTCTTACCTGAGGGTGCACCAACTGCACCAGCCTGATTAAGCAATGTCCCTACACCACCACCAACAGTAGACGAACCTTGTGCTTGAATTGCACCTGATGTGGATTGCCTGGAGCGGGTTGCTGAGTCTGCTGCTCGTCTCCTACGGCTGCTGCCCTTTGGTGCTTTCGGAGTCTCAGGTTCTGGGGGCAAGGGTGCTGGCGGAGGTGGTGGTGCCGGAGATGGTGCTCCACACATATCATTCCCCTCCCAAAAGAGTTGTGCCAGTCTTCTCTGGTGCAAGTAGGCCTTGTGGGCCTGTTTGAATAGTTGACTTGTCACCAGCCAACGACCGAGCACGCTTCTCAGCATCTGCTCGAGCACGCCGCACAGCTGGGTCTGCCAGTGTTGGTGGCTCAGGAGGAGGTGGTGGCAACGGTGGGGGCTTGGGTGGTTTGGGTGGTGCGAATGGTCCGACACACATTATGCATTCTCCATAGCGTATGGGTCAAAGTCGTGTTGTGAATTTTGCTTCTTCACTGGCACATGGTCAACCTTGACCACTGGCATAGCGAATGTCAGGCACAGCGCATCGGCCCTGTTGGGTGATGGTATGCCCCGACGCTTCATGTCCTCTTTACTCTCAAGCTGAATCTTTCCATCAGGCCTGGGAACTGTCTCTGGGCCGATCAGGTCTGAGTGCAGCACATCATCCTGAGGGATGCAGCCACCGTCCTTGAGCCACTTGCGAGTCTGATTCCACATATGCGCTCGCAGATTGAGGCAACCTTGGTCTGGGCTCTTGGAGCTAAACCAAACAATCTGCCATGTGCGGCCCATAGTCTGTCCGACAGATACGATGCCAGTTCCAAAGCCACCATCAACATGAACAGAGTCAGCTCCCTCATCATCCTCAAAGCGAGCGATGATGTTGGCCATCTCAACGTCATTGTCGTTCTTGGGATATAAACCAAGCTGCTTGTAGTACAGGCCTTGGCGCATGCCAATGACGAACTCATCATCGCCTGACCACGAGGGATCAACACCGATGACCTTGGGTGCGAAGTTGTATTGGGTGATCTTGAGGTGACGCTGCTCAGCTGCCTCAACATCCTTCTCGCTGATAAACTGCTTAAAGGACTGAGCTGGAAAGTCGCCCAGGATGCGAACCTTGACTGTGTCCGAGTCGACACCGAAGTCATCAATCATTGCCTGCAGATGTTCCTTGTTGGTGATCTGAACATCACGGCTGTCAATCTTGAATGTGGTCCAACGATGTCTGAACCTGCGCCAGCACTCACGAAAGAAGCCAGTGTTGCGTGTTGGGTTGCCGAAGTTGAACTGCATCGGCTCGCCATCAGTCAAGCCACCATCTTGCACTTCATAAATGATATTGGGGATGGCCGATCCTTCATCATTGATGTAAAATGATGTGCTGTTCACTGCATGCTGGCCAGCGAAGGCTTCACTGTTTTCCTCGCGACATGTCTGCGCTGCACAGAACCACTCCTTGGGATGGTCCTTGTGATACAGTCTTGTGGCTGTGGTCTCAAACCAATGCCTTGTGGCACACCTGTTTGTCCACTTAACAATCTGGGCCCATGTCTTGGTCTCAAGCTGAGTGAATGTGTTGGCAGTGACTGTGCCCTGTGCGTATGGTCGAGTGCTCATGATCCAATTCACCAACCAACCTGACATCGCGCTCTTACCAATGCCATGACCTGATGAGACGCCCATGCGTATCGGCATGACAGCATCAATGCCATTGAAGCCACGCTCAAGAACCTGCTTGCCCAACTCATCAAGATACTCGCACGCCCACTTGTCTGGACCCCAAACTGAATTGTACTTAGAGGCCCATGGGTCAGGAAGCTTGCACACTTGGATTGAAGTGTCGCTGTCCCAGGCATACGCATACATAACGAAACCCAATGGGTCAGCATAAAAAAGAGCCATGTCTTCACAGAGCATTACTTCAGGATCATTTCGATTTGGCTGCGGCACGTCGCCTCCCATCTTGAATGATCTCAATGAGGGGAGCATTCATGCTGATGTCTGCTTTAATACTTTGGGGAAGCATCTTGACCCACAGCTTGTAAAACCCATCAGTGTCGCTCTTGCCGTAATTGATCAATGCTTCAACCCCACCAATACCATCGAATGCGGCTTGTAACGCTTCAGCAACCTCGACAGTGCGCTTGTTCTTCGTGCCCTTCTGCTTGCCCTTGTTGCCTGCTTTAAATTGTGTGGCCTTTTTGGCAGGGCTTGTCTCTGATTTTTTTTCAGTCACATCACCTCGTCCGTAATCACACTGTTAATAGCGGTCAATGATTTATGCGCCAACAAATGCCAAAAAGAAACAACATAGAAATTGCCGCTTTATATAAACCTGGAATGTTTTTGAGATTTGCTTTTAAACAGACATGGACTGTTCAAGGTTCCGAGTTCGCTTTTTTCGCAAGTTTCGGAAACCTCCAGGTATTATAATCTTCTTCTTAATTCCCTGAAAGTCTTCAAACAAACGATAATTCCGAACTCGGAACCTCAGTTTTGTTTATTAACAATGACTTAGTTTTTTTTGTTTTTCACCTTTATTTAGGCAGCCATGAACCACAATTCACCCTATATACGACTTGGTCAATGCAGAACACAGCCCAAATTCATCATTTACAGGTTCCATTTTTGTGCCTGTCACCTTCCCACTACCAAAAAAATAGTTTTGAAATGACACCAACCACAACACATTATCAAATTCAGAACCTACTAAAATATGCAAAACCACTCCATGTTTCGCCATTTGGTTAGCCACCCTCACCTGCGCTGGTCTCAACTCCCCAGACCAATATCCATTGTTCATGCTCCCATACTTAAGCTCAACAGGCCACAGCATTTGTTCATGAAGGATCATGCAGTCAGGCATCCCCACAGAGCCACCAGCCGAGTGTTCAATCCAGACAGCCGCATCCCCAAACTGTTCACGCACCCATTTGCGCACACCACTCTCACTCTTGATCATCAATGTTTTCACATTGGTGTCTCCATAAGGTCAGAAGGTTTCTTGGTTGCGCTCCTGATCACTTCCATCGCATCACCCTTGTTGCGCTTAGCCTCGTCCCACAGGACTTCATTCATGACCACATTTTGCAACCGGCCGGAAATCTTTACTCTCTTGGGCCAGGCAAACAGGCCAGCTTCTGTCATTGCCTTGCGCAGCTCATAGTCAGAGTCAAACACCCTGCCTTGAGAAGCCTGACGCACCCAGCTAACGATGTCCTTCATCGCCATGGCCCCAGGCACATCACTATCTGCCAAGCACTCAGCCAATGCCACTGCCTCGGCTTGAGCCTCGCTCCGGGAGCCTTCAATCATCTCCTTCTTTCGCTCTGTCATTGGTGCACGATCTGCAACCCCAACATAATCCCCAAAGCCTTCAGCCCAGTGCTTGATGATCGCTAGGCCACCACCATCAATCCATTTGCGCAGGTTCATGAACTTCTTCTGGGGCCATGCCACCTCACTGACCTCTGGGTAGAACCATCGCCGGTCATCATTCTCCATCTTGAGAGCACGCATTGAGTTAGACGATGCAAGAACATGACACCAATTCTCAATACGGTACTGGCGCATATACTTCTGGTTCACTGTCACGTCACGGTCAGTGATGACCGGCTTCAGAGCGTGGTATGCCTTCCAGCTATGGCCTGAGTAGATCTCGCCCACAACCACCAGACGCTTGTTGGCCATCCAGTCGTTAAAGGCTGAGGAGGCTATGTCATTCTCCCCAGGGAAGCCGACATTCTGATCACCCACCAGTGGCGCAAGGATGTGCGCCCCCAGTGTGGTCTTGCCTATGCCTTGCTTCTCGCTCACCAACAGCATCCCATATCCCATGCGCACGTCTGGTTTGGCGATGAGGGTTGCACACCACTTCATGACCTCGTGGCACTCTGCCTTGTTCACGAACATGTAATCAAGAAAGTCAGACCATGGCTTGGCATCGCCTTTGACTGACCTGATGCTGGTCGGCACATGCAGGTTGA
>TARA_R110002051_G_scaffold325199_1_pt1 | contig 17017 bp, 16 predicted proteins | sample TARA_R110002051 | Tara Oceans TARA_R110002051 (sample SAMEA4397023) | marine metagenome | biome: Polar Biome; feature: [MES] marine water layer (ENVO:01000295) within the mesopelagic zone...; material: water (ENVO:00002006), including particulate matter (ENVO:01000060) such...
GCGAAGGCTCTGTTCAAAATGAATAACTTTCCGGACCGACTCTGAGAAAGAGCTTTGGCCAGCTTGAAGTGATCAAGGGTCTCTCGCTTACCGCAAATCAGGGCGACGTCATCTCCATCCTGGGGAGTAGCGGATCGGGCAAGAGCACGCTGCTGCGATGTCTCAATTTCCTTGAACCGCCGAACGAGGGCGAAATCTGGATCGGGGGACGGCAAATCCAGGCGCGCGCCGGCGCGATCGGGCAGCGGGAAATCAACGCGCTGCGCATCAATCTCGGCATGGTCTTCCAGACATTCAATCTCTGGCTCCACAAGACCGTGCTCGAGAACATCGTGGAAGCGCCCATTCATGTTCTCGGTCTGAGCAAAGCGGAGGCCCATCTTCGCGCCGAGGAGCTGTTGGCCAAGGTAGGTCTGGCGGACAAGCGGCATGCTTATCCCTCCCAGCTTTCCGGAGGACAGCAACAGCGCATCGCAATCGCACGCGCGCTGGCCATGGAACCGGAGATCCTGTTGTTCGACGAGCCCACCTCAGCCCTCGATCCTGAACTGGTCGGGGACGTGCTGAAAGTGATCCGGGCGCTGGCTGACGAAGGCCGCACCATGCTCATCGTTACCCACGAGCTCAACTTCGCCCGGCAGGTATCGAACCGGATCGTTTTCCTCCATCAGGGGCAGATCGAAGAAGAAGGTCCGCCTGACGCCTTTTTTGCCCATCCATCGTCGCCACGGGTAAGGCAGTTCCTTTCGTCCCAGCGTGACGGGTATCACCGATGACGTTGCTGCAGGGATTTGGCGACCAGATCATCGCCGGAGCAATCACGACATTGCAGGTCGCACTGACCAGCCTCGTGCTCGGTATCGCAGTTGGTCTGAGTGGGGCCATGGCAAAGGTCAGCGGGATCGGCGCCCTGCGGTGGCTGGCAGATGGCTACACAACAATCGTCCGCGGCATTCCCGAGCTCCTGATCATCCTGATCCTGTATTTTGGAGGCACGGTCGCGCTGAGCGCGCTTTTCGGCCGGTATGTCGAGGTCGATGCGTTTGCGGCCGGCGTGTTCGCGCTGACAATTGTTTTCGGGGCCTATGCCACTGAGGTGTTCAGGGCCGCACTTCTGGCCGTGCCCAGAAGTCAGATCGAGGCCGCCCATGCGCTTGCGCTGTCGAGAGCTCTCACGTTTCGCCTGGTCATCCTGCCGCAAATGTGGCGATACGCGTTGCCCGGCCTGGGCAACCTCTGGCTCACACTCCTCAAGGACACCGCGCTGATATCAGTCGTGGGGCTCGAGGATCTCATGCGCAAGGCCAGTGTGGCGGCCGGGGCTACGCATGATCCGCTGACCTTCTACCTGATCGCCGCAGCCCTCTATCTGACATTCACCTCCGTCTCGCTGGTTGGCCTGGCGCTGCTCGAGCAGCGCGCCGGCCGAGGCGTGCGCTTCTCAGAGTAAGAAAGCTATCATGAACTGGTACCTTGTCATTGACGTCATGCCGCGACTGCTGAGCGGCGCACTCCTGACTTTGCAGCTGGCCACCCTCTCCGTTCTTGCCGGGCTCCTGATCGCCTTGCCGCTTTCGCTGTTACGGTCATCGTCTTCGGGCGTGCTTTCACGCCCGGTCCTTGCTTACACATTTGTGTTCCGCGGCACGCCTCTGCTCGTTCAGCTGTTTGTGATTTATTACGGCGCGGGTCAGATCGAGTGGATCCGGACCACCTCTGCCTGGACCATTCTCAGAGAGCCGTACTGGTGCGCTCTGATCGCGTTCTCGCTCAACAATGCCGCCTACACCACGGAGATCCTGCGCGGCGGAATACGTGCCGTTCCTGCGGGAGAGGTCGAGGCCGCAAAAGCACTCGGGATGTCGTATTCGTTGCGTACGCGGCGGATCGTGCTGCCTATCGCGTTTCGACTGGCACTGCCCGCCTATGCCAACGAGGTTGTCCTGATGCTCAAGGCAAGCTCTCTCGCCAGCACGATCACCATCATGGAGCTGACAGGCACGGCCCGCAAGATCGTCGCACAGACCTTTTCGCCCTATGAAGTCTTCATTTCGGCGGCCCTCATCTACCTTGCGATCACATTTGTCGTCGTCACGGCGTTCGCTCGACTGGAGCGTCATCTTGCGCATCACCTTGAGCGCGTCGAGAAGAACAACGGCGACAGGGACCCGGTGCATAAGGGCTCCGTGCAAGAGCTCGATCGCGGTCCGGTGCTGCGGCGGGAGGTGAGATGATGGTGCAATCGACTTCATGCGGGACATATCATCCCGGCCACATCGGCGATCCGGCATTAAGAGGAAGCTGGTATGAAATCGACCTCGGCGCCATCCGCCACAATTACCGGCAGTTGCGGGCGTGCCTTCGGCCAGAGGTCAAGATCTATGCCTGCCTCAAGCGCAATGGCTATGGCTGTGGTGCAGCCGGGGTTGCGACAGCGCTGGCATCAGAAGGTGTGCACGGCTTTGCGGTCGCCTCGATACTTGACGCCATATCCATGCGAAGCGCGGGCATCACGGGCCCGATCCTGCTCTACCCGGGCACATTACCGACTGCCTGGCCAACGATCGGGGCACTCGACCTCACCATCAGCATTTCAAGCATCGAGGAACTCGAGCGGTGGCGCGCCCGAAGGTCGAACATCCGCGTCTTCATCAAGGTTGATCTCGGCTTCTTTCGCGCCGGCGCAACCCCGCGTGAGGCTGTCAGACTGCTTGCCCTGGCTTCTGCCTGTCGCGACGTGCGGCTGGAGGGGATCTATGCCCATCTGAGTGAACTGCCGACATCAAAGCCGTCGGACGCGACCGACCAGTTCACCCGCATGCTTGCGATACTCAAGGAGGCTAATGCGAGAGGCATCCGCCCCGATGTGGCGATGATTTCAAGCACGGAGAGCGTGCTCAATCACCCGGAAATGGACCTCGACGCGGTCGATCCCGGAGCCTTGCTGGTTGGACTGTCCGAGGCAACCAGTCCGATCCGGCACCTGGCCTTGCGGCCGGCCCTCAAAACCATTTCGACGAGCCTCGTCGCTGTCAAGCATGTTGACGCATCGCTTGGTCCGACCCCGGAAATTCCTGGCTTTCATGCCGGCATGAAGCTGGGTGTCGTGAGTTTCGGCTGGGGGGACGGATATCCACGAAAGGTCCCCGACAAAGCCCAGGCTCTCGTCGGAGGGAAAAGAGTCAGGCTCCTGCCTCCCGCCCATCTCGAACATCTGCGCGTCGATCTGACGGAGGTTCCGGACGCCCGTTTCGGAGACCAGGTCGTGCTTCTGGGACGACAGGGCGCCGAGGAAATAACCCATGAGGAACTGGCTTGCCTATGGGGAACCGACCTCGTCGGGCTTTACGGCCAGCTACGGGACCATGTGCCACGGATCTACACCTGAAGACAAACCGCAACGGAAGGAAGTACGATGAAAACACTCAAGCTGATGATGTACGCCGTGATCGCCACGGCGATAGTTGCTCTGGCACAGGCTCAGGACAACAGGACGATCAGGATCGCAACGGAAGGCGCCTTTCCGCCCTGGAACGCGGTCGATACATCGGGCAACCCTGTCGGGTTCGACATTGATGTCGGGGTGGCGCTGTGCGAACGCGCCAAGCTTGACTGCGAGTTTCAGACGCAGGCCTGGGACGGGATCATTCCCGGCCTCACCGTGGGAAAATACGATGCCGTCATGGCCGGCATGTCAATTACGGAGAAGCGAAAGCAGGTTATCGCGTTCTCAGATCCCTATGCGCTGACATCCAACTACTTTGTCGTTCGCAAGTCACTTGACCTGCCCGCCCTGGATGACAGCGTCCGGATCGATCTCTCAAGCGAGACCGAGGACGGCAAGCGCGCGCTGCAGACCCTGAAGGAGAACCTGAAGGGAACCACCATAGGCGTTCAGGGCTCGACCAACGCCGAAGCCTTTGTCCAGGCGCATTTGAGCGATGAGGTGGAGATCCGCACCTATGACAAGCAGGACAACCTCAATCTCGACCTCGTCGCTGGAAGGATCGACGGTGGACTTGCGGATTTCTCGGTCTGGAAGGCCTTTCTGGAGTTAAAGGACGGCGCTTCTGCCGAGCTCTACGGCCCCCGAATTTCCGGCGGACTGTTCGGTCCCGGCGTGGGTATCGGCCTGCGAAAGGAGGATACGGCTCTGGCCTCGAAGTTCAACAACGCGATCAAGGCCATCACAGCGGATGGTACGTTGAAGGCAATAAGCCTCAAGTGGTTCGGCACAGACGTCGCCCCCCAATAGAACGACAACTGACGAAAAGGCCGCCACGCGAATGCTCTCGTCTGGCGGCCTTGCCCATCCTGATCCGCTGCAACGCCCGGTCATGGGTTGCCGCAGCAGATCCAGATAGAAGATGCGAAAGCCACTCCGTTTGCTTTCACGCGGCACCGCCGCGCCCTGCATGACAATGAAGAGCACCGGAGAAATCAGCATAGCGCCGCCGCTCCGGCGGGATTTCGGGAGTTCTCGACACGACACGGGCGGTAACAAGGTCAGCCGCAGGAGCCTCAGCATAGCGCCCGCAGGGGAGGCGGGACCGACTGACCCCGCCCGGGTCGTTCCGTTTGCAGCAGCCATCGTCGCGACAGTCCGAACCCAATTTCGTCAGCACGTTGCCGATAATGCAAACCGTCCGACATCAACCGCACCTATCGGCTCTACCGGGAGGAAGGGCTGACGGTGCGCAAGCGACGGGCGCGGCTCAAAAACCACGCCATGTGTAAAATTTCGTGCCGCCCATAGCCGTCCAGTTCCGGCATGTGCTGGACCTCCCTCTCGTCAGTTTCAAGCTGCCATCCTATGGCGAAGCGGGTGTGGCGGCACCCTTGTCCCTCGCCCGGAGCGGGAGGGCAGCGCCCGCCTGACCGCTGACCGAACACTCCATCAAGTTACATGCTATCCTGCGCGGGCGTGGATTCGGTCTGTTACTGAAACAATATTGGCGAGCTTTGGGTGCTATCAACTATATGGGATAGGCCACGCGCCGGGGGCAACAGAATGAATAAGAAAGCAAACAAGACAGTACTCGAAACAATACTCGACTGGTCGGCTGAGCGACCCCTTTGGCAAAGGGATGCGCTGCGCCGGATCGTGACCGGCGGGACTCCCGATGAGGCCGCTGTCACCGACATACTGGCCTTGTGCAAAAAGGAGCATGGGGGCGAAGGCGTTACGTTGGAAGCGGCGGTGCTCGAAGCGGCACATCTGCCGGCAACCCCTGTCGGCGGTGAAGCGATAGCGCTGGTCAGCGTCGGCGACATTGCCGGTGTGAACCAGCTTGCACCGGGCCAGACTTTACCGTTCGAGGCGACGGGATTGACGATCGTTTACGGACCGAACGGGTCCGGCAAATCCGGGTACGGGCGGGTGCTCAAGCGAGCCTGCCGCGCCCGTAAGGCGGGCGAGATCATGCCCGATGCCTACAATCCGCCGCCGGCCGGCAAGGCAACGGGCACATTCACGATACTCAAGGACGGATCATCCGAACCGCCTGTCAGCTGGACGGATGACGACAAGCCGGACGCTGTGCTGTCGGCGGTCAGTGTGTTCGACCGGGACTGCGGATCGGTCCATGTGCAGGAAAAGAACGAAGTCGCTTTCAGGCCCTTCGGGCTGGACATTCCCGACGACCTCGCGGGTGTTTGCCAAGCGCTCAAGCAAAAACTGGGCGCTGAAGAAACGCAGCTCCAGGCCGTCCGTGACCCGGTGTTTGATAAGCCGACATGGAATACGGCCACGCCGGTGGGTGCGATCATGTCGGCCCTGAGCCATAACACCAACCTAGCGGCGTTCGAGAAGCTCGGCGAGATGACCGCCGATGAACGCACAAGGCTGCTGTGCCTTGATGAGGACCTTCTGAAGAACCCGGCGGACGCCGCCGCCGAACAGCGGCTCTTTGCAGGCAGCGTGCGGCAACTGATAGCCACGCTGGACAGGATTGCCATCACCTATGACGACGAACCGCTGGTCAGGCTGAAGGCACTGGCCGATACGGCAAGAAGTAAGCGGGCAGCGGCCAATCTCGCGGCACACGATACGTTCGACGGCCTTGCTATTCCCGGCGTCGGCGCGGAAACGTGGCGCACCTTGTGGGAGGCGGCGCGCCGCTACTCTGAACAAACAGCCTATCCCGGCTCTCCCTTCCCGCCCGCGGGGGACGAAGCGTGCGTCCTTTGCCATCAGGCGCTCAGCGCCGAAGCCAAAAACCGCATGGGATGTTTTGAGGCATTCATCCGGGCTGATGCCGAGTCACAGGCGGCAAGCGCCGAGCAGGAATTCTCCGATGCCCTTGCAGCGTTCAGGACGCGCAAGCTGGATGTGCGCGTGATGGCGCACGCGCGGCAGCGCATAGCTCTTCAACATGCGAGCCTCGCCCGCAGCATCCTGCGCTTCGTCGCCAGCGCGGATTTGCGGCGCCTTAAATGTCTCCGTGCGCTTTCGTCTCCTGATGCGCTTGTGCTGCCGCCGCTCTCGCCTTCACCGAAGGCCGAACTGGAGAAACTGGCCGGCGCGCTCGAAGCCTATGCCGTGGAGCTTGATGAAGCTGCCGACATGGAAGGCCGCAACAAGCTGATCCTTGAACGAGACGCCCTGAAGGACCGGGCGGCCGTTCCTGACCTGCTCGAGACCGCAAAGAAAGAAATAAAGCGCCTGGCCGATCTGCGGATTCTGCGCGCCTGCATCGCGGACACAGCGACCAACGCCATCACCAAGCTCGGGAATGACATCGCCGATAACGTCATCACCCCGAAGATGCGCGACCAGTTTCAATCGGAAATCGTACGTCTCGCGGCGGAAAAAGTGCGCGTGGAAATCGTGCGGTCAGGCGGGCAGTACGGCTCGCCCAACTATCAGGTGCGCCTCTTTGCCAACCCGAAAGCCAAAGTCCACATGGTCCTGAGCGAGGGTGAGCAAACATGCGTGGCACTGGCTGCGTTCCTCACCGAGCTGGCAACGGCGTCACATAAATCGGCGCTCGTGTTTGATGACCCGGTGACATCGCTCGATCATCGCTGGCGCGAAAAAGTGGCGGAACGGCTGGTCGAGGAATCCAAGGCGCGCCAGATCATCGTCTTCACCCACGACATGGTGTTTGTGAACGACCTGCACGACAAAGGCGTCCGCGAGGGCCTTCCCATGAAGCTTGTCAGCCTGTCGCGCGGCCCTGCCGGCACAGGCATGGTCAGCGAAGGATTGCCTTGGCAGCATGCCAACATCCGTGACCGGATCGACAAGCTGGAAAAAGCGGCAAGAGAAGCACGCAAGCTCTATGATGTGAACGATGAAGAAGGATATCGCGACACCACAGTGAAGATTTATGACCGGCTCCGGGCAACGTGGGAGCGCGGGCTCGAAGACGTGGCGTTTGCCGGGGTCATTCACCGGCACCGGGATTATATCGACACCAAGAACCTGAAAAAGGTCACGGTCATCGAAGGCGCGGATGTCGAAACTTTCCGCAAGAACTTCAAGAAATGCAGCGACCTGGTGGAGGCTCATGACCCTTCGCGGGCACGGGACGGTGCCGTTCCTCCACCGGACGATATCCTTGCCGACATAAAAATCCTTGCCGACTGGGCGGAATCGATCAGGACAAGGCAGAATGCCCTGAACTGAGCGCGTGCGAAGATAGATCGGGCGTCGCCAAACCCTTTTCTGCCCGGGATCGTCACCCGCACGGGCGGAGACAAGTGTAGCGGGTTCCGTAGAGCCGGTAGAACCGGCGGTATAGAGCCCGGTCCGGCGTCAGGCGGAGGCGGAGAAAAACAGGTCGGGGATCTTCGACGAAGACCGGAAACGCGTCCGGCGTCCCGCCATTCCTACAACAGCCCAACGATCCGGTTGGTTGCCACGGTGCCCAGGCGGAAGAGCGTCTGCCGCTGGGCCGAGGCCTGCCGCCACGAGTGGGCAAGGTCAGAATCCCAAGGAGTCACGATCAGCTCGAACGAGCCGTCCGCCAGGCGGCGAAACATGACTGCCGTATCGGCATAATCAAATCCGCCTTGTGCCGCCGTAGACAGGTTCATGCGTTCCATCCGGTTATCGCCGTGCCAGGTTAGAAGCCGGTCGTTCCAGATTCGACCGCCACTCCGAAGCACGGGTTCTCCAATCGTGATCTTTTTGGGGTAGTCATATTGATCAAATTCAAATCCGAAAAACCGATGCGCTCCGCGTGGTAGCTCAAGCTGATTCCCAGATCCGCCCTGAAGCTTCTCGCTGGTCATTGCCCGATGAACCTCGGTCGGCATTGAGGCGGCCCGACGAAGCAGGATGTCGGAGGGCTCGGCTTTGCCCGCCGGCAACGTGCCCTGCCCTGTCGGTTCAGTGAAAAACTGACGCCTACATTTGCATGAAAGCGCCAGAATACGACAATCCTGCCGCGATCCTGGCTACTGGTCACACTTTTCCGTCTTGGCGCTCTAGCGATGTTGCTTCCTGTCGGCTATTTTCCGCCGCGAGGCAGTACGCGCTGTCTTGGGGCTTGGAAACCCCTCGGTGCGACAGGTGCTGGTCGATTCAGCACCAAACTCTCTGACCTTTGGGTCGGGGAGCCTGTGGCGCATGTCCAGGTTCCTCGGAACTAAAGGCCATAGGGCTGTCACCGACAGTTTCCAACTCCCCGATCAGTCGGAGGTACTAGTGAGTTCGCGGGGGCGCACCGCGAGAAACTCACCTTTCCGGGGAGCGGCCGATGCAACATCGGAAGATTGCGTCAACATCCACATTTCCTACAGCGTCCGACAGGTCTTCAGGGCACTCCGTCAAACAAGCGCCTCATCCAGCCGACATACATGTCGGCCGACAGATCACGGCAATCCGCATCCATTCCGACTTCTCGCAGCAGCGGCTCGCCGAAAAGATTGGCATCACCTATCAGCAGCTCCAGAAATACGAAAGCGGCAGGAACCGCGTGAGCGCTTCCATGCTCTATGAGATAGGTACCGCGCTGGGTGTTCCCGCCGACCGGTTCTTCGAAGGCCTGCCCGGCAACGTGACCGCAGTGGGCGAGACTCCGCAGATAGTCGCTGATGAGCGCATCGTCTTCATCGCCAGCGCCCAGGGGCGCCGGCTGACGGAAGGCCTGATGCGGCTCAGTCCGGACGTGCGCTCCCGTCTATCTTCGCTGATCACGGCGCTGGCCAAGGACATGTCGCAAGCTGATGGGGCGAGTTCCAGATGACCCGGGAACTCGTCGCTCCCTTCACGACGTTCAAGGCCGGCAGCTGCCGGACCCTGTCGCGCGAGAGCAAATCCTGGGGTCGTGTACGGGCTGAGCAGGTTCAACGAACCGGCCTCGAGAAAGAGGAGACGTCCCTCACCTCGCGTGATCATCTTGTTCTCCTCAATCTGAAAGGGAGTTCCGAGCGGGGTGATTATTCGCTGGACGGCAAGCCGGCCGGCTTCGCCCGGCGAAGGCCCGGATCGATCCTGTTCGTTCCTGCGGGGTGTCACTGGAAGGGTTGGGAAGCCGGTGCGTCCTCGGCCGCATACCTGTCGATCACAATAGATCCAGCCAAAGTGTCGGAACTGCTCGGTCGGGACAGCGTGCGCAGGCATTCGACACTATCCCCGGATCTGGGTTTTGAGGATCCGGCAGTGATGCACGCGGTGCGGGGGATAGGGGCGGAGATTCATGATCGAAGCTCCCTGAGCACGCTGCTTGTCGAAAGCTATGTGTCGGCGATCTTCATTCAGTTGTTTCGCAAGCAGACAAACTATTCCGTTGTCAACAAGGCCGGTGGCTTGGCACCAAGGAGCTTCAATCGGGTCATGGAGAAAATCGATCAGGATCTCGCCGTCGATCTGTCTCTTTCACAGCTTGCGGACGTCGCTGGCGTCAGTATTCCGCATTTCTGCAGGGCCTTTAAGCAGATGACCGGCTCCCCTCCATACGCCTTTATCATTGGGCGCCGGATCGACCGGGCAAAAGAACGTCTGCGCAGCTCGGACATGTCCATCACCGACATAGCCCTCGATTGCGGTTTCTCGAGTTCGAGCCACTTTGCAAATGGATTTCGTCGCGAGGTCGGCATGTCGCCCATGGTCTATCGCAGATCATTCCGGCAATAGAGCTATCGGTGCTCTGGTCATGCCCTGGCGTGTCAGTGTGTTACGGTTGGCCTGACTTTTCCAGAGTTCGTATTTGCGATGCTGAGCGCCCTCGCTCAATTCGAGCGACGGCTTATCCCGCCGCATCAAGGAGGGATTGGCGGCTGCTCGGCGACGCTGCGCGCGCCTCGGTCTTAATAGCCCCCAGTTTTCTAGACGTCTTCGGCTTTCGTTCTTTGCTGTCGTTTGAACTCGACGGGCGACAGACGCCCGTCTCCGCCGCTCTTACCTGCTCCTCTCGCGGCGTTCGGCTACGGGCGTTTAATTTCTCGCTCCACTGTTATTCGCCCGGCGCAGTAAAACTCCGAAAACCACGCGAACAATCCGGAAATCACGAAACCGTGTCACGAAACCGCGGCTCCCTGTTCTGTATTGACAGACCGCCACTCAGTGCCGCATCACCGCTCCCTTTCGAAACCAGCCTGTTCCTGCAAAACGCGGATCGCGTCACGCACCTGTCATGTCCCGATGTTAGGCAATGCCGAACGAAGGGGTACGTAAGTCGGTTTTTCCGAACGCCCATGCGCAGGAGAGAACAATGATCAGGGTCGAGAACATCTCTGTCACTTATCCAAACGGGGTGGTGGCATTGCAAAATACCGACCTCGACGTGGCGCCAGGTCGCTTCCTTGTCCTGCTCGGCCCCTCGGGCGCGGGAAAGTCGAGTCTGTTGCGTTGTCTGAACGGCCTCGTGCGCCCCAGCGGCGGTGATGTGTTCGATAGTGCCGGCGATTCGGTATTCTCATCGCCAGCCCGCCTGCGTGCGCACCGGCGGGCCACCGGCATGATATTCCAGCATCATCACTTGATCGGACGGATGACGGCTTTGGCCAATGTGCTGACGGCGCGGTTGCCACGCTATTCCGTGGCACGGACCCTGTTTCCGATGCCGCAGTCGGACCGGACCATCGCATTAGGTGCGCTCGAGCGGGTCGGTCTGCTTGATCGTGCGCTCGAACGGGCCGACAGGTTGTCGGGTGGTCAGCAGCAAAGGGTCGGCATCGCGCGTGCAATGGCACAGGAGCCGACCCTGGTCCTTGCCGACGAGCCTGTGGCAAGCCTCGATCCCACAACGGCTGAACGCGTGCTCGCCGACCTGCGCCGGATATGCGCGGAAGACAACATCACCGCCGTTGTAAGCCTTCACCAGGTGGATTTCGCACGCCGTTTTGCCGACGAAATCATTGGCCTTGCCGCAGGACGCGTCGTGTTTCGCGGAAATCCGAAATCGCTTTCATCAGACGCGCTGGACGCAATCTACGACCGCGTACCCGGCGCTCTGCCGGTCGCTGCCGAATAACCACCGGACCTAAGCCACCCGAAAAGGAGTACAAAATGCTACCTACCCGACGTCTCATCATCGCCGCTGCTGCCGCATTGCTGCTTTCACCCGCCATGCCATTGATGGCGGATGACCGTGCAAACCCCGATAAGCTGCGCGTTGCACTTCTGCCAGACGAAAACGCCGCGACCATCATTCAGAATGCGCAACCGCTGAAGGACTACCTCAGCGAGCGTCTCGGCAAGGAAATCGAAATTCTGGTAACGACCGACTATTCGTCAATGATAGAGGCGATGCGCTTCGGACGGATCGAGATCGGTTATTTCGGTCCGCTTTCCTATGTTCTCGCCAAGTCCCGCGCACCCGATATCGAGCCGTTCGGCGTCGGCGTTGTTGATGGCAAGCCGACCTACCGTTCGATCCTCATTGCCAACGCGGAGGGTCCGGTGAAAACCTATGACGACATCCGCGGCAAGCCGTTTGCCTTCGGCGATCAGGCTTCGACATCCAGCCATCTTGCGCCCCGGACCGTGCTCGCCAAGGCCGGCTTGAATGGCGATGTGGACTACAAGGTCGTCCATCTGGGCAAGCATGACGCTGTCGCGCGGGCGGTTGCCGCCGGCCAGGTGCCGGCTGGCGGTTTATCGGAGGCCATCTACGGCGTCCTGGTCGAGCGTGGCAAGATCGACCCCTCCAAACTGCATGTGCTCGGCTACAGCGATCCGCTGCCGAACTATCCCCTGACAATGCAGGGTTATCTGGCGCCCGAACTCAAGGAAGGCATCCGATCGGCCTTTCTGGAGCTAAAGGATGCCGAGATTCTCGAGCTTTTCCGGGTGGAACGAATCGATCCGACTGATGACGCAGACTATGACGTGCTGCGTGATATGGCGACGATCCTCGAACTCGACCTTGCGAAAGTGAATTGAGCATGTCGATACCGGAGGTCTATGCCGGAATCCTTGCCGAGGAACGCCGCGCCGCGCGAAAGGGCGCGGCGCTGTCGGCCTGCGTTGCTGTCGCATGCGTCGCGGCGCTGTGGATCACCGGGTTTTTCGATTTCGAGCGATTGATGGAAGGCGGGCCCGCGATCGCCCAGCTTTTCGACGAGATGGTGCCGCCGGACTTCTCGCGCTGGCAGCGCTGGATCCGGCCGCTCATCGACACGCTGGCGATGTCGGTTGCGGGCACAGCGTTTGCCGTCGTCTTTTCGCTCCCGCTCGCCCTTCTGGCGGCGCCGAACACGGCGCCGAATTCGCTCGTGTACCAGACAGCGCGGTTGCTGCTGTCATTCCTCAGGTCCGTTCCGGAAATCATCATGGGCGTGCTCTTCGTCGCAGCTGTCGGTTTCGGAGCATTGCCCGGCGTGCTGGCGCTAGGGCTGCATTCGGTCGGCATGGTTGGAAAATTCTATGCCGAGGCCATTGAACACGTGGATCCCAAACCCATCGAGGCGGCGCGAGCGGCCGGTTGCGGATCAATGACAGTCATACTCCACGCCGTCCTACCGCAGGTCCTGCCGCAACTGGCTGACATAACCATCTATCGCTGGGAGTATCATTTTCGGGCCTCCGCGGTTCTTGGCATCGTCGGCGCCGGTGGCATCGGTTTCGAGCTGATGGCTTCACTCCGTCTGCTTGCTTATGATCAGGTTTCTGCGATTCTTCTGGCAATTCTTGCCTGCGTCGTCCTGGTTGACGGGCTGGGCTCCATTCTGCGCAAGGCACTAAAATAACGATGAACAACATGAATCACACCACGCCCGACCGGCCCAGGATTGTCGCGACCAATCTGGTCTTCCCCGAAACCCGGTCCTACCTGGAGGCGCATTCGGTATTTGTCGCCCCCGAAGACGAAACACCGCTGGACCTCAATGGCGTGATCGAGGCTGCCCACAATGCCGATGGACTTATGGCCTTCATGACCGACCGAATTGATGCTGAGTTTCTTGCGGCCTGCCCGCAGCTCAAGGTCATAGGCGCCGCTCTGAAGGGGTATGACAATATAGACGTGGACGCGGCAACGCGCGCCGGCGTGCTGGTCACTGTCGTGACTGATCTTCTGACTGCACCGACGGCGGAGCTGGCGATTGGGCTCATGCTCGCGCTCGGTCGAAACATGCTCGAGGCAGACATCGCCATCCGCACCGATGGCTTCGTCGGATGGAGACCGCGGCTTTATGGAACAGGCATCGCTGGCTCGACCGTCGGGATCGTCGGCTACGGCGCAGTCGGTCAGGCCATCGCCGCCCGTCTGCAGGGCTTCGGCTGCCGCCTGCTGGCCTGTGACCCGGTGACGCCGCCCCGCGAGACCGGCGTGGAGCCCTGCGATATGCCAGACCTGCTGGCAAATTCGGACTGGGTGGTGCTTGCGACGCCCCTGACGGACGAAACGGTCCATCTCATCAACCCGCGCAGTCTGTCGCGGATGAAGCATGGCGCTCGGCTGATCAACCCGGCGCGCGGGTCGCTGGTCGACGAGGAGGCCGTTGCCGACGCGCTCGATTCCGGTCGTATCGCCGGCTATGCCGCGGATGTGTTTGCCTGCGAGGACTGGGCCCGGGCTGATCGTCCCGCGACGATTTCCGCCCGGCTTACCCGGCACGGCGCCCGCACGGTCCTGACGCCGCATCTCGGCTCGGCCGTCACCGAGGTTCGCCGCCGGATCGAGTATGCCGCGGCACAAAGCATCGTTGAGGCACTAGCCGGGCGGGTGCCGGCAGACGCGATCAACGCACCCGGGGAGTGCCTGTCTTGCTGAACCTGGCCCATGCGCGGACCTTTCTGACCGTCATTGAAACCGGCGGGTTGCGCGCCGCTGCCCGACGGCTCGACATCTCCGCGGCGACGGTCGTCGATCACCTCAACCAGCTGGAGGCAGAACTCGCCGCAGCTTTGCTGCTTCGCCGTCGTCCGAAAGTGGAACTGACACCGCAGGGCCAGGCATTCATGCCACTGGCGCGTGCGCTCATCACCACTGCGGAACGCGCCCGCCGGATCGTTGCCGACGCTCCTGTCAGAATCGCTGCCGCGAGCAATATCGGCGCCTACATGCTGCCGCCGATCATTGCCGAGATAGAGCGGTCGTGGGGCAACCGCATTGAGATGTGGATCGGCTCGAACCCGGACGTTGCCGATCGCTTGGAGACAGGCGCCGCCGACATTACCGCGATGGAGTGGTGGGACAACCGTCCAGGCTTTGCCGCGCGACCCTGGCGACGGGAACGCCTATGCGTGATCGTGGCTCCCGAGCATCATTGGGCAGGACGGAAGGAGATCGCCGCTGAAGAGCTCGCCGACGAGCCCATGCTTGGCGGAGAGAGAGCTTCGGGAACCGGCGGCCTGCTGCGGGAGCGGCTTGGCCCCGTTTTCGGCAGCCTCAAACTGATCTCCGGTTTTGGGAGCACGGAAGCGGTCAAGCGCGGTGTCCGGGCCGGGCTTGGAGTATCCGTAGTTCTCGAGATCAGCGTTGCCGACGAAATCGCAGCCGGCGCGCTTGTCGCGATCCCGATTGCAGGCGGTGAATTGGTCAAGCAGCTGTGGCTGGTTGCTCCTAGTGGCCTGCCGGAATCGGCACCGGCTAGCCGCCTGTTATCCGCGCTAGCCCGATCGGCGCGGGTGCCGGTTGATGTCGGCGCCGCGGTGCGGGCTTGATCCCCGATTTACTGGGCGCCCCTGCAGGGTTTAAGTACCAGCGGGGCTGCAGGAACATCTCGCCGGATGGGCTCAAGCGCAGCTATCTTATCGCCTGTCGATTGAAGAAAGTGGCCAGGATCGGCGCCTAACAACAGTTGCACAATCAGGCTCTCGCGACCGGTAAGCCCACCGCACGCCACTCGGGAAGGCCCGCGGTTTACATTGAAGCGCAGAGCCACGGCCTCGAAAGACAAAACGCACGACGGACCGCCACCAGCATAAGGGACATCGCAGACCGAAAGGTGTCAATTCCGGTAGATTGGAGTGATAATGAGGCATGTGGCTGGCCACATGAAAAAGCCCCGCCTTGCGGCGAGGCCCTTGTCTTCCGGGGAGATCATTCGCGGTTGGTGTTTGGGCGCGACCAGATCAGCTGCATGCCCTCGTCGCCTTCCACCTCGACCAGGGTGGCGTAGATCGGTGCCGAGAAGCTCGGGTCGTCCAGCTTGACCGAGAGGTAGTCGCGTTCAGTTCCCTTGGCCTGCTTCTGCCAGGCGGCGCCCAGTTCGACGGCGCCGGAGAAGATGCGGAACTGCGGGCCATTGTCGGAGGGGTTTTCGACGCGCTCGAAGCGGGCCTTGACGTTGAGTGCGAGGGTTTTGATCTGGCCGGTGAAGCCGTTCTTGGTGGTGGTGAAAGTGCCGATGTTTGCCATTGTACTATTCCTTTTCGATGTTTCGGGCCGCGCCCATCGCGGCCTCGATGGCTGTCAAAGAGACCGGGAACGATCGGTGCGCATCCCCCCGGGGTCCCCATTGCCCGCGCGCAATGGGGTGGGCTCGTAGGGACCGCAATGAAATGGAGGACGGCGGGACGGGGCTTTCTTGTCCGCGAGGAATGCGAACGTCCGTTCGCAGGGGAAGAAAGTTTCGACCCGCCGTTGCGACAAACCGAGGGAGGCGAAGCCGGTTGCCGGTCAGACATGCCAAATCGAGACCGCATTGGGCGAGCTCCGTGAGATACGACGACAAAAGGAATGGACCAGGACGCGGCAAACATGCCGACTGCCACCCGTAACGGTCGAACAATCGGCAGATCGCTCCAGGCACAGCTCAAGGCAGAATGATTGATGCATCGGGCATCCATGTGATCCGGGCCAGCCTCACCGCGTCTCCGGTGACCGGACGCGCGACCGGAAAAGAGAGAACAGGCATCTATCCGAATGTGACGTACCGCTCGCAAGCTTGCGCGGCTGTTGCCGGGGTTCTGCTCTGGCACCTCGTGATGTGGCCAGACAGGTGGCACAGGTGCTCCGTGGTCGTGGGCTATCGTCGCGATCGATGGTGAGGGTTATGGGCCCGACCGCCCATCGGCCGCCATCAGTGCGAGTGTCTTCGAGTGGACGCGGGCGCCGAGCGATAGCGCGCGCAGGCGAATGGCAGAGGGCGGTTCGCCCTCTGCACCAGCATTGGAGAGCGAGAGCATCAGGCCGCCTCCCGCTCTTCGATTGCCCGAGCCGGCTGAAGGCCGTGCAGATAGGTCACGGCGCGTTGTGCATGTGCCGCGGCCTGAAAAATCGCCCGCTTGTCGTCCTTAAGTATACGCAGCCAGGATTGAAGGTAGCTGGCGTGGTCGGGCCTCGGTTCGAGTTCCGGAACGACGCCGAGATCGGCGCACAGAAAGCAGCTCCCGAGTTCGGCGATGAGTTCCTCTCGGGCTCGTTCGCTGCGGTCTTTGTGATAGCGCGAAAGATCGCGACCCACGCGATGCGCTGGCGCCGTCCAGTGGGTTGCCTCGTGGCTGAGGACAGCCACGTAGGATTCCGCATCCCGGAAGCTTTCGAAGGGCGGCATCTGGATGTGGTCGCTTGCGGGAGCGAAGAAGGCTTTTGCGCCGCCGTGGCGGATCACAGCGCCGGTATGCTCGAAGAAACGGTCCGCGTGCTCGATGCGCGATATCGGATCGGTGATCTTGTCC
>TARA_R110002051_G_scaffold12372_2_pt1 | contig 17005 bp, 19 predicted proteins | sample TARA_R110002051 | Tara Oceans TARA_R110002051 (sample SAMEA4397023) | marine metagenome | biome: Polar Biome; feature: [MES] marine water layer (ENVO:01000295) within the mesopelagic zone...; material: water (ENVO:00002006), including particulate matter (ENVO:01000060) such as......
TCGCTTCCAAAGCAACCTTTGCTGCGGCCTCTTCGTCGTTGGAGTTGACAATGCCCCAGACGTCGACGCGGTCGTCGGTAACAATGACGTTTAGGTGGACGGGGTTCAGGCCAGGCACCTGCGCAAGTGCGCCCATGACGACGTCTCGTTTTTCGTCTTCGTCGGCCTGTGAGCGAATGCGGACCATCGGCTGTGCGGCGAGCGCTTGCAACAGATTGGCGCGGCTGACGAGGCCAACCAATTTCCCGTTATCGACGACCGGGACCCGTTTGATATGGTTTTTTTCCAACAGCTTGGCGATCTGACCGACGGGCATATCGGGTGTGACGGTCGTGACTTGTGTGGTCATGATATCCTTGAGGTGCTGACCATGCTCTTGGATATAGCTTCGGGCGTTGTGTTGGGTGTCGGAGAACAGCGATAGCCACCAAGATTTTGACCTGTCGTTGGCACCTTCAACACGGCGCATCAGATCGCCTTCGCTGACGATCCCGACAATACCACCATCCTCGTCAAGGACTGGAATGGCGCTGATCCGGTTTTTGACCATCAGTTCGGCTGCCTGCACGAGTGTTGTGTCTGGCTCTCCGGTAATGACCGATTTGGTCATGATGTCTGAAGCGTTCATTGCTGTTTCTCCTGTCATTCGCTAGGGGGTGGCTGCCGGAACATCTATGCAGTTTCAACGGCTTTTAAAATAAAGACGCTCCGCGCGCTGAAACATTACAGTAGTAGGGAGGGTCAGGGTGTCGCATAAACGCGTCCACGAATGTCGGTGCGTTGGTGTCGGCATATTGGGTTGCGGTGCAAAGACCGTGATTCGTGCCAAACGCGTGGTTCTGTCGCAAAGTATTACTGAAACCGAGTAAAACTTTGCGACATGTATGGACATCCCCCTTTGCGCAAGAAGAATCTTTGGGTTGGCAGTTCGCGTAGTCGGGTGCTGACATGTATTCGGCCTCATGTTGCGGCCTTCATACACCGCGGGCCCGTATGGAGTTCTCAGATCAGATCCAATTCAGAACCACGTGCGCAAAGGCACTTCGTCGCAATCTGGTTTTCCTGATCTCGTCTCGTCGACTGTTGCGCCTTACCTTCCGTTTGACCTTCCTACGTCTCCCGGCTCAAATCGTTCACACGGTTCTAGCGTGTGACAGTTTGTGCCCGGTATTCTCCGCCATGTGCCACCAACGCCTAGGCGATACGTGCCATTTTGTTGGCCAACGCTACCCTTACCAACATGGGTGGTTTGCGCTCCAGCATCCTTGCTAGCCAAGAGCCTGGTGCAGCCCCTTTGTGCTCCGCCCATCTGACCACAGCGCTGGCTCCAATGATGAGGAGGCGTCGCAAAGCTCGGTTTCCCATCTTTGACGTGCGTCCTAGTCGCTGCTTGCCGCCAGTCGAATGCTGGAGTGGAGTTAATCCTACCCTCGCCGCAAAATCGCGTCCCCGTCTAAATGTTGAAGGGGGTGGAGCAAGTGCAGCAATCGCCGTCGTAATAATCGGACCAATGCCAGGTATCGTGGTCAGCCTTTGACAGATTTCATCTTCTCTCGCACGCTGCGCTATTTGGACTTCCAACAGCCGAATACGGGTATTCAACGCCTCAAGCGTATCTACGAGAATGCTCAAGAGAGGGCGTGATATTTCTGGCAATTCAAAATCTCCGGCTTCAACCGCAGACACAAGTTTACGTACATGCGTTGGGCCCTTTGCAACAACAAAACCGAACTCGGAAAGGTGGCCGCGTAAGGCATTTATGATCTGCTCGCGTTGCCGGACCAACAGATCCCGCGCTTTGAATGCCAGGCCTGCCGCTTGATTATCTTCGCTTCGGACTTGGACAAACCGCATCGTAGGTCGCAGTGCCGCCTCGCAAATGGCTTCAGCGTCGATCGCATCACTTTTACTGCGTTTTACAAACGGTTTGACATATTTAGGTGCGATCAAGCGAACCGAGTGGCCCAAGGCCTCAAACTCGCGTCCCCAATAGTGGCTCCCTGAACAAGCCTCCATCGCAATGGTACATGTTGGCAACTCGGAAATGAACGAGAGTAGTTTGTTGCGTTTAAGCTGTTTGCGAAAAATGACCGCGCCTGTTGAGCTGCAACCATGAAGCTGAAATACATTCTTCGCCAGATCTATGCCGACAAGTTCTAAATCTGCCATCTTGATATCCTCCTGATAATGTTCATCCCTCAATCTTAGCACAACGCTAGGTGGGGGATGTCCAATCCATCAGAACCAGACTGAGAGCAGTTGGTCGATGCCGGGGTGTGCGCCATTGATGATAAATGCAACATATCTCCCCAGACACTTGATCACATCGGGATGTCGCGATCCTTGACTTGCATCACGATCCTTTGTGAAAATTCGTTCATCGGGTTCGGCTTTAAAGCAGCCTGAGTTTGACTTCGATCAATGCGCAAACTGGAATTCTCGACCAGCATATTTTTCAGATCAGCTCGGAGCGATAAAAATGGACTATACGTTTTTTGAAAATGCGATGCGTAGCCGACTTGGAGGGTTGGGTGTACGCATGCGCGATATTGATCATGAATTGAGTGACGCCAAGCCGAACGATTCGGGGAATCAGGCGGTTGAACTGGAAGACGACGAAGTGCTTGAAGGCATTGGAGCCGCAGCGCAAAAGGAGGTTGCTTTGCTCAATGCCGCCTTAGGGCGGATCAAAGATAAGACCTATGGTACTTGCCTTTCTTGTGGCGAAGCAGTTTCTGAGGCACGGTTGGATGCCGTGCTTTATACGCCTTTATGTAAAACCTGCGCGAGCGGCGCAACTACGGATAGCTAGAAAGTCAAGTTGAGATGTCAGATTCAGTCAGACTAGCCTGTTTGAAGTGCGGGCAGGCAAATCGCGTCCCTGCCGCCAAAATTGACGCAGGGCCGAAGTGTGCAAAATGCGGCGCGGCTTTGGTTGCAGGCGATGTGATCGACGTTGACTTGCGCGGTCATGACAAAGCCGCGCAGTCCGACGAGATGCCGCTGGTCGTGGATTATTGGGCACCTTGGTGCGGACCGTGCCGGACGATGGCCCCTGAGTTTGCGAAAGCGGCATTTATTTTGAGCTCAAAAGCACGCTTTGCCAAAATTGATACAGAACAGTTTCCCGCGATTTCGCAACGTCTGCAAATCAGGGGTATTCCTTTGTTAATCCTGTACGCTAAGGGCAAAGAAGTGGCCCGTCTTTCAGGTGTTCGGCCCGCCAGCGACATCGAGGGTTTCGTGAGGCAGAACATATAATCCAATTCCGTCGCAACCCGCGGCGCCGGAACCAGATGCCAACTTAGAGGTTACTTATCCGAGAGCCTCGCCGGAACTGCCTGAGGAAGAAGAGCCATTTACGGCCCGTGTTGAGGAGACTTGATGTCAAACGACCCATATAAAACCCTTGGCTTGACGAAATCCGCAACCGCGGATGAAATCAAGAAAGCCTACCGAAGACTCGTGCGTTCAAGCCACCCTGACTTGCATCCCGACGATGCAGGTGCAGAGGCGCGGTTTAAGGCAGTTTCTGCCGCGTACGATCTTTTGAAAGACCCTGAGGCACGCGCAAAATTTGACGCCGGCGAGATTGACGGGAATGGTGCCGATAGACCAAAGCGGCAATATTATCGCGATTTCACCGACACACCGAACAACGCCTACAACCAAAACAGCGGTTTTGGCGCGGGTGCGGACCCGTCCGATATCTTCGCTGAAATTCTGCGCAATCGTGCGCGCCAAGGCAGCGAGGCGCAGTTTGAAGAACGCGGGTTCTCTGCCAGCGGCCCGGATTTGCGCTATTCGCTTGAGGTGCCATTTCTTGATGCAGCGCGCGGTGGCGAGGCACGGATCACGCTGCCTGATGGCCAAGGACTTGCGGTTAAGATTCCGCGCGGCACGGAGGACGGACAGACGCTACGTTTGCGCGGCAAAGGCGGCGCAGGGTTTGGTGGCGGTACTGCGGGGGACGCTTTTATCACAATTTTTGTGAAGCCACACAGCGTTTTTCGCCGTGAAGGTGACGACATTTTGCTAACTCTGCCGGTTACGATTGACGAGGCAGTGTTGGGTGGCAAAGTGACCGCCCCTACGATTGATGGCTTTGTCGGTCTGACCATTCCTGCGGGGGCTAGCTCGGGGCGTGTGCTGCGGCTGCGCGGACGGGGGATTGGGCGAAAAGGTGCCAAGATCAAGGGTGATCAACGGGTTGAGCTTCGGATCGTGGCGCCGCCTGATCCGGATCAGAAACTGACGGAGTTTTTGACACAATGGCGTAAAACACAGACCTTTGACCCACGGTCTGAAATGATGAAGGGGGCAGCTTTATGACCACGTTTTTTACCGAAGAACAGGTCGTCTCGACGGTCACTCGACTGACACGGCGTAAGCTTGTCCGCTACATCGAGGGCGGCGTTGTGAAACCGCAAAAGGCCTCGGATGGCTTTGTTTTTGCACAGATCGATATAGCAAGGCTGGAACTATTGTGTGATTTGACCGACGATTTAAATCTCGATGAAACAGCGCTGGATGTTGTCGTATCACTGATTGATCAACTGCACACCGTGCGCCAGGATCTTGCCTCGCTCGCGCGCGCGATTGACCGTTTGTCGCCAGAAACGCAGGCGATCTTACTGTCGGAGCTGAAATCGCCGTAAACCTTGGCAGATGCGCCTGATTTTTCGCGCGCGATCGAAATTAGGGGTCACACGAACATGAGGCACTTTGGTTGATGCAAATCAATGACGGGGCGTTTTTCCTCGGCGACAAGGTCAATGTGCGCATTTGTATTGAAAGGTCCGATCCATGGACAGCCTACGCTCGAACCAAGTTACGAACGAGCAAGCTTTTGATAAGGGTCTCAAGGCCGCTCAGGCGCGTTTTACTGGGGGAATATCTCCGATTGCGCTAACCGCTGCGTTTTCGGACTGGGCGCTGCATTTGGGGTCGTCACCCGGTAAACAATTGGAGTTGCTGGAGACAGCGGCCAAGAAGGCCAAGCGCTTTGGCAACTACGCCGTTGAATGTGGGCGCGATCCCGCAGGCGCGTGTGATTGTATTGAGCCGTTGCCGCAAGACAGCCGTTTTCGCGGTGAAGCTTGGCAGAAGTGGCCATTTAAAATGATGTCGCAAGCATTCCTGTTAAACCAGCAATTCCTGCACAACATGACCTCCAATGTGGAGGGCGTCACGCCGCAACATGAAGATGTCGTGACTTTTACAACGCGACAAATGCTTGATGTCTTTTCGCCGTCTAATTTTGCGCTCACTAATCCAGAGGTTTTGAACAAGACTATGGCACAGGGCGGCATGAACCTTGTGCGCGGGTGGCAAAACTTTGTTGAAGATACCATGCGGGCCAACGAGGGTAAAAAACCGCTGGGCATTGATGCTTTTGAGGTCGGGCGCAACATGGCGACCGCCAAGGGTAAGGTGGTTTATCGCAATCGATTGATTGAGTTGATCCAATATGCGCCGACCACCAAAAAAGTGCGGCCAGAACCGATTCTGATCGTGCCTGCATGGATCATGAAATTCTATATTCTTGACCTCAGCGCGCAAAATTCGTTGGTGCAGTATCTGACGGGGCAGGGGTTCACGGTGTTCATGATATCATGGAAGAACCCAGACGCTGACGATCGCGATCTGGGCATGGATGACTATCTGTCGCTGGGTGTGATGGCGGCGATTGACGCTGTGGATCGGGTGACCGAGGGCCAGAAAATTCACGCAATGGGGTATTGTCTTGGTGGCACATTGTTGTCGATTGCGGCAGCCACGATGGCGCGAGATCATGATGATCGGCTGCAGACGATGACGCTGCTCGCCGCCCAAGTCGATTTTACCGAAGCGGGCGAATTGACCCTTTTCATCAACGACAGCCAGCTTGCGTATCTTGAAGATATGATGTGGGAAAAGGGCTATCTGGATACCAAGCAGATGGCAGGTGCATTTCAGCTTTTGCGGTCAAACGATTTGATTTGGTCCAAGGTGATCCACGATTATCTGATGGGGGAGCGGACAGAAATGTCGGACCTAATGGCGTGGAATGCGGATGCGACGCGGATGCCTTATCGGATGCATTCGGAGTATTTGCGCAAACTGTTCTTAAAGAACGATCTGGCCGAGGGACGCTATATGGTCGGCGAACGGCCTGTTGCGATTTCGGACATTCGCGCGCCTGTGTTCCTTGTTGGGACAGAGCGCGACCATGTGGCACCTTGGCGCTCGGCCTATAAGTTCAACTTGTTGTCGGACACTGATGTCACGTTCGTTTTGACCAGTGGCGGCCACAACGCGGGCATTGTCTCGGAGCCGTGTCATCCGCACCGCCACTTCCGCACCCGTTCCAAAACCAAGGATGATCCCTATACCGATCCTGATCGTTGGTTGGCCGATACCGCGCCCGTCGAGGGGTCGTGGTGGCCCACGCTTGTTGCGTGGTTGGAGGGTCATTCGGGTGAGAAGACCGCCCCGCCGCCGATGGGGTCTACGCAAGGCGGCAATGCGCCGCTTTGCGATGCGCCTGGCACATATGTGATGCAGCAGTAAGCCAGTATTCTGCAGGCGTGGCAATCGGCTCTCTTTTAAGGCGAATAATGGCCCAATTGTGGGTCTGAATTGATATGAATCAACGCGGCCGCTGCGTTCGAGAGTATCGTGGGATTGTAACCAGTTAATCAGAAAGCACAGCCAATGACAAAATCTGACAAAACCCCAGACACGGCAAATCCAATGGCCAGCGTATTAGAGGCGATGCAGTCCACAACGTTCCCGGAATTGCCAAAGGTCGGGACGGAATGGATTGAACACATGGCCGATTATGGGCAGGAGGTTCTGAGCTTTATGGCTCAGCGGGTCGCTGAAGATGTGCAAACCCAACATGCCCTGATGCATGCCAAGGGCGTCGCTGAGGTGCAGCATATTCAAGCGCAGTTTTTTCAAAAAGCCATGGATGACTATGCCGCCGAAACCGCAAAGCTGATGAAAATTGGTCAGACTTTGTCACCTGACGCTGATGAACCCAAGGACGTGTAATGCTAGCTTTGTGCCTGACGTGGCACGCCGCAATTCAATCAAAAGACAAAGAGGAAAATGCCATGAAAAATAGTAAAATTATGATTGTTGTCGGCAAGGATGCGCCTGCGAGTGAGCTTGCACAGACACTTGAAACCGTCCGAGCGATTCCTGCGCGGGTTTCTATTCTCGTCGCGGGCGAAATGCCTGTGTTTCCATTTTACGCGATTGGTGTTCCGCCGTACGGTCTGACTGACGTGCCGCCAAATTGGCAGGAAGATTTGACCGAACATAAGGCGGCGCTTGAGGCCAAAGTCAACGAAATCGAAGCAATGCTGGAGCGCCATGGTGTGGCGGGTGAGGTTGCAACGGTGGCCAGCGATCCTGCGATGGTGGCGACAGCGATCGCCCAACGAGCGCTGTATTGTGATGTGGCGCTTGTAAGCGATGATCTGCGACAATCGTCCAATCTGTTTAAGCAGGTTTTGCATGGCGTGTTGTTCCGGTCGCCGATTGGCGTTTTGCTGAATGATCGCGACGCGACCGCTTTTGGTGCTGCGAAGCGAGTTTTCGTTGCGTGGAATACGCAGCTTCATTCTGCGCGTGCCGTTCATCAGGCGCTGCCGATTTTGCAGCAGGCAGAAGAGGTGATAGTTGCGACAATCGATCCAGTTATGCCCGACGTGACTCATGGCGAAGATCCGGGCGTCGATATTGCGACGTGGTTGTCACACCACGGCTGTAATGTTGTTGTGCAGCAGTACCCCAGCGACGGTTTAGAAATTGGTGACGCCATTTTGGCGCGCGCAAAAGAAGTGGGCGCGGACTTGGTCATCATGGGCGCCTATGGCCATTCGCGCACACGCGAAGCTTTGTTTGGCGGCACGACCCGCAGCCTTATTGCGCAAACCGAACAGCCAGTCTTCCTTGTCTACTAGCGACCTTGAGCGATGCAGTGAATTCTTGCGCCGCCACGAAGAAATGAGAAATGAGCGACCTTAATGACTGCTTTACCAGATGCCCTCGCAGAAAAGACCCAAGCCGGGCGGATCACAGCCATTCGCGGTGGTATTGTTGATATTGCCTTTGATGGGGCGATGCCGCGTGTCCATGATCTGCTTTGCGCAGGGCAAATTGCGCTCGTGGTGACTGCGCTGATTGGAAATGGATTGGTGCGTGCAATGGCGATGGCGCCTGTGCGCGGGCTGGGGTTGGGGGTGAAAGTCACCGAGACTGGCGGTCCGATCTCTGTGCCAGTAGGTGATGCTGTTCTGGGTCGCATGTTGAATGTATTTGGCGCACCGATAGATGGCCGCCCCGCACCCGTGATGACCGAACGCAGATCCATCCACCAACAACCCCCGAAGCTCAGCGACCGCGTGTTACATTCGGAGATTTTGGAAACAGGGATCAAAGCGATTGATCTTTTGTCGCCAATCGAACGCGGCGGAAAAACGGGACTTTTTGGCGGTGCGGGCGTTGGCAAAACGGTGTTAATTACTGAATTGATCAACAACACGGTGCAGCATCACCATGGGGTAAGTTTGTTTTGTGGAATTGGAGAGCGTTCACGCGAAGCCGAAGAACTTTACCGTGAGATGGGTGAGGCGGGCGTAAGAAATAAGACCGTCATGCTCTTTGGTCAAATGAACGAAGCCCCTGGCGTGCGGTTTCTGATCGGGAACACCGCACTGACGATGGCCGAGTATTTTCGCGACGAAAAAGGGCAAGATGTTTTATTGCTTATCGACAATATCTTTCGCTTTGTGCAGGCTGGGTCTGAGGTCTCTGGCTTGGTGGGCCGTATGCCGTCGCGGGTCGGCTATCAGCCGACAATGGCCACCGAATTGGCAGCCCTTGAGGAGCGGATCACCTCGACAAATCGTGGGGCCATTACCTCGATTCAAGCGGTTTATGTCCCTGCCGATGATTTTACCGATCCTGCTGCCGCGCACATCTTTTCGCACCTCTCGGCCTCCGTCGTCTTATCGCGTAAACGGGCTAGTGAGGGGCTTTACCCAGCGGTTGATCCGTTGGCCTCGACATCTGTGATGCTCACGCCCGCGGTTGTCGGGCAGCGGCACTATGACATTGCCCGCGCGGTGCGTCGCACCTTAGCCGAATACGAGGAGCTACGAGATATCATCGCAATGCTGGGCCTTGAAGAGCTTTCGCAGGCCGACCGCGCGACAGTCGCTCGGGCGCGCAGGCTCGAGCGGTTTTTGACGCAACCTTTCGTGACAACGGGAGCGATTAGTGGCGTGAAGGGCAAAATGGTGCCGATTGCTGACACACTTGACGGTTGCGAGACAATCCTTGAGCAGACGGATTTCGATCTGCCGGAAAGCGCCTATTATATGATCGGCGCGCTCGGCGATCTGGCGGAAAAGGCATGACCATTGCCGCCGAGATGAAGGTGACTGTACGGCTGCCAACCCGCGTCCTTTTTGAGGGGCAGGCCACGCGCTTGACGGCAGTGGCGCAAAACGGCGCCTTTGGGGTTTTGCCTAACCATACCGATTTTGTCACCGCACTTGTTCCTTCGGTTTTGACCCTGCGCCTTGCCGATGGAACAGAAAACATCTTTGGCCTCGACGAGGGGATATTGGTCAAAAAGGGCCATGACGTCGCCGTTTCGGTCCTGCGAGGCGTGCAGGGCGATGATCTTGGCAGCATGAAAGACACAGTCGAAGACAGCTTTGTTCAAATGGATGAGGACGAGCGGCAAGCACGTTCTGCCATGTCGCGGCTAGAGGCCAATATGGTCCGCAGGTTTGCGCAATTGCAAAGGCCCCAGCCATGACACAGCGTCACGATAAACCCAGAGACGAGATTGCACGGCAGGCCAAGCGCATGAAATCCGCCCGCGATAATCCCGGACCAAGCCCGTTACGCGGCATTGGTACATTCGGGATGATAGGTTGGTCAATCGTTGTGCCAACGGTCGGGGGGGCGTTTCTGGGGCGCTGGCTCGACCGCGTCTATCCGCAAACGTTTTCATGGACGATTGCACTGATCCTTGGCGGCGTCGTGATCGGCGCGATTATTGTGGTAGGTTGGATAAAGAAAGAGGAGAACGGTGAATGATAGCCTTTGACTGGACCCACTTGGTGATTGGCTTGGCCGCTGGCGCAGCTATTTCTTCGCTTTATTTTGGGGGGCTTGCCTACGGCATGCGGTACGCTTTGCGCACGAGTGCCCCCCTTCGCGTCCTCTCCCTTAGCGCAGTGGCGCGCATGGCAATTTTACTGGGCATGGGCTGGGTCGTAACCTCGCAATACGGGCCTTGGGCCTTTGTCGGATATGGGGTCGCGTTCTTTGTCGCGCGGTTCATCGCCACAACGGTGGCCCGCGTTGGCACACCGACCGAGCCCGCGTCATGACCCTCACACCCGATCAGATCATCATGTTCACTGCATTTGGTATCCCCATCAATGCGACAATATTTTACACATGGGTTGTGATGGGATTGTTGGTCGTGGCCTCCGTAATCATCACATGGAATTTGCGCCCTGACGTGCCGCCGAACCGTTGGCGCACAGCCCTCGAAGTGATCGTTCAAGGCATTCAAGGACAGATCGCGGAAATCGCACAAAAGCCTTCTCGTCCGCTGCTTTACTTCGCCGGCACGTTGTTTTTGTACGTCGCCATATCGAACTTGCTCTTGGTCGTTCCGGGATTTGAGCCACCGACATCGTCGCTTTCGACGACAACGGCGCTTGCCATTTCAGTGCTGATTGCCGTGCCAATGTTTGGCATTTCAAGCCGCGGTCTAGGGGGCTACCTCAAGACCTATATCGAGCCCTCGTTCATCATGCTGCCGTTTAATATTATCTCCGAATTTTCACGGGGCATTTCGCTTGCCATTCGTCTTTACGGTAATATCATGAGCGGCGCAGTCATTGCAGCAATTCTGCTGAGTGTCGCGCCGTTTTTCTTTCCCGTGGTGATGGATGTTTTGGGCCTTTTGACGGGCATCATCCAAGCCTATATCTTTGCGATTTTGGCCACGGTTTACATCTCCAGCGCCACCGCAACTCCTCCCATTCACCAGCTTAATAAGGATATTACATGACAGACCTTGGTATCATTGCAGCGATCTCTATTTTCACAGCGGGACTCACCGTTTCATTTGGTGCAATTGGCCCTGCTCTCGGTGAGGGGCGTGCGGCCTCAACAGCATTGAGCGCGATTGCCCAGCAACCTGACGCGGCCTCTACCCTGTCGCGGACGTTATTCGTCAGCCTTGCGATGATCGAGTCCACTGCGATCTATTGTTTTGTGGTCGCCATGATCCTGATCTTCGCAAACCCATTCTGGAATGCGGCTCTTGCTGCCGCTGCGGCGACGGGCGGATAAGGCATGTCGATCGACTGGATCACGGTTGCCGCGCAGATCGCTAATTTTCTGGTTCTGGTCTGGCTACTTAAACAGTTTCTTTATCGGCCCATCTTGGACGGAATCGACGCCCGCGAGGCCGAAATTTCGCGACGCATGCAAGAGGCCGCAAAAGCGAAACAAGCGTCAGATGAAGAGCAAGAAAAGTACCGCGAGAAAGTTGCCGCGCTTAATCTGGCTCAGGTTGAGATGACGGAAACGATCCGAAGGACTGCCGAGGTGCAGCGTGACGCGCTGATGTCCGCTGCGCGCGAGGGCTTGGCGCAAGAGCGCATGGATTGGCAGTCGCAGCTTGATCAAGATACGCAAAACTACCTTGATCGCCTTAACGCGGCGAGTGCCAGCGCCTTGTTGTCGTTGACCCGCAAGGCGCTGACGGATCTGGCTGACGAGGCCCTTGAGGAACGGATAGCAGGGCGGCTTGTCGCGCAAATCAAGCCCGTCCTCTCGGGTATGGACGGCAAGGCCCAAGAGGCAATTGTCACAAGCCATGAGGCGCTATCTGCTGCTGCGAAAAAACCGTTTGCCGCCGCGCTTAAGGTAAGTTTTCCAAAGATTGCGGTACGGTTCGAGACCTCTGCGGCGCAGACTGCGGGCATTGTTTTGCAGATTGGGGGCGCGGAGGTGAGCTGGACCGTGGACAGCTATGTCGCCAGCTTAGAGAAACTCGTGCGCGACCGCTTACATCTGGAAAATGAGATGAAGGTCGCAAGCAATGCTGCGTGATAGGACAAGTCCAGAGGCAATGTTGCAGGTTATCCTTGATGCGCCCACGCCCGCACCGAAGGTGGCCGAGAGCGGGCGGGTCGCGGAAATCGCGGATGGGATCGCGATTGTGGTGGGTCTCAAGTATGCATTATCCGACGAATTGCTGGGCTTCGAGAGTGGCGTAAGCGGGGTTGTTCTTGACCTTGAGCCTAACCGCCTCGGCGTTGTCTTGCTGGGGTCGACTGATCTGGTGCGTGTTGGCGAAACCGTAACGCGCACGCAAACTGTGGTCAGCACCAAGGTCGGGCAGGGTTTGCTCGGGCGCGTTGTGGATGCTCTTGGTGCGCCTCTTGATGGCAAGGGGCAGATCACGGCGGAGGGCTTGCGACCTGTCGAGGCTGAAGCCCCTGAAATTCTGGATCGCAAGGCTGTCTCCCGTTCTTTGGCCACGGGGATTAAAGCGATCGATGCGGCGGTACCGATTGGCCTTGGGCAACGGCAACTTGTGATTGGCGACAGGCAAACGGGCAAGACCTCACTGGTCGTCGATGCGATCCTAAACCAAATCAACACTGATGTGATTTGCATCTATTGTGCCATTGGTCAGCGCGGTGATGCGGTCGCCAAGGTCATCGGTGCGGTGCGCGGCGGTGGCATGACGGATCGGACGATCATTATGTCTGCAAGTGGCGAGGATGCTGCGGGTTTGGCCTTCATGGCGCCTTATGCTGCGATGTCGATGGCGGAGTATTTCGCAGGGCAGGGGAGGGACGTTTTGTTGCTTTTGGATGACCTGACACACCATGCACAATCTTACCGTGAGTTGTCGCTGTTGTTGCGCCGTCCACCGGGGCGCGAGGCTTTTCCCGGAGATATCTTTTACATCCACGCCCGTCTTCTGGAGCGCGCCGGACAGTTTGCGTCTAGCATTGGCGGCGGTTCAATCACTGTTTTACCCGTCGTGGAGACCCAAGCCGAGAACCTATCGGCCTACATCCCGACGAACCTGATTTCGATCACCGACGGGCAGATTTACCTGTCACCTCGCCTTGTGCGTAAAAACCAATTTCCGGCCGTTGATCTTGGTGTCTCGGTATCGCGGGTCGGGGGCAAGGCGCAAAGCGCGGCGTTCAGGTCGGTCTCGGGCAACCTGCGCGTGACCCTGTCGCAGTTTGAAGAACTCGAGAGCTTCGCTCGCTTTGGCACGCGATTGGACGATGCAACCCGCGCACGCCTTACGCGTGGGGCTGCCGTGCGCGCATCCTTGCAACAGGCGGAGCGTGATCCAATGCCCGCAGTCGAGCAACTCGCCGTCCTTGTTGCCGCAATGGATGGGCAGCTTGATGGATTGAGCGAAATTGATGCCATAGCCGTTATGGCCGCCATTCGCACCGCAGCCAGCGAGGACTTGCAAGATATCGCCAAACAAATTGCCCAAAATGCGCCGTTTGGCGCTCAGGAACGAGAGCGCATGGCAGCTTTGGGCAAGGTTGCTCGCGATGCTTTGGGAGGCGGGGATGGCACAATCGCTTGAGGCCCTTTCTCGGCGCACGGATAGCATGAAGGGCATCCGCAGTGTCGTGCATACAATGAAGACGCTTTCGGTAATTAACGCGGCCCCTTATGAACACGCGGCAAGTGCCGTCGAGGCCTATCACGCGACCATTCTTGACGGACTGCACGCGTTCTTTGCTGGAACAGTCGTGGATATGCCTCAGCCTGATTTGGGCAAAGAAATCTGCGTCGTCTTTGGCACTGACCATGGGCTTTGCGGCAATTATAACGAAGTGCTCGCCGCTCATGTGAAGGATAGGATCGGAAATAGGCCGACGCTGATCCTCTGTGTTGGCGCGCAGATGGCAGATGCATTGGCTGACCAAAATATCCCCGTCGCGGCAGTGGTCTTTCCGCCTGCATCTGTCGGTGGGATTGGGCGCATGGCTAATCTTCTTACCCAAAAGCTTGATGGGATCAGGCAAGGGATTGCACCGCGCGATATCTCTGTGTCTTTGGCCTATTTCTCGCAAGAAGGCGACACGTCGCAGCGTCCGGAATTCAAAGCGCTGCTGCCGCTCAGTTCGGAACTGATGATAGGTTCCCTGACATCGCCATGGAAATCGCGCAGTTTGCCTCATGCGACCATGCCGCCAGCCGCCCTGTTCCAGTCATTGTTGCGGGGGCATCTGTTTGCCAGCATGTTCCGCGCTGCCGCTGATGCCCTCGTCACTGAGAATACGGCGCGGCTCGCGTTGATGCAACAAGCCGAACATACAGTTGATGATCGCCTCGCAGAACTCTTGGCCGAAACCCGCGCGGTCAGACAAAATGAAATCACCACAGAATTGCTTGATGTGATTGTCGGTTTCGAGGCGCTTAAGAAGCGCAATTCAAATCAGGCCAGTGACCCATGAAGTTTGAGATGATGCCCCGTCATTGGGATCTGCTGCAGAAATCTGGAGATCGCCATAAATACGACTACGGCCATGCAGTCGTGGTGTCGGGTTCTTTTGGCAATGGAGGCGCTGCGCGGTTAGCGGCGCTCGGTGCATTGCGGATCGGTGCAGGGTTGGTGAGCGTGGTGTGTACTTCTGACGCCATACCAGAGCATGCGTCCCATCTCACGGCCATCATGATTAAGCCGTTTGGCGACGAGACCTCTTTGAAAGCTTGTTTGGCGAAACTGCATCCGTCTGCGATTTGCATTGGCCCGAACCTTGGGCTTAATGACATCGCAAAAGGGAAGCTATTGGAAAGCCTTGCGCCAACATATCCCAAGTGTATCGATGCGGATGCAATAACGCTTTTGTCGACCGCAGACTTCGACACAGCGGGTACGCTTTGCCCCAAAGATGTTATGACCCCACATGAGGGAGAGTTACGCCGTTATATTCCAGAGGCTTTTGCCCGAACGACTTGTCGTACGACCTTGGCAAAAGCGGCGGCGTCAAAGGCAAATTGTGTTGTTCTTTTCAAAGGCGTCGATACAATTATCGCAACACCCGGTGTCGAATACTGCACGGTTTCTGCAGCAGAAAGTCACCATGCTAGCTGGCTCGCAACCGCAGGGTCAGGGGATGTGCTCGCGGGTTTTATTACGGGGTTACTGGCCCGAGGGTGCACCGCATTTGATGCGGCCTCGATTGGCGCGGCCCTTCTTTTGAAATGCGCGGAAGCATTCGGGCCCGGCCTTATCGCAGAAGATATTCCGGAAATACTACCAAAGGTTTTGAGCTTGAACTCAAGTTAGGTTGCAATTTGCTGTAAGCGTTGCTTCAGGCTCTAAAGTTCCACGGTAGGAGCTGATCGATGTGTTTCTGCTTATGGCCTTTGACGATAGCTGTGATGACACCGGCCAGGTAGCTATGCGGCTCGATTTTGTTCAACTTACAGGTCTCGATGAGCGACGCGAGCATGGCCCAGTTTTGGGCACCTGCATCGTGGCCCGCGAAGAGCGCGTTTTTTCTTTGCAGCGCGATTGGGCGGATCGTGCGTTCGACGGCGTTGCTGTCCATCTCGATGCGACCGTCTGTCAGGAACAGGATCAGCCCATCCCAGTATTTGGCGATATATTTGAGCGCGTCACCCGTTGGAGATTTGCTCGATACCTGTGTGCGGGCATGGTCCAGCCATGTTTTGAAGGTTACGATTTTGGGCGCGCTTTTGGCTTGGCGCAGCGCCAGTCGATCCTCGGCTGATGTGCCGCGGGCCTGTTTCTCGATCCGGTAAAGGGCTGCTATCTGCTTGAGGCCTTCTTCCGCGATAGGGGCCACGTTGTGATGGGTCAGATCAAAGAGCTTTCGACGCGCATGGGCCCAGCAATACGCTAGTTGAATGGGTGCATTATCCCGCAGATCAAGCACGCGGTTGTATCCAGCATAGCCATCCACCTGCAGGATGCCCTCAAAGTCCTGCAATATATCAGATGCATATGTGCCAGATCGTCCTGGTGCATAAGTAAAGGCGACACCCGGCGGTTCTGGCCCGTTCCAACCGCGATCATCGCGGGCGAGCGCCCAGAAGTATCCCTTTTTAGTTTTGCTGCGCCCTGGGTCGAGAACCGGGGCTGGTGTCTCGTCCATAAAGAGTTTGGACGACGTTTTGAGATGCGCCAACAGCGCGTCATGGATTGGCCTTAGCTCATAGGCAGCTTTGCCGACCCAGAACGCCAATGTGGATCGGTCAATATCGACGCCTTGGCGTGCATAGATTTGGCTCTGGCGATAAAGTGGCAGGTGATCAGCATACTTCGACACGATCACACTGGCGATGGTTGCTTCAGTCGGCATGCCGCCTTCGATCAGGCGCGGTTTTGCAGGAGCCTGCACAACACCTGCCTCGCAGGAGCGACATGCATACTTGGGGCGGCGGGTTACAAGGACACGGAATTGGGCAGACACGATATCCAGCCGTTCGTTGATGTCTTCGCCGATGATGTGACGCTCGGCACCACAGCCGCAGGTCACATCTTCTGGCGCAATCACCTCTTCGACGCGCGGCAGATGTTTGGGCAAGACACCGCGACCAACACGAGACTTTGGCGTCGCTGTCTTTGGCGGATCAATGACCTCATCCTCAGCATGGACTACGGCCATCGCCGTCTCAATGTCTTCCAGTGCGAGGTGATACTGATCTGGATTGGCCTTCTCGGACTTGGCACCATAGAGCGCCCGCTTGAAGTCGGCGAGCAACTTTTCCAGCCGAATGATGCGGTCTTCTTTGCGTTCAATGATGCCATCTTGGTCAACCATCTTCGCCTGCGAGGCCAAAATAATAGCCTTGAGCGCATCGATATCATCAGGAAGATCAGCAGGGAAAGTCATAGGCGATAACTACCAAATGTCTGACGTCAGCGCCTATGGGTCCAAATAGGGTAAATTGCTAA
>TARA_R110002051_G_scaffold311674_3_pt1 | contig 16986 bp, 16 predicted proteins | sample TARA_R110002051 | Tara Oceans TARA_R110002051 (sample SAMEA4397023) | marine metagenome | biome: Polar Biome; feature: [MES] marine water layer (ENVO:01000295) within the mesopelagic zone...; material: water (ENVO:00002006), including particulate matter (ENVO:01000060) such...
TGTGTGCGAGGAAGAGCAAAAGGGCATGAGTGACCTCTTTTGCTCTTGCTTCAACAGAATTTACTTTTCGATGAACTTTAGTCATGGAACCTCCTGTGAGGGAGGAGCGCAAGAATTGTGAGGAAGAAAAGTTACGACCTCGCCAGCTCACGCTCCTCGTAATGATAACGAGTGGTGATGAGCTGTTCCGATAGAAAACGTGCGCGGTCACAGACGTTATTTCACTATCGGCGGACCCTAAGGTCCTGCTTCCCGTTATGGGAGGTCGGTTTGCTCGATATAAAACCGCTGGCTTTTTCAAAGCCAAGACGTTTCAGAACAAATCTAAGTTCCGAGCCGCATTGCTATTATCGGGATCATTTGTACCCAAATCAAGTGCTGAATTGTGATTTCTTCTGAGTCCAATTGCTGAAACGCTTGTGCCCGCAAAGTCATTTAAGGGGCAAGTTGTTCACTTCATAGCGATTGCTATTTGATTGCTAGACGAACAATCAAATTTCGAGTAAACTGGCTAAATCATTGGAAGTATTGGCGCACCCGACAGGATTCGAACCTGTGACCTCTGCCTTCGGAGGGCAGCACTCTATCCAGCTGAGCTACGGGTGCATCCGTTGCGCCTGGCGGGGAGGAGGTCCAATCAGGATTTTGGCCTGAATCCAGCCCCGCGAAGCAGCTGACAAGCGGTCTTCTAGCTCATCACGCACGGCGCATCAATGCAATAATCATGGTGTTGACGATGCTTGTCGAATTGAGTGGCGCGGGTTTGAATTCAGCCGGAGGCGGCCGGTCGGAGGTGGAAACATTATGGCGGCAGGCAGTGTGATCCCGCGCCGCGGTGCGTCCTGCCCACACATGGGCAGCCTGGCATGTCGTTGATGTCCGCTGCGGGGTCCGCAGGTAACCGCGTCGCAGACTTTGCTGCAATCGCGCCTCACGCCACCTGCCGCCAGGTCTCATTGACAATGAACTTCATCAGTTGGTTCGAGGACATCGGGCGGGCCAGCGCGTAGCCCTGAAGCGTATCGCAACCCAGATCACGAAGAATGACGGCGTGTTCCATGGTCTCGACGCCTTCGGCAATCACCTTGATGCCGAGGGATTGACCGATTTCGATGATGGAAGCGACGAGACGACGCTGGCTGTCGGAACCGACGATGGGCGATATCAGTTGACGATCAATCTTCAGCCGGTCGGGGCGAACCTGGATCAGGCTCACGATCGAAGCGAAGCCGGTGCCGAAATCGTCGATCTCTATTTCAATGCCCAGCGCCTTGAGACGCGCGATATTGGCGACGATGGTGTCGTTCTTGTCGTCGAGAAAGATGGATTCGAGCAGTTCGAACGAAAGCGTGCCCCGTTCGATGGCGATGCCATCGAGGCTGTCGATAAGATCGGTCTCATACAGCCGGCCGGCGGACACATTGACCGACATTTTCGGGATCGAGATGCCGGCGGCTTTCCAGCGGGTCGATTGCCACAACGTCTGCTCGAGGATCGAGCGATCGATCACCGGCACGACGTTAAGCTCGCTCGCGGTCTTGAGAAAGACGTCGGGCGTCAGCACGCCCTCGGTCGGGTGTTCCCAGCGCGCCAATGCCTCGACACCGACCACATCCAGCGTCCTGGCGTCGAATTGCGGCTGGAAATAGGGCAGGAATTCGGTCCGCTCAAGCCCGTTGAGAATGTCATCGGCAACGCGTTTGTTGCGGATGATCTCGGCCTTGAGGGAGGCGGTGAAGAACTCGAAGCGATTGCGTCCGTTGCTCTTGGCCCGGTACAGTGCGATATCGGCGTCGATCAGCAGCCGCTTGCCGCAATTGTCCTCATCCGGATCGGCAATGGCAATCCCGATGCTGACCCCGAACCGGCACTCGTGGCTCTCGTAGGGAACCGGCTGACGCATTTGCACGATGATCCGGTTGGCAAGGGCAGACAGCTGCTCTTCGCTGGTCTTCGATGTCGTTGCGATGACAAATTCATCACCGCCGATCCGGGCGATGAAGTCGCCGGCGCGCGTGCTGGTCTTCAACACTGTCGCGGCATGGGCGAGCATCGCGTCTCCCGCGGCGTGCCCCAGCGTGTCATTGATCTGCTTGAACCGGTCAAGGTCGATATGCAGCAGCGCGGTTACTGTCTTTCCGGCATGACCATTCAGCAGCCTCTCGTCGAGAAACCGCCGGTTGGGCAGACCGGTGAGACTGTCATGCAACGAGTTGCGTTCCATCTGGGCGCGCGCGTCTTCCAGCTCGCGGTTCCTCAACTCGGCATTCTGCTTGGATGCAAGCAGTCTTGTCTTGAGTTCAATATCGGCGGAGACATCCCAGTTGACGCCGACAATATATCGCTGGCCACGCAAATCATGATGCACCGCGCCTATCGCACGGATCCAGCGCGGTGTTTCGTCACTGGCAAGCACGCGGAATTCGGAATTGTAGGTGCCGCCGGTGATGATTGCGTGATTGAATTCGTCTTCCGCCTGGGCCCTGTCGTCCGGATGGACCGCTGAAGACCAGATATCGATGCGGAGCTTTTCAGCACCGCCTGCAACACCATAGAGTTCGCGCATCCGCTCGTCCCAGGTCAGCATGCCGGTATCCAGATTGTATTCCCAGACCCCGATTTTCGAAGTGTTGAGCGCCAGCTTGAGCCTGTGCGAGAGTTTTTCCACTTCGCTTTTGCGGCGATTGATTTCGCGTATGTTGACCCGGCGCTGGTCGTAAAGATGACCGGCGATGGAAATTGGCAAGATCACCAGCAGACCGCCAAGCAGAATAAACAGCCGGATCTGCCAGACATTGCCCGGCGTGGCGGACCAGCCGCCTTTGGGCATGGCGGCAAGCTGCCAGCTGCCGCTGGGCAACGTCACTTCGGTGATCACCGGATCGTTGGCAAAGGTTGTTGGCGATCCGAAAAACACTTCGCCTTCAGCGCCGGTCCCGCCTTTTCCTGCGATGGCAAGTTCGATCGGCAGGCCGGCTGCGAGAAGCCCGCTTTCCGCGTAGAGGCGTTCCACATCGATGACCGCAGCGACAAGGCCCCACAAATGTCTGGCGCCTGTGCCGTCATCGATGAAGACAGGGAAGCGGCCGACAAAACCCTGTCCTCCCTGGACCAGGTTTACCGGCCCCGCCAGCACCATTTCCTGCGATTCAACGGCCCGCATGGCCGCTTCACGCTGCATTTCATTGATGCGGTAGTCGAGCCCGATGGCCTTTTCGTTGCCGCGCAACGGATACATCAGGCTGACCACCAGGTTCGGAGCCCCGGCAATGTTGCGCAATTGCGAATGCGTGCCGACCAGTCCGGAGGCAATTTTGCTGAAGCTGAGTTGATCGATGTCAGGTTGCGTCTCGATGACCGCCACCAGTCCCCGCACCAGTTGAATGTTGCTGTTGATGTTGCCTTCGAGCTTTGCCCGCACCAGCCCCAGCTGTTCACTGACCTTGGCGCGCGCATTCTGATAGGAGAGGACGCGGTTCTGGTTTTCAGCGAACAAGCCCGCAGCCAAGGTTACCATGAGCGCTATCCCGGCGGCAAAGACACTGGGCCGCAGCAGGATACTGCAGTGATTGATCAGGCGTTTCAACTTCAAAGGCATGGCGATTCCTGCGAAATCGCGTTGCCTCCGACATGGTTTTGATCGAGGTCGCGATTCCAATTCGACCTCAGTTTAGGTTGTAAAAGCAAAAAAAGGCTAAAGCCGCTTTAAGGCCACTGGTGATGGTCAGGTGCCTGTGCCCGGAGCTCAACCGGTGGGCCAGGCAAAGGCGAAGGACAGCCGGCAACAGCCGTGACCCCCTTGTCTGTTATCACTGCGCTTTCAGAATCGTTCCACCCAGGGTCTCAGTGTCAGTTCGTCTGTCCATGCGCTCCGGTTCTGGCGGATGAGCACCAGATAGTTTCGCGCAATTTCATCCGGATCGAGCATCGATTGCGGCTTTTCGTCCGGTTTGCTCCGGCCCGGATTGCGAATTGCTCCATCGATATTGACCCAGGCGACGTGAATTCCCTGCGGGTGCAATTCGCGCGCCATCGATTGCGCCAGTCCGCGCTGTGCGAATTTTCCCATTGCGAAGGGCGCCGATTGCGCAAACCCCTTCACCCCAGCGGACGCGCCGGTGAACAGGATGGCGCCGCGCCCGGTCCCTTCATCGTTCTGCTCCAGCATTCTTCGCGCCGCCGCCTGACCGACAAGGAAGGAGCCGAAAGCCGTCACCCGGATCGATCGCTCCACCTCGGCCGGATCGAGATCCACGAGCGGTCCGCGCTGGCGGTAGGACGGATTGTAAACGCAGATCCCGAGCGGCCCTTCGATACAATCCATCATCTTCTGGACCTGGGCCGGATTGGAAGCGTCGCAAGCCACCACTTGTGCGCCGGTCTCTTGTCTCAACGCGCTGATCTTGTCGATGTCGCGTGCTGCCAGCACCACCCCGTAGCCCTCGGCGTGAAACAGGCGCGCCAGCGATGCGGACAGTCCGTCGCCGACGCCAACCACGAGTGCTTTCGAGTGAACCATTTTTCACCTCCAGTCCGGGATTTGTGATGACCGTCCGGATGGTAGCGGTGAAGTCAGCGGTGGCCAAGCCGAATGATGCGGAGGGCAGCCACATGAGCGGAGCTTTCGGGACCGGAAGCCAGCAATACCGGCGCCTTGAAATCGAATGAAAGGTCATGACAAACCGGCTGGCAGGTGTTTATATGATCGTGCTGTGTCGGCCGTTCTCGGGGAGAGGATATGAGATCGGGCGAGACGGCTTTTTAGGTATTATTGCGAGTCGGCATGTAAGCGCTTGCATTTCAAGAGTTTCTGGGAGGAAAGCATGTTCAATCTGAAAACCGCCAAGACATTGGTGATTGCGTTAGCGGTCTCGATCGCCGCGGCGACCGGCGCCATGGCGTTTCCGGACAAATCGGTCGAGTACGTCATTCCATTTGGACCCGGAGGCGAATCCGATATTTCCGCTCGCTTCCAGCAGCCGTTTTTCAAGGACAAGTTCGGTCAGGATCTTGTGGTCTCCTACAAGCCCGGCGGCGGCGGCGCGGTCGGCTGGTCCCAGCTCAACTCGATGACAGCCGATGGCTACACGATCATGGGCACAAACCTGCCGCATATCGTCATTCAACCGGCGCAGAAGGATGTCGGCTACACCACCGATGACATCAAGACCTTCTACATGTTCCATTACACGCCCGATGCGATCGTGGTGACCGCCGACAGCCCTTATCAGACGCTGGCCGATCTCATTGCCGACGCCAAGGCCAATCCCGGTTCGCTGACCATGTCGGGTTCAGGCAAGGCAACGGCCAACCATCTCGCGCAGATCCGCTTCGACAAGATGGCCGGCATCAAGTCCACCTATGTGCCGTTCAAGGGTACAGGCGCATCAACAACGGCAATGCTCGGCAAACAGGTGAAGGCGCAATGGGGCTACACGACAGTGGGCGCGGCACAAGGTGACGCGGTCCGGTTGCTGGCGGTAGCCATGGAGGAGCGGCATCCGCTTTTCCCCGATGTTCCGACCTTCAAGGAACTCGGCTTCGAGATGGTCGGTGGCGCCTATCGCGGCATGGCGGTTCCCAAGGACACCCCGGCTGAAACGGTCAAGGCCCTGTCGGACATGTTTGGCGAAATCAATGCTGACGAGGCATTCCGCAAGCAGATGCTCGATGGCGGCTTCGCGCTGCTCGACGTCGGCATCGATGGCATGGATGACTTCATGAAGGCCCGCAAGGCCGAATATATCGAGGCGGCGACCGAGGCAGGTCTGCTCAACTGATCCGGCGTCTTGCGTCCAGGCCCTTATGGCCTGGACGCCCCTCCCATGAAGTGTGAAGCACCGCAAGCCGAGGCAGCATTCTCTTGCGCCCGGTTGGCCCGGCGTCACCCTCCATCTGACTGGACAAGTCCACATGGATTTCGAACATCTGGCAAATGCGCTGACGCTGACCAATCTGGCATTCGCGTTGTTCGGCGTTGTCGCCGGCACCATCATCGGATCGATCCCGGGTCTGTCGGCGACCATGGCGGTGGCCGTGCTTGTACCGATCACTTTCAGCATGGAGCCGGCTTCCGCGCTGATCCTGCTTGGCGCAATCTATACCGGCGCCATTTACGGCGGCGCCTATTCGGCCATTCTGCTCAACACGCCCGGCACCCCCTCGGCGATCGGCACCACCTTTGACGGCTATCCGATGGCCAAGCGCGGAGACGGTGATCTTGCCGTGGCGATTGCCTGTTATGCCAGCGTTTTCGGCGGGATGGTTGGAGCTCTGGCGCTGTTGCTGCTGGCCCCGCCGCTATCGTCGGTAGCACTGGCCTTCGGGCCGGTGGAATATCTGTGGCTCTCGATCTTCGGCCTGTCGTTGATCGCTTCCCTGTCAACCGGCAATGTGCTCAAGGGCCTGGCCGGCGGCGCCTTTGGGATGCTTCTCTCCTGCGTCGGGGTCGCGGAAATCTCGGCCGATATCCGCCTGACCTTCGGCAGCCCCACCATGATCGGGGGCATCGAAGTGGTCGGCGCGCTGATCGGGCTTTACTGCATCCCGGTTCTCATAGATCTGGTGGCAACGCCTGAGCGTCATCTCAAGGTAGAGCAGGGCGGTCGCGCCGTGCGTTTCCGCGAGGGCGCGGCAATCGCCTGGAAATCCCGGTTCAATCTGCTGCGCTCCTCGATCATCGGCACGGTGATCGGCATCCTGCCGGGGGCCGGCGGGTCGGTGGCAGGTCTGGTGGCCTATTCCGAGGCCAAGCGCACGGCCAGGCCGGGACAAAAGTTCGGCGAGGGCGAACCCGATGGCGTCATGGCGACAGAAGCCGCCAACAACGCCACCGTTGGCGGCGGTTTCATCCCGACATTGGTGCTGGGCATTCCCGGCACACCGCCCGATGCTGTCATTCTTGGCGCGCTCCTGGTGCAGGGGGTGAGAACAGGTCCGACGCTGTTTGATGGTGGCGGATCGATTGTCTACACCTTCATTTTCGGCCTGATTATCGCGACGATCCTGATGTTGCCGACCGGCCTGCTGATTGGGCGCTATGCCTACAAGACCATCGTCACCATCCCCAAGACCATTCTGGTGCCTTCCGTCGGCTTCATGACCATCATCGGCACATTTGCCATTCGCAATTCAATCTCCGATGTCATGATCATGATCGTGCTCGGGACTGTCGGGTGGGTGTTGTCGCGCTTCGGTTTTGCCGCTTCACCCATTGTGCTGGGGCTTATCCTTGGTCCGATCGCCGAGCAGGGCTTTGTCCAGGCCTGGATCATCGGGGATGCCACCGGCAATCTCGCCGGCATGTTCTTCGGAAGACCGATTTCGCTGGCGATTATCGCCTTCACCATCCTGTCGCTGGTTTACCCGGCCATTCAAAGCCGCCGGGCAAAGCGGACCCTCCAGATGCAGGCCGGCGCCAATGACTGAGACACCCTCCAAAACCGGATCGAAAGACATCGGCACACTGGTCATCGCGAGCCTCTTCATCGGCGCAGGGGTGCTCACGCTTTACGATGTGACCACCTATTCGGACACGGATTCCGTAGTATTTCCGACCTTTGTCGCCTACGCGCTGATTTTCTGCTCAGCGCTGGTGATCATCTATTCCTGGCTGCGGCCGAACCCGGACAACGGATTTGGCAACGGCGACTGGTGGCGGCGGTTGCTGCTGGTCGCCAGCATGATCGGTTGCGGTATTCTCATGCCGCTCGCAGGCTTCCTGCCGGCGACCGCGATTGCCTTTGCCGGCAGTTTGATCGCCGCCCGCCATGAGGGCTGGGACCTCAAGAACGCGCTCGTCTTTGCGGTGTCCGGCATTTTTATCATGGCCGGGTTTTACAGCCTGTTCCGGTTTGCGCTTGGCGTTCCGCTGCCTTGAAACAGAGCCGTCGCAGCCAATGCATGATGGCAACTTGTAAACCGGAAATACCTATTTCACATATTTACGCCAGTTGTGTTCTTCGGAAAATCCGAGCATCTCGCGGATCTTGAGGTTGGAATAAAGCGCTTCATGCTCGCCCATCTCGCGGGTAAAGGGAACGCCGGGGAAGAACCGTTCTGCGATCTCGGCTGTCGGCATATCAACCGAATTGGTGTCATTGCCGGCGTTGAAGATCTGGAAGCCGAGCCCGTCGGTTTTCAGGCACCGGTCTACGATCTGACCCAGGTCGCGGGCGTCGATATAGCAGAAGATGTTGCGGCGGCGGACTTCGGGATGGGCGAAGAAGCCGGGAAACCGGTCATATTCATGCGGTTCCATCACATTTCCGATGCGAAGCGCGTAAATGTCAAAGCCGGAACGGCGCTGGAAACCGCGCGCGGTCTGCTCGTTGACGACCTTCGACATGCCGTAGGAATCCATGGGATTGACATCCATGTCTTCATCCACCGGCAGTGAGGCCGGATTGACTTCGCCATCGGCGAAACACACGCCATAGGTGGTTTCCGATGAGGCGATGATGATCTTGTTGATGCCAAGTTTTACCGCTGCCTCGATCACATTGTAGGTGCCCACAGTGTTGATCCGGAAGGTCTCGTTGTCCGGACGGATCAGAATCCGCGGCACGGCGGCGAAATGCACCACGGCGTCGAACTTGGGCACGCCGGTCCCCGGCTCCAGCTCATCGAAATCGGCATAGCTGGTCATGACGTTGAACATTTGCCCGGAATTGGTGATGTCCGCCGTCAGGTTGTCGACCCCCGGATGGTCAAGCGGCGTCAGGTCGACATTGACCACGCGATGGCCATGCTCGATGAGGTAGGGAATGACATGTTTGCCGGCCTTGCCGGATCCGCCTGTGAATAAAATTCGCATTTTTGTCTCCTCCTGTTCTGCGCAGGGTCGGGTCTTCTGCATTATCCGTCAGACCGACCGCCCTGCCGCGACGCCGGAGGACCAGGCCCATTGAAAATTATGACCGCCGAGATGGCCGGTCACATCCACAACCTCACCGATGAAATGCAGCCCCGGAACCCGCCGGCTTTCCATGGTTTTCTGGTGGATTCCACCGGTTTCGACACCGCCCAGCGTTACTTCCGCCGTGCGGTAGCCTTCCGTTCCGCCCGGCACGACTTCAAAGGCATGAATACCGGCCACGATCTGGTCGATCGCTGCATTGCTCAAATCCGCCAGTTTCGACGTGGCCGCCCCGGCCTCGTTGCCAAGCTGTTGAGCCAGGCGCTTGGGCAGCACATCAGCCAGAACGGTCCAGACCGAGGACTTCGGGCGTGCCGAGCGTTCAGATCTCAAATGTGACGACAAATCGATCTTCGGTGCCAGATTGATCATGACCGTATCACCTTCACGCCAGTAGGACGAGACCTGCAACATTGCCGGGCCCGACAATCCGCGATGGGTAAACAGCATCGCCTCGTCGAAGGCCGCACCCTTGCAGGATGCCTGGACCTCAAGCGAAACGCCAGATAACGCCCCCCAGCTTTCATGCATGTTGGAGGCCCAGGTGAACGGCACCAGCCCGGCACGGGTGTCGGTGATGTCATGTGCGAATTGGCGGGCGATATCATAACCAAGCCCGGTGGCGCCCATCTTGGGGATCGATTTGCCGCCGGTGGCCACAACCAGCCGCTCCGATTGCCACGTGCCGCTGCTGGTCCGGGTCTCAAAGCCGGACTCCACCTTTTCGACAGCTGTGATCCCGGTTGCCAGTTCCAGCCGCACCCCCGCCTCAGCCATGTCATCGGTGAGCATGGTGATGATCTCGCGCGCCGATCCGTCACAAAACAGCTGACCCAGCGTCTTTTCATGCCAGGCGATGCCACGGGCTTTGACGCGATCGATAAAGTCATGCTGTGTGAAGGATTTCAGCGCCGATATGGCGAAATGCGGGTTGCTTGACAGAAAATTGGCCGGCTTGCAGTGCAAGTTGGTGAAATTGCAACGGCCGCCGCCCGAGATGCGGATTTTCTCCCCCGGAGCGCGCGCATGATCGATAACCGTGACCGAGCGGCCGCGACGGCCGGCTTCAATGGCGCACATCATGCCCGCCGCTCCCGCGCCAAGCACAACCACATCGGTTTTGTTCAGTGTTGGCATTCCAACTCCGTCTCAGGGATCGCCGGATCATACCCGCAGTCCGGCTGGGCCTGCACGCACTATCAGATCGGGCGAGTGTAACAACCCCCGTGGTGATCACTCATATGGGCTGCCGTTATTGCCAGCTGCATGAAACAGCCTGTAGGTGAAGGCGAACTTGTCCGGATTCGACCATGACCATTCATTCGATCGACCTTGATCCCGTCTCCCTGAAGCTTGATGCAAGTGTCGGCCATATCGCCGATTTGAAGATCCGCGATGGCGAGCGCCTGCTCTCGCCGTTGCATCGCGCGCCATGGGTGGATGATCCGGCAACCGAGTTTCCGGCCGGAACCGCGCCGAATGTGAAGCGTCTGTCCGGCGACTTTTTCTGCGCGCCGTTCGGCCGCAACGACATCGAGAATGCTCCCTCGCATGGCTGGTCCGCCAACAGCGTGTGGGATCATGTCGAAACTCTGCGGCAGGATGATCGCTTGACCATCGCCTTCCGGCTCCAACGGCGCGTCATGGGCGCCACCGTGGAAAAGCGGATCATGCTGGTTGCCGGCCACCCGTTTGTCTATCAGCAACACAGTTTTACCGGCGGCTCCGGTGCCATCTCCGCAGCCCACCATGTCATGGTGCATATGGAAAATGGCGGCGATCTGGCGTATTCGCCCAAACAAGGTGCCCGGACGCCATCCGAAGCGCTGGAGATGGATCCCTCGCGCGGCCGGTCGATCCTGGCTTACCCGGCACAATCGACCGATCTGACAGAATTTCCGCTGGCCAACGGAGGCTTTGCGGATCTCACCCGATATCCGCCTGGCCAGAATCATGAGGATTTCCTCACTCTGGTGGAAGCCGCTGAGGTGAAGGATGCTCGCGTGAAAGATGTTGGGGTGGAAGACACCAGGTCCGAAGCGCCCGTGCATTCGTTGGGCTGGACCGTCGTCAGCCGCAAGGCGGAACAGGACCATGTGATTGTGCTCAAGCAACCAGGTGTGCTGCCGGTGACCATGCTGTGGATGAGCAATGGCGGGCGCAATTATGCGCCCTGGTCCGGGCGTCATGCCGGTGTGCTCGGCATCGAAGATGCGCGGGCGTCACCGCTTGGTCATGCTGATTCCTGTGGCGAAAACGAATTTACCCGGTCAGGTGTGCCAACCTGTTTCGACCTCGGGTCGGAGCGAAAAATCATCATCCGTCAGGTAATAGGCGCGTGCGCGGCCAGTCCGCGCGCAGGCAAGCTCATCGATGTGAGTGAACAGGACGGTATGCTGATCAAGCGGTTTGACACCGGGGAAACCCGATCGCTCAACTACGCCGCGGATTATCTCACGGGATAGGTTAAGAATGGTTACGGGGCATTGCTCGAAAACTTCAGCATGAAAACCCTGTCCCCTGGCTTGAAGCCAGGGGACAGGGTTTGTTCAACGCTGCCTTTGACAGCAACTGTTGATTAGCAGCGGGCCTCATAGATGCGGCCAGAAGCATCGCGGTAACGGCACATGCCCGGGGTGGTGGCCGCGCCGATCAGCGCGCCGGCGGCTCCGCCGATCAGGGCGCCGGTTGCAATACCGCTGCCTCGGCTACCGGTTGCGGCGGCGACAAGCGCGCCTGTACCGGCGCCCACAACTGCACCCGTGCCGGCGCGTTGTTCGGTTGTTGAGCAACCTGCAACAGCCAACATGGCAATTGCCGAAAGGGTGGAAAGGACGAGTCTGGTCATCTAGAGGCTCCATTTTGGTGCGGCGAAAAACGGACGCAAGCTCACTCGAACGAGGTCGGGTGCTTCCGGGCCAAGGTTTCATTATAGAGTATGACGATGGCCGATGCCATCATGGCGATGCTCATCGCAAGTGCAAGCATAGAAATCAACATGTTTAGCCCTTTCCGGTGATTGTAGCGTTTGGGTCCAGTGCGAGCGTGTCTGACTTGATAACGCAGCTGAGCCGATTTGGTTTCACTGCAAGCGCCGAAAATCGACGAGTCGTCTGCCGATTTCCTCGTCTGTCGATTTTTTTGGGGGCATTGTCGCTTGCGTTGACTGGACAATTTCGCTCAATCCTTGGGCGTATTGCCTGCCGTTTGATCACAGCTTCCGGTCGGGGGGAGAATTCAACCGGGGTAGTGTCCGAAACACCCTTGCGTACGGGCAAGGCTTTTCCGATGATCGGGCCGGACAAATTGACAGGCGCTGATGACCTCCTTGCTTCCCCTTCCCACAACGCAACCGGGCCCTGCCTTGCAACGCACGCGTGGCAGCGGACGTCTCAGGGTCAAGCAGTCTGCCGGAGAGAGCCGGATCGACCGGCTGTTTCAGGAAGGCTCTGCGCGTATTCGAATTCCGCGTGTTCCGCGCGGATCTCCGCTCGAGGCGGTGCTGATCAACACCGCCGGCGGACTGACCGGCGGCGACCGCATGGGCTGGGCTTTCGAAGCAGGAGAGGGCGCGTCGATGACGCTCGCCACCCAGGCTTGTGAGAAGACCTACAAGGCGCATGGGACCAGCCAAGCGCAGGTATCTGTGCGGCTGACCCTCAATCCCGCCAGTTCGCTGACCTGGCTGCCGCAGGAAACCATCCTGTTCGACCGGGCGCGGCTGAGCCGCCACATCGAGGTGGATATGGCGGCGGGATCCAGGTTGCTGATGGTGGAACCTGTGGTGTTCGGCCGCCTCGCCATGAAGGAATCCGTCATCGAAGGCCATTTCCGCGATCGCTGGCGCGTCCGTCTCGACGGGCGACTGCTGCATGCCGAGGACATGCGGCTTGGCCCGGACATCGCGGATGCCTTGGATCGCTCAGCGGTCGCCAATGGCGGACTGGCGATGGCAACCGTGCTGTTGGTTGCGCCCGAGGCCGAGGCAAGGCTGGCTGCAACGCGGGCCCTGATTGGCGCGTCCGGCGGCGCCAGCCATGTGTCACAGCGCAGGTCCGAAACCTCTGGCAATGAAACTGGCAAGCTTCTTGCGAGGATTGTCGCCAAAGACAGTTATGAACTGCGCAAGCTGCTTGTGCCGCTGATCCGGCTGCTCAATCCAGCCGGCGGCGTGCCGAAAGTCTGGTCGATATGAAAGAGACACCATGAACCTGACACCAAGGGAAAAAGACAAACTGCTCATCGCTATGGCAGCCATTGTGGCGCGCAAGCGGCTTGAGCGGGGCGTCAAGCTCAACCATCCCGAAGCCATCGCCCTGATCACCGATTTCGTGGTCGAGGGCGCCCGCGACGGTCGTGCTGTGGCCGATCTGATGGAGGCAGGCGCCCATGTGATCACCCGCGATCAGGTGATGGAGGGCATTGCCGAGATGATCCACGACATCCAGGTCGAGGCCACGTTCCCCGACGGAACCAAGCTGGTCACCGTCCATGAGCCGATACGGTAGAAAGTGCATTGTGACTACGCTTTATCCCCTCGACATCGCGCATCGGGAAGGAGCACTATCGGGCCGCACGCTTCGTGCATTCATCCTGACGGCGCGACCAATTGAGGGCGCCGTGTTGACCAAAGAAGGACTTTCAAGATGATCAAACGCTTTTTCATTGCAACAGCAGCACTTGCCGCCGCCACGGCTCCGGCTTTCGCCCATCTCAATCCGGCGGAACATGGTTCGTTCGCAGCAGGGTTCTCTCATCCATTCTTCGGACTTGACCATGTTCTGGTAATGCTGGCGGTTGGTCTCTGGGCGGCGTCGCTTGGTGGACGCGCCATGCTGACAGTCCCGGCAGCCTTTGTCGGCGCCATGGGGTTTGGATTCGCCGCCGCTGTTGCCGGCATACCGCTTCCGTTCGTCGAGCCGGTGATTCTGGCTTCGATCATCTTCATCGGTCTGATGGTGGCATTGGCGTTTCCGTTCTCCGTTTCCGGCATGGCCGTCACGGTGGCTTTTTTCGCCGTCTTCCATGGCCACGCCCATGGTGGCGAACTGGGTCAGGCCGGCGCTGCATACTTCGCCATCGGTTTCATGCTCGCCACCGCCGCACTGCATGCCACCGGCATCGCGCTTGGGCTGGGCTTGGCTCGCCGTCATGAGCCGCATGGAAAATCGCGTTTGACCCGCTCTGCAGGTTGGGCTACCGCGGCAGCCGGGTTGGCGCTGGCATTTGCAGGCTGATTGAAACCGGACACGGAGAATACGCAGATGATCCCAGGTGAAATTCTTACGCCCGAAGGCGATATCGAACTCAACTCCGGCTCTGCGACGGTGACGCTGAAGGTGGCCAACACCGGCGACCGGCCGGTGCAGGTCGGCAGCCATTACCATTTCTTCGAAACCAATCTGTCTCTCTGCTTTGACCGCGACAGGGCGCGCGGTCAAAGGCTGGATATCGCTGCCGGCACCGCGGTGCGGTTCGAGCCAGGCCAGGAGCGCGATGTCACGCTTGTGCCGCTGTCGGGCGGCCGGGAAGTCTATGGCTTCCGCCAGCAGATCATGGGCAAACTCTGATGGCGCGGCGCAAGCCGACCGCGTTCGATCTTTGGCGGACGAGCATCGATCTGGGAACCTTGGCGCTCGAGACCCAGGCGGTGGTCACCATGCGCATGATGGGCATGGCGGGACTGTGGCCGGTGGCAAAATCCGAGAACAAGAAAATGGTGAAGGAAAAGCTGCCGGCTTTCGCCAAGGCGGCAACCTCTGCCGCCGGCACCGCAATGCGCGGCGGGCGTCCGGATGAAGCCGTCTCTGTTGCGGCAAAGTCGCTGACCAGAAAAGCCCGCGCCAATCGCAAGCGCCTCGTCCGCCGCGTGACCTCGTGAAGGAAAAGACCATGACCAAAGTCCGCCTCAGGTGGCTGCTGTGTTTGCTGTTGACGGGTGCCGGCCCGGCGCTCGCCGATGATCTGCCCGATTGCATTGATCCGCAGGACCAGTATTCGATGACCTATTGTGCAGGCGTCGACTATGACAACGCCGACGCGGATCTCAACGCGCTGTGGCCGGAGGCAGTGGCGGCGGCGAAGAGGCAGGACGAATATATTGCCGAGGACGCCAGATCGAGAGGCGTGCCAACCGCATTTGAAGCACTGCGCACGGCCCAGCGCGCCTGGCTGAAGTTCCGCGACGCCGAGTGCGAGTATCAGTCCTATGCGTTTTTTGGCGGCACCGGCCAGTCCATGGTTGGCAGCGCCTGTCTGGCACAACTCACCCGTGACCGGATTGATCAACTGCGCGAAGGGCTCACTGATCGCTAATGGCCCGTTATTTGCATTCTGAATTTCTGAATGTTTGAACGAACCGAGGATCGCCCATGCCCGCCAGGATTTCCCGCGCCGCCTATGCCGCCATGTATGGCCCGACCGTGGGCGACAGGATACGGCTTGCCGACACCGAACTCTTTATCGAGGTCGAGAAGGACTTCACCACCTATGGCGAGGAGGTAAAGTTCGGGGGCGGCAAGGTGATCCGCGACGGCATGGGCCAGAGCCAGGTCACCCGCGCCGATGGCGCTGTCGATACTGTCATCACCAATGCGCTGGTGGTTGATCACACCGGCATCTTCAAGGCCGATATCGGACTGAAGGATGGCCGCATCGCCGCCATCGGCAAGGCCGGCAATCCGGATACCCAGCCCGGCGTCGACATCATTGTTGGGCCCGGCACCGAGGTGATCGCCGGCGAAGGCAAGATTCTCACCGCAGGCGGCTTTGACAGCCATATCCATTTCATCTGTCCGCAGCAGATCGAGGAAGCGCTGATGAGCGGGCTGACCACCATGCTTGGGGGAGGCACCGGCCCGGCGCACGGCACGCTGGCCACCACCTGCACGCCGGGACCATGGCACATCGGCCGCATGATCCAGGCCATGGATGCGTTTCCGATGAACATCGGCCTGTCAGGCAAGGGCAACGCCTCGATGCCTGCAGCGCTCGAGGAAATGATTCTCGGCGGTGCCTGCGCGCTCAAACTTCACGAGGACTGGGGCACCACGCCCGCGGCCATCGACAATTGCCTCTCCGTTGCCGACCGGTATGACGTCCAGGTGATGATCCACACCGACACGCTCAACGAGAGCGGCTTTGTCGAAAGCACCGTCGACGCCATCAAGGGCCGAACCATTCACGCCTTCCACACCGAAGGCGCCGGCGGCGGCCATGCGCCCGACATCATCAAGGTCTGCGGCCTGAAGAACGTCATCCCGTCCTCGACCAATCCGACCCGTCCCTACACCGTCAACACCATCGCCGAGCATCTTGACATGCTGATGGTCTGCCATCACCTCGACAGCGCCATCCCCGAGGATATCGCTTTCGCTGAAAGCCGCATCCGCAAGGAAACCATTGCCGCCGAAGACATCCTGCACGACATCGGCGCTTTCTCGATCATCGCGTCTGACAGCCAGGCCATGGGCCGTGTCGGCGAAGTCATCATCCGCACATGGCAGACCGCCGACAAGATGAAGCGCCAGCGCGGGCGCCTGCCGCAGGAGACCGGCGACAACGACAATTTCCGCGTCCGCCGCTACATCGCCAAATACACCATCAATCCGGCCATCGCGCAGGGGATATCGAGCCATATCGGCTCCATCGAAGTGGGCAAGCGCGCCGATTTGGTGATGTGGAATCCGGCCTTTTTTGGCGTCAAACCCGATATGGTGCTGCTCGGAGGCATGATCGCGGCCGCACCGATGGGCGACCCCAATGCCTCGATCCCGACGCCGCAACCGGTGCACTACCGGATGATGTTCGGCGCTTATGGCAAGGCCCGTACCGAATCCTCCGTCACCTTCGTCAGCCAGGCGGCGATCGAGGACGGCTTGGCGCACAAGCTTGGAACCGGCAAGCAGATGTGCGCTGTGGAGAACACCCGCGGCGGCATTTCCAAAGCCTCCATGGTGCTCAACGACGCGCTGCCGCATATCGAGGTCGATCCCGAGACCTACGAGGTTCGCGCCGATGGCGAACTGCTGACCTGCGAGCCAGCCACGGTGCTGCCGATGGCGCAGCGG
>TARA_R110002051_G_scaffold230849_2_pt1 | contig 16976 bp, 26 predicted proteins | sample TARA_R110002051 | Tara Oceans TARA_R110002051 (sample SAMEA4397023) | marine metagenome | biome: Polar Biome; feature: [MES] marine water layer (ENVO:01000295) within the mesopelagic zone...; material: water (ENVO:00002006), including particulate matter (ENVO:01000060) such...
TGGCTGGCACAGCAGGTGGTGCTTACCTTGGTGCACTTTCAGGAGTTCCTGGTGGGATGACAGCAGGGGCACAGTTGGGTGGCTCTCTTGGTGGTGGGTTTTCTTCTTTATTTGCAAATCAAGGTGGTCTTGTACCAAATTATATTCCAGCTCCAACAAACTTTTATACAGGTGGTGAAGTGCCAGGTCCAACAGGTAAGTTTAATAAAAGTAATTATGAAGAATTACGAAGAATTCAAGAACTTATAGCAGATCAAGAAAAAGCTATTGCTAGGGCACAAAAGCCATCAGCAGGTCGTTTTTTTGAAGCAGCTGGAAAAGGTTATCAAATGGGAACAGACATAGCTTCAGGTTTGGATATGTTAAAAGGTGCAAACATAAAAGAAAGATTAAATATGCTTCTTAATAGAGGGCAAGAACAAAGAGGTGGTATAGCATTAAATCAAGGTTTTAAAAATATAATTCCTGATACACTAGAGTTTAGTACATCACCCTCATGGTTAAGCCCTGTTGGAAAAGACCCATACACTAACTCTTTAGGATTAGGTATGGATTTTACTTTTGACAATGTTGAAACTAAAAATAATTCTATGCTTTCACTTGCAAATAACCCAAACATTCCAACTAATAAAGAAAATATATTTCCAAACAACCCTTGGCTTTTTAAGAAGCAACCAAGTAGTCCACAGGTTTTACGAGAGAGAAATGCAAAAGACATAATAAATTTTGTTTCACAAGAGGCAAATACAAAAGACATAGTAGATTTTTTTGCACAGGGAAACTAATGCCTGGAATGACAACACCAACACTTTTACAAATGGCTCAAGGTTACCAAGTAGGTGGCTTTGTAATGAACCCTTTTGAAACAGTTGATTATCAACCACAGCAAATAACTACACCCCCTACAGCTCCACCACCAAGTGTAGCTGGAGGTGGTACAGCAGTAACAGGAACAGATTATTCAGACCCTGCAGCTATTGCAGAATCATTAGGTTTTAACCCTGAACAATATAGTGAATATTTTACAGCAATTACACCTGAGATGCAAGCAGCTACACAAGAAGGAACATATGACCCATATTATGCAGAACAAATAGGGCAAATAAGAGGTGGTATAAAAGGTAGAACAGAAGGACTACAACAAAATTTATTACAAAGTGCTATGCAAGCACAACAAGCAGGAGCAAAAAGTGGTTTTGCAGGAGGAGCAGCAGGTGGTGTAAGAGCACAACAACTAATGAGACAGTCTGCTGAACAACAACAAGAAGGTATAGGTAGACAATATGAAGCTCAAAAGATGGGTGTACAAGGACAAATTGCAGGAAGAATTGGTTCAGCACAAGATGCAATAGAAAGAGCAAAGCAACAAAATATTGCAAATGCTAGTCGTTTAATTGCAAGTGGTGCAGATTTTGGAGGAGCAACTCCACCAACTACTCCACTTACACAAGGTGCTGATAATTATGTAGACTATTCAGCTATGAGTGTTGACGAGTTTGTAGCTGACCCAAATGTATCTAATACAACATTTCAAAATCCTTATATAAAAGAAAGATTTGGGCAAACAGGTGGTGGTGGATTAGGAACATTTGATGCTTTATCTACTGATGCACAAAACTATTTTGGTGGTAGAGTAAATTATGGACAAACACAATCAGGTCAACAGTTTTATAAAGATTATAGTGGAGTATAAAAATGTCATTGTTCGATGAAATTAACTTAATAGACCCAGCAAGTATTCAAGGTCCAGCACCTCTTGAAGGACTAACTTCTTTATTAGGAGCAATAAGTACATTTGCACAACAGAAAAAAGCAGAAGACAAACAAATCGAAGTAGATAAAGAAAACCAAAGAAGATATGATGAAAGTATTTTATACAGAGATGAAAGAAATGAAATTCTTGATGAACAAAAAAGAGAGCAGGATCGTTACACAAGGGGAAGTGCTATCCGTGAAAGAGCAATAAAAAATAATCCAAACAACCCTTTTGGAGTTTATTTAGAAGCATCTACAACTGACCTTTTTTCAGAAAATCCCTCATTAATGAGACAATTTGGAATTGATAAGTTTAAAACACAAGGCGAAGCTTATAATCAGTTACAAAATATTGCTACTGGTTTAGGAGATGTTAGTGAAGCTACAATTTCTGAAATACAAGATTTGCAAGGGAATGAAAGGTATCAGGGTTTAATAAAAGACGCAGGCAGTTATGGTCAGGTAGTTACACAGCAAATACAAGATTTAAAAAAAGAGAGAAGAGCATTACAAACTTCACAAATAGAAACTAATCCAGAATATATGGCATTAGTAAAATCCCTTGAAACAGACATATTAGGACCAGATGGGCTTCAAAGTGACAAAGCTCAAGCAACTCTTACGCAAATAAATAATAAAAAACTTGAGTTGCAAAACTTTTATTCTCAACAAGGAACAGCAGCTACAACAGAACAATTTATTCCTTTTGAAAATTTAACAGAAGCACAACAACAACAATTAAAAGATCGAGGATTAACTTCTTATTTTCCACTTACAACCATAGCTGGAGGAGATGGTATAGAACTAGCAGATGAATTTGAATATCAAGGATTTGTTAGACCTACAACAAGAAATACACCAACAGTTAGTGAGATAGAAGATGGTATAGCAGGTGGTAACTTAGAAGATGTTTTAGATGGTGATACAACACCAAAAAGAACAACACAAAACATAGGTAGGGCTGGATTTACAGAGTATCAATTAAAACAAATGGACAAACAAAAACAAATAACAGGTGCTGATTTGAATGAAGTTACTGAAAAAGTAGATTCTTATATACAAGAAATATTTAATCTTGAAAATCAAATAAAAGGTTCAAATGATGAAAATGAAATAAGAATTCTTAAAGAAGAGCTTACTGATGTTGTAAGAAATCTTGCAATAGAGCAGTCTAAAATAGTGCCTATAAGGGCATCACAAGCACTAAATGCAACAAATAAAATTATAAAACAAATTGGTTTTACAGGAAGGTCAGTTGTTGATGCTTTCATTAAAGAGTTGTTTATAAGACAAGGTGATGAGGCAATAGGAAAACAACCAACTTTTTCTAAATTTACATCAGAATCTACGACAGAAAAGCCAACTGAAGTAGAAACGCCAGAAACTTCATCAGTAGGTGTTAACCCTGATACTACATATTTTACAGATCTTAAAAAAACTATAGCTGATGCTAAAGGTGCACCACCTCCAATTATAGAAGACAATCCAAGAGAAGATACAACAACAGCAACTGAAGTAGATAAAAATATTGGACCTCCTGCACCAAGAGAAATTTTTGATTCAGTTTTAAATGAAAACAATAAAACTTATAGTTTAGGTTTAAGCAATAGAACTAGAAATAAAAACAAAGGAATTGCTTTTAGTACTTATAATTTATATGAAACTTCTAATGGTGTTACAAAAAATTTAGGTCCAGCAATAGAAACTATTGGTGGTGGCAGAAAACAGACAAGAAAAAAACAACCTTATCAAAACAAAAATAACAAACACGCAAGAATTATTTTAGAGCTAATAAAAGGATAAAACATGTCTAATGGTTTTAATTTTAATTTATCTTTTTTAGATGAAAATAATACACCCAAAGATTATGCAGAGAAATATCCTTTTGGTGGTTTTTTAGGAATATTTCCTGAAGAAAAACTTCCAAATGTTTATAAAGAAGGTTATAACAGAAGTGTAGAAGGTTTAGCTTATCAAGCTATATCAGGTAAAGAATTTTATAATTTAGGTGGTTGGACTCCTGGCTTAATGGCAGACATAGGTTCAACTATTATATCTTTTGTTTCTAGTCCAGGCGACATAGCAACTATGGCTTTAGGTGGTGCTTTAGGTAAAGCTGTATTAAAACCATTGATGGGTAAAACTTCTAAAATGTTAATAAGAAGTGGTTTTACAAATAAAATGGCTCAAGGGGCTGCTCAAGAAGGTGGGGAACAAGTTGCAAAAAAATCTATGAGTAGTGCTTTAAAAGCAAATTTGCAAGTTCAAGCACCTGCATTAGCAGAAAAATTAGCAACAAACATAGGGGCTTTAGGATTTTATTCAGGCTTACAAAGTTCATCTTTGCAATATATAGAAGATAAAGATATAAGTGGTTTAAAAACACTTTGGGATGGAACAAAGGGTGCATTAACAGCCTATGCTGGGTCTGTTGGTGGATTAGGGTTAGCCCCAGCAATAACACAAAAATTAGGGGTTAAAAGTAATTTAGTAAAGTTAATGGCATCAAAAGGTGTAGAGGTCGGTGCTTTTGGTTCTTCCCCAGCAATTTTTGAAACTATAGAAGGTAAGCCAAGGTTTCCTCACCCAATGGAATATGCTCATGCTGCAGGGGTTATAGGGGGGTTAACCGTAGGAACAAGAGCAGGTGGTAAAGTAAGAAGAATTATTGGAGAAAATTTAGAGTTAAACCCAAGGCTTTTAAAACTAAGAACAGAAACTGCTGAAGCTAGGGCAAAGGGTGTAGAAGGTCCTGTAGATGTTGCTGCAAAAGAGGTAGGTAAAGTAAGAACTGAACTTAGAAACCAAGCAAAAAGATTCGAAAAAGAAAGATTAGATGACAATATAACAGAAATAAAAATGTTAAGTGAAAATTGGTTAAAGGCTGAACCTACCGATACAATAAGATATGAAATCGTATCAAGTAAAAATCCTAAAATTCAAGCAGAAATAGCACAAGCTAAAAAAAATAATTTACCAGTTACAAGAGAAGTTACAAAATCTCAAGTTTTAAAACAATTTACTAATAGCAATCTTGACCCAACTACTACTAGTGGTGTAAGTACAACAAAGTCTAATTATCTAAGAGGTAAAAAAATTGCAAAAAGACTTGGTTTGTCTGACCAAGAAACAAAATCAGCTTTCAGCTTAGCATTCAAAGAAGGGGATTTGACCTTAGCTAGTGCAAGAAGATTTAAAAGACAAATGGAAGATAGGCTATTAGCAAAACAAGAAATAAGTAAATTAAAGCAAGATCCTATTTTTGAAAAACAAGTTGCTTTTTCTAGGCACGCAGGTCCTTTAAAAACTTATCTTCCAAAACCTTTGTACAAGTTTTTTATACAAGGGTTAAGCCCTGGTCAAAGAAGAGTTAGTGATCCTTTAAAAAATGTTTTTTTTGAGAGAATAGAAGAATATTCTGTAGAAAATGCAATCCAACACAATTTTTTTCTAAATAGTAATACTGGATTGTTAGCAGAGGCTGGGTTTCACAAAGCAATTAAAAGTAAAAAAGGTAGGGCAGAGTTAGCTTTACTAAGAAATGTTTTAAAAAGTGAAGAAAATTTTTCTAATATGAAGGGTGGCTATGGCATAGAAAAAGGCAAAACATATACTTTAGTTGATGGTTCTAAGATTAATTTTAAAACTATAGACCCAAATAAATATAGATTAGCTTTTAATCAGCTGTTTAAAAACGCACAAAGGGCAGGTATAGATACTGCTAAATTTGAAAAAAACTATGTGCCTGAACCATTTAAATTACCAGTTATTGATTTGATTAGAAAAAATGTAGAACAAATGTCAAAAAAACTACAAGCTGACCCTGAATTGTTAGCTGCTTTTCAAAGCAACAAAGGAACTAAAGGTGAGTATGCTGTTGAAGTTAATAATTTTTTAAAACAATATTTAAGTGAAATAGGTGTTGATAGTAAATTTGCTAAAATATTAACAGCACTAAGAAAAAATGTAGAGTCAAGAACCGAGCAACAATTAAAAAATGGTTTAACAAATGAAAGTTCTAAAACATCAACATTTAAAGCATTTGAAATTTTAACAAGAGAGTCTTTTGCAGAGTTAAATAAAGTAAATCATTCATTACAAACATCAAGAAAAGAATTAAAATTCTTACCAGTTGAAATAAAAAATCAATTAATAGAAAAAGATATGGCAATGTTAACACATAGATATTTTGCTAAAGGCTCAAGAAGTATAGCACATAGTAAACATTTAGGAGCAAAGGATGAGAAGTTAAAAGGAATTTTAACACATTTAAGCAATAGGGGTAAAGAGAAAGATGTTCGGTTTTTAAATCAACTAGCACAATCAGCAACAGGTGCAATTGAATGGAATCCATCTTTTAACTGGAGCGTGGGAACTAAAAACCTATTAACGGATTTAACTAATTTTCAAGTTGGTACAAAGATTGGTTTAGGTTTTGCTGTGATACCAAACATCTCACAAATAACAATTTCTACTGCTTTAAAAATAGGATATGGTCCATTGATTAATGGATTTCGAAATTATCATTTTGATAAAAATTACAGAAAACTATTTGATAGTATTTCATATAATTACACAGATCTTTTTGCACAAACTTTTGGGTTTGATACAAGGACCAGAGAAGGTATAATGTCAAAGTTTGCACAGAAAACAACAGATAGATTTTTTGGTATTATACCAGGATTTTCTTTTAATAAAATAAATGAAATAAACTTTAAAATGACTGCCATAGGTTCTTATGAACACTTATTAAACTTACAAAAAACTGCTACAGGAAAAAACATAAAGTCAAGAATACCAAAAGAAAAAGTTAAAGCTATTGCTGAGTTAAGAAAACAAGGCTTTGACAACTTTGATAAAATAAATTTAGATTTAAAAAAAGGAAAGGTATCTCCTGAAAATTATAGAAAAATACAATCATATGCATTTAGATTTGCTAGAGATTTTCAATTACAAAAAAGTGTTTTACAAGATCCTTTACTAGCAAATGACCCTAGGTTTAGACCTTTCTTTTTATTTAAAAGATTTGGAGTAAGACAAGCAGGATTATTTACAAAGATTTTATCCGAAGAAAATAGTAATCCATTTATGTATTTAAGACTTGCAGCAGCAGGCTATGCAGGTGCAGCAGTCATTGCACCTGCAAGAGAGATGTTAGCAGAGGCTCTTGCTGGTACAGATATATTTAATCCTAACTTTTCTTTAAAATATGAAATTCCTTTTTTAAGGGAAGGAGATTCAGGAAGAGAATTAAAAGACATAGGTCCTAAAGATGTTATAGATTCTTTTGCAACAGTAGGAGCTATGGGTGTTATTTCAGATATCATTGCAGCAGAAGATAAATTAAGAGCAATACAATTTACAATAACACCTGTTATGTATCAGGATTTAAATAAAATTTATGATACTGTTTACAAATTTTCAAGTGAAGCATTTTCTCCTGGTGATTATGGAATCTTTGGAGCAACAAAAAGATTACCTAAAAATATATCTCCTGTCTTTGGTACTGGTCCAAGAAGATTATTACAAAGAATATGGACAGAAAAACAAAAAGAAGATTATACTACATATAGAAAAGGTCCAACAAGAACAAAAATACTAGATGCATTGTTAGATGGCAAAAGAACTGAAGCCTTGGAGATAATGAGAGAGTGGAACAGAGTTTATGGGTATGAAAATCCAATTGTTTTTTCTGAAATAGATTATGATGACATGACCAAAAGATATATAACTAAACTTAAAAAGAGACAAAGACCTTAAGGGTGCTTATCGAATTCCTTTTATTTGTAATTCTAATAACTTTTGTTTTAGTTTTCCTGTGTAAGTAGCTCTTTCGGAGTTTGTCATATCTTTCCAACACTTTGGAAAAGCATCTGCTCTAGTATCATAACCAGAAGCTAAACCACAAAATACACTTTCAATAAGATCATTTTTATTTGTTTTGGGATTGTAAGTACTTTTTGTAGCAAAAGCACAAGTGTTGTTAATTTTAGAACAAAAATCAAACATTAAAGAAAAAAAGTATGTCTAATATCAACGATATGAAGAGTTTAAAAAGTTTTTGATACAATGGTAGGCTATACAAATAAGTATCTATATAGCCTATCCTATGCATTAAAAAGGGAGGTCACCCTCTTCATTAGCTTTTTTTATAGCTGTTGGTGCTGGAGGTGTAGCAGCCATACCATTTGGGTTATATGGCTCACTTAAAGTGATGCTAATCATCTCATTACCATTTTTATCTGTGTTCCTCCATCCCGCAGCATCATATGTTTCACCATTAACTTCAACTGATTTGTTTGTGAAGTCAGGTTTTGTATCCTTGTCTTTATAACTGTTGTGAAACAATGCTATTTTTATCTTATCCATTTACATTCTCCTTTTATTAAGTTATTGGCAAGCAACACTTGGAGGGGAAATAACAAAAACTCCAAGGGGGATCATTGCTTGCCTTAATCTTTAGAAACTTTTGCTAAAAATAAAAAAAGTTCAGCAGGTATAGATACCATTAAAGGTCCATTGTCTGCTCTAAAAAAAACACCTTTCTCTTCTTTCTCAGGCATTATCCATGCAGGTATTGTTTTTCTTCTTTTACAGCCATAAAAACTTTCATCTATTTCTACATCACCCTGTTCATGTTGAGCACCACCCCTATCTCTGTTGTGTGCAACTAAATCATATTCTTTAGCTAGCTTTACTACTTGTCTTTGTAGCTCTGCTCCCCTTTGTCGGTTTCTTCTTCCCATCTGTACTCTCTTCGGGTCTTTTGTTTTCATTTTTTAATACCTCTAATTGTTCTTTTACATACTTCTCAAGTTTCTCTACATCACCATGCATCTGTATATACATTCCTAATGTATTTTTAATTTCTATAAATAGTTTTTCTAGATATCTTACATAGTTATATGTATCTACAGAAAATTTTCCTAATTCTTTTATCGTTGGTTTTCGGTTATTTTTGACCATACATTTTGTGTCCTTTTAAATATTTCCAATCAATGACATAATATCTAAATCCATTATCATGGTATTGACCTGTTGCAAAATTATTTTTAAGTTTTATATCTCTATACAATTCTTCAAATGGTATTAAAATTGCAACTTGTTTATCAAAGTCATATGCATAGATTGTTAAAGGTAATACTTTAACCCACCATTCGTAAGTCTCTAAGTCATGCATCTTAAGCTTGAACTCTTCATTAAACCCTTTAACCTCTATGAACTGTGCTTCTTTACCTATGGCAATATAATCAGGCATAGATCTTAGCTTGGGTGGTATCTTTGCAAATAAATCTTTTGGAAATGCTTTATTCTTTTCATCAAAGCCTATTCTCTGATAGTGAATGTTTCTCATTTTAAAAAACTCTTCTGCTTTTACTTCGGCAGCATTAGCATTTTTATCATTTCTTTCATGATATCCTTTAAGTGCATCTTTTAATTGAATTTGCATTTTTATATACTATAATCCCACATATTGGATTCAATAGTACTTCCAATAAAGGTTGGAAGTAATCTTCTTGGAGATTCTCCAAATTCATTACCAGTGTGAAGATTTATTAAATTTAACAATTCTGAAGCAAACTTTACTTTATCAATATATTCCAATGACAATTTTACAATTTCCTTTGTTTCTTTTGTGCCATCTATGAAAGATTCATCAGATATAACCCTTTCTTTAAAGGATGGAATTTCTAATCGATATCCAATATTTGTGTATTCAGTATCATCTTGCCCCAATTCTGAATCATAATGTGATACTTTATATTTTTCTAAATTATGCTCTATATTAAATTTTGTTAATAGATATGAAATTTCTTTAAATGTTGGAAGGCAAGCATATTTTCCTGTATTACAATATTTCACATAATGCTCCTCTTTTGCATCAGTAGATTTCATTATTATTCTATCTAGTATATTACATGCTTTTTTGTATTTTTTTTCATCCATTTTATTTTTTCTCCTTTTGTTCAATTAAAAGATCTAAATACTTTCTAGCTTTTCTTAAATCTTCTAAACCATTTTTATATTTATATCTAACAATGTACTTTATAATATTGCCTTCACAAAAACTCATACCCCAACTTAAAATAAATTTAGTAACCTCTATTCCTTTGGTGTAATAATTAGGGTTTATTGCATCAAGAATTTTTTTAGTGCTACTCACACTTTTCACAAACAATTTCTCTTTCCTTTATAACTGTATTTATTTTAGGTTGCTCTAGATTAGGATGTATTTTATCAAGATTTTTATTTATATGATAATCTCGTGCTCCTTCTAAAATCCTATCAAAATCTTTTATAAGGATATCAAGATCAGTAAGTTCATTGTTCTTATCATCTCTAGTAATTTTTAAACACGCTAATATTTTATTAGCTTCAGCATAACTTGATTTAATAGTTATGATACATTCATTTAAAGCATTACTCATTTGGTAAATCCTCACCTGCGTAAATGTATAATCCTAAACCAAACAATGCTATGTTCTTTGTAAGACATCTCATAGTAGAAGTGTTTATTTGAAAAGAATTTACTTCCATTAACGAAGCATTTCTATTATCTAAAACGGGATGTGTAAATGACCTTTTAATATCATTTACTTTTACCCAAGTTTGTACATAAAAACCTGAAGGTGTTTCCATATAAGGTCTTTTCTCTGTTATGACTACACCTTCTTTTTTGTAGCTTTTTTCATATTCCTCATTGCCCCAAGTGGCATTAGGATATGCCTTAAGCAGTTCTTGGATAGCATAGGTCCAACTTAAATAATTAAACCTACCCTTTTTTTCTACATTCTTATTAACATTAATTTTAGATAATGTGTCAAAGACATTGTCTACTTTCTTTTTTGATTCAACCATTGTTATCTCCTTTTATTATGGTTTAAATGGTGCTTTACAGCAACCACTTTCTTTGCTCGTTTCGTATTCGTATCTAAAATAATAGTCTTTCTCACACTTAGAACAATGTGCTAAGATCTTACCATTTATGACTTTGAAGTGTTGTTCTTCTTCTAGGTTTTCTTTATCCATTTTTCCTTCTATGTTTGGAAAATCAGACTTTCCCCTTCTGTGACCTATCTTTTGATGCTTGTTAAAATTAATAAATTGTATGACTAGATTTTCTTTCCATTCAATAATTCCTTGTGCCTGTAAAACATTTAAATTTAATCTTACTTTTTCAACATCAAAATTTTTATAGCCAGGAAATATTTGTAAATGAAGTTCATGTAAATTTCCATTAATTCTACCATGGTCATCTGTAAAAGGTAGCAACCTCATAAACAACCATTGCTGTGCCATGGTTAATTTATTAAAGTTTATATCGTGTGCTATTACTCTACTTAAAATTCTTCCTCTTGCCATCTGTGTATCCCTCTCCACAATGTTGGTAATAATTGCAATAATTACATTCCCATTTTTCCCTAGGCGAAACACCTAGTTGTATATCGGGTTCATAATTTACTTTCTCTTTTACACTTAACCAATAACTTTGGGCTTGGTGTATGTAATTTTTATCTACCTCTATCTCATGCATCTCAGATGTGTCTTTGTTATAATACAATAAAGACATCTTTGATAGTTCTTTGCCACTTTCTCTTTCATACCAATAGGCATATGTAGCTAATTGCAAATAATAGTTTATAGGCTCATTAAATTTATTTAAATCTCCACTAATTATTTTAAATTTTTTATTATTACAAGTTTTAATATCATATAATTCATTGTCCGATACAACCAATAAATCTAAAAACCCTCTTACATTCCAATCATCTATTTGAATTTCTTTTTCTATGTAAACCTTTTTTTTAGTATCTTTTGAGTCAAGCAATACTGCTTTTTGAATATCATCATGCACTAAATTACCCAATCTAAACAAACGCATTGTATCTTTAGGAAAAGATGGTTCAGGTACTTTTTCTACATGACGATAGTATTGTTTTCTAATACAACTTCCTGAAGAACTTGCATGAAACCAATTTTCTTTTCCTTTATATCTTTCTTTGGTGTTGTCTTGGTTTAACGAATCTATATATTTATCATATATATTTACAATATTCATTATTTTTTCTTAATTGTTTTTTTTGCTTTTTTTGGTTTTTTTGTTTCTATCGTGTGTTCTTCGTATGCCTTGTCAGTTAGTAGTTTTTTTATCTCTTCTCCATGTTCTTCAGTTCTTTTATACAGTTCAAATATTTTATCCCAAAGATCTTTAACATCATCATTTAAACTATCTAACTTTTTTTCAACTTCATTAACAAAACTCATAATATCTCCTTACTTGCGAGGTAGGGTTTAAAAAAAAAGAGAGAGTTAATTCGAACAGGTTAATATAGGAATAAATAACATCTGTAGAAGATGTTAGGGGTAACTCTCTCTTTAAATCTTTAATTATTCCTTTAACCATGTGTACAATATAATACTTTTGTAATTTGAAACCAATTATTATTTTCTTTTAAATATATTTTTGGGTAGATAAAATATCTCTCGCAGGACATTAACTTAAAATTAAATAGCAGTTATTTAGTTAATTAAATAGATCATCTACCCAATGTTTTTACTTATAAAGGTGCTTACCTACAAACACCCACCAACCATTTCCATGTTCTTTTTTTATTTCTTTAATTTCTTGTTTTGATTTTTTATCAAAAGGAAAACCTATAGGTGGCTTCCAACCTTTTCTTTGAAAGTAATAACCTTTTCTATACTTACTTTTATCTTGAGGTATTATTGTATGGTTGATCCTCATTCCCTTCCACTTCATTTTATTTCCTCTCTTCGTACTTGTGTCTGTTAAGTTCTTCTTGTGCAGATTCTGCCCAATTTTTATAGTTACTTATCTGATTGTTTTTTTGACTAAGGATTGCAAATGAAATTATTGTTTGCACCAACCAAAGTAAAAATACTACGATTAAAAACATATCCATTGTTAATACTCCTTATTTAATATATTTGATTTAAATTCTTTAAACTGATTTCCCCAATCGTTTGTTTCTTCTGAATTGTCATATCTTGGTGCGACATTATCTCTTAAGCATTTGTCACACATCCCTTTTTCATTTTGATTGTTATTGTTATTTAAAACAACAAAACATTCTGCACATCTAGACTCCATTGTTATTTCCTTTTCTTTTTATTATAATAAATCTTCAGGCATTTTTCTTCTTACAAATTTTTTATCTTTAGTTAATTTAAAACCAGTTGAATATCTAATTCCTTTTTTTAGTCTAAAATGTTTTAATCTTTGCGAATCACTATCATCCCAAATATTTCCCAGACAGACCGTATCTTTAAAAAATAAATTTTTACTTTTCATATATGTAAAACAATCTTGTCTTTCATCTAGAGCCATTTTCTCTTCCTTGTCTTTTAATCAAAAAAACCATCTTTTTTTATTTTTTCTAGTTTTAATTTTTCTAATCGTTTGTTGGCAATACCATCTTTTTTTATTTTTCCATTATCTAGTAATCTTTGATAAAAATCAATCATTTGTTTTAAACCTAGTTTTATTGGTACTTCTCCATCTTTATAATTATTTATATTACTATTTTTAAAATTGCTTTCTTTCATTATTTCTCCTTTTTATATAATTGTGTTACTACCCATTCAACTACATTTGTAGTTACTGCATTCCCCATACATTTATATCTTTGGGTATCAGATAACCCTTCTGTCCAATTATCGGGGAAACCTTGTAATCTTTCACATTCGATTGGTGTCAATCTTCTGATTTGAGTTTTTACTATTGCATATTGTTGGTTACCCGTGTCTAGTGTTTGTGCTATTTGTTTACCAACTCTACCTCTACGAGTTTTTGATTTTACATTTTGTAAGTTTACAGAATCTCCTAAATCTGCCCATTCATATCCTTGCTTTGTGGCTTGTGGTATTTTATATAAACCTGTTTTACCACCTTGTCCACCACCTAATGCTTTTATGGATACACTAGCACCATTTGTAGAGTAAACTCTTTGTCCTTGTCCTATATTTTTAGTGAGTTCTTTTGGCTCTAATATATATTGTTCTCCCATTGCGTGAGTACCTCTTTTATAATTAGAGGTTATCGTTGATGAAACTTGGCTACTCCTTTCCCTCTCCTTTTTTCTGCTCGTTTCAGATACTCCATTCCCTTCTCTGAAAGAAAATACTTTTGGTCGACTTTGTCCTCTAAGATGTCCGACAATATACATTCTTTCCCTACTCTGTGGGACTCCGTAGTTCTTACTATTGAGCAATTCCCATTCAACGATATACCCCAAGTCGGAGAGAATCCCAAGTATTGTCTTGAAAGTTTTTCCTTTGTTGTGAGAAAGTAAACCTTTAACATTTTCGAGTATAAAATTCCTTGGTTTTTTGTGGGCAAGAATCCTTGCGACATCAAAAAAGAGAGTCCCTCTTGCTTCGTCAAATCCTTTTCTTTTTCCTGCCATTGAGAAAGATTGGCAAGGAAATCCTCCAACGAGAATGTCGAAGTTTGGTAATTTAGTTTCATCGATTGTTGTTGCATCTCCATAATTCTTTATTCCTTTAAATTTAGTTTCTAAAATCTGTGATGCATATTTATCTATTTCACAAAATCCAACTACTTGCGTCTGTAAATTGGCTTGTTGAAATCCTAATTCAAAACCTCCCACACCACTAAACATTGAGAATATTTTTATCATTTTAAATCTCCTATGCCTATGCCAATTATTTTTTCTATGTAATCAACATTTTCTAATTGCTTTGCATCTGCCATATTATGAATGGTAGTTTCAATAGCATCTATAATTGGTTGAACATCTATTTCAATGTATTTTAATTTTAACTCACCATCAGTAAAATAAAGTATATGGTTTTTGCCATCACTTATTTCAAAGTCATTTACATCATTATTTAATTTGGTCATTTGAGTTCTCCTATATTAACCTTTCAATATATTAAAAAAGAAAACCCATAAATGCAAGTGGTAATTTATGGGTATCTCTTTTACTGATTTTATTTTACAAAAAGATTTCTCATTTGTTGATGGCTAATTTTGTAACTCTTATCATTTTTTGGAATATCTTCCATTATATATGGATATTTTTTATTTTGACTTTTATATCCAATCAATTTATACTTTCCATTTTTTGACTCAAGTTGAATTTCATCAGGATTGTTTAAACGCTTATCTACTAAAGCATCTTTTTCTTCTTGCAAAGATATCTCTTTTTTAGTTTTACCACCTATAACATTTACCTCTACTTTATAAGTTGCAATATCATCATCATAAGTGCATTTACCTACATTTACATTTATATTATTTTGTTCTAAGATTTCATTATCTTTCAATATTGAATTTAAAACAACCCTTATTTGCTTTGCAGATAGTAGATTTATTTTAGTTATTTTCATTGTTATTTCCTTCTATTTTAATTAATTCTGTTTTGCAATATCCCCAATCATCATTACTATTAAAATCAAAATATTCTATACATTGTTTATAGCTATATTTAATTGTAGTATTTTCAACATTATAACCATATTTTCTATGTTCGTATAATAAATCAAGAAATTTTTTACTTGCTTTTTTTTCATCATTAAACAAATAAAAATTATCTTCTTCATCAAATAAATGATTAGCATAAATAACTGAGTCAAGATATTTTCCAATGAAACCATTAAATGTAAATGTTTCTATTTCTATAACATTGGTAAAAGTTAACACATCTGAAAAATCTTCTATTAATGCTAAATCTTTACCCTCTTCAATTACTTCAAAGCGTTGATTATCTTTTTTAAAAGGTTGTAAAAGAATATTGTATTCTTTTCGACATTTATTTATTGAATCAAATAATCTTACATCTATATTTAATTCATCTCTTTGTAAGTGTTTTAAAGCATATATTTTCATTATCTTTATCCCCTTTTTTGTACTTGCGTACTTGCGTTATTTAGTTACTTGCGTACTTGCATTATTTACTTACTTGCGTGCTTGCGTACTCCCATTAAAAAAAACTAGAAATTTTTTTCTAATCTTTACCATTTCCTCCAATACAATCCCTTCATATTTACATATATTTTATATGCTTGATTAGTTAATTTAACATTACCATTAGCTTTTAGTATTATATCTCGTGCAATACTAGGTTTTATTATTTGACCATTTACTTTACAACATATCATTTGATATAAATGTAAATAAGTACTTTTTAAAGCCTTCTTATTATCTTTTATATATTTTTTAATTGTTGGATTTAATAATTTATTTAACTTATTAAATACTTGTTTTTCTCTTGATATTCTTTCTAATTGTTCTTTTTTATTCATTTTATTTAGTCCCCTTTTATTAATTTCTTACAAATCCTGAATTATCTTTTTTTGCATCGCCTTTAGCAAGTAACCCAACAATTACATTTCTATAGTCTAAAAATCTTAAGTCGTGTTTATCGCCGTCTATAACTCTATAATATTTATTACCAAACTTATAATATTTAGGAAGTGTATTAAATACGATTGCAACATTATGTTTATTTTGTTTAACTTGTAGTGCTTTTTCTTCGTTACTTTCACTTAAAGAAAATGTTAAATGATAGTTTGGAATATTATTATTTAATACCTTTTTATAGTCTTTAGTATAGTCATAAAATTGAATGTTTGGGAATTCTTCAAATATATTAAATTTATGGAATGGTAAATCTGAGGTGCCGTTTAATCTAAAAACAGGTATTAAACCTTTTTTCTCAGATTTAATAATTGCTTTGTTAATTTCTATTTTTAATTGATTTATAAAATTGTCTTTATCTTTGAAGAAATACAAAGTTTTTTTATACCTTGCATTTTGTACACTATCGAACCTTCCTCTTCCACTTGTATTTAAACAAGCCTCAGAACAACCCTTAGAAGACCAAGGACAAGTATTAAATTTTTTATTATCTATAATTTGATTAGAGGGTAAAAGGTATAAAATATAATTAGCATATTTATATTTTAAACTCTTTTTAGTTTTTGTAGAACCTATTGGTTCTGTTAATAATTTTATATCATTAATATTTTTCATTACAACCCCCTTTCAGATTCATTTATTTTAACTATCATGTGTTTTATTCTATTCTGAACAGTTTTAAATTCATCTCTCATTGTTGGAAATTTTCCATTGCAATCTGTTAATAAAGAATAGTATTCATACAGAGATTGCTCTAATACTTCTAGCTCATCTTTATTTACTTTAAGATTGTAAGTTTTATTTTTCATTTTATTTA
>TARA_R110002051_G_scaffold325399_1_pt1 | contig 16972 bp, 28 predicted proteins | sample TARA_R110002051 | Tara Oceans TARA_R110002051 (sample SAMEA4397023) | marine metagenome | biome: Polar Biome; feature: [MES] marine water layer (ENVO:01000295) within the mesopelagic zone...; material: water (ENVO:00002006), including particulate matter (ENVO:01000060) such...
TGAGGGCCAAGGCCAAGGGGGTGGCCCTGAGGGTGAGCGTGAAGTGCCTCAAGGTATGGGCCAAGGGCAGAGCGGTGAGATCTGGGACGCACCCGAACCTGAGGATGGCACAACCCGTGAGCAAGAGATACAGGATCTTATGGATCGGGTACGAGAGGCATCCATACTGGAAAAAGCACAGGGTAATGAAGGTGGTTCAGCCGTGACAGAGATGACCAACGCACCCGATTGCTCTATCAAGTGGGACATGTTGGAGGAGCTACTGAGTGGGGTAGTTAGTCAACGGTTGGATTACAGTCGATTTAATAGACGGTTCATCTGGAACAATGTGTACTTACCGTCTATGAAAAAAGATATGGGAACTGTCCACGTTTGCTTCGATACGTCAGGCTCCATGGGCCATAGCGATCTAGCGAATGGTCAAGGAAATGTCCAAGGGATATGTCGGCAGTTGGATATCTCCAAGCTTAGGCTCGCATGTGTAGACAGTAAACTACATATGAACCCCAACGCCTATGAACCGGACTGCCCATGGTGGGACTTCGACATAGCCAATGAGGGTGGTGACATCACCTTCCCTGCGGTGGGTGGTGGTGGGACATCGTTCGATCCGATCTTCGATCATCTTGAGGAGAGTGGAGAGGCTGAGGATGTACAGGTACTGGTCTACATCACCGATGGATATGGTAGCGTAAGCGTACCGCCTCCGAACTACGAAGTTATCTGGCTACTGACTGAGGGACTTCGTAATAAGCCTGCCTTCTGGAGTGATAAAAGATACAGCAAGAGAGTGTTGCTGACCTCTGAGGCAGAGGGTGTGTTCGGAACATTCATCGACATCGAAGGTGCGTTGGATGGTGTCAGGTACTAGTCGGGTTGGGTTGATCCACTCAGTGATGGGTGGGTCAACGCACCTGATTCAAGCTGGGATGTAAAAAGTTTTTTCAATCAAGTTCAAAAATGTTAGGGGGGAAACAATGAGTAGGATTCTGAAGGGTATCGGTAATGGTATTCGTAGGATGCTATGGTTCAAGGTGGCACCTGCAATCGTAGCCGTTGAGATACTAGTCGAAACGCTAGGCAGGGATGCTATGATTACTGAAGATCACATGGCATCAACATTAGGCTGTGGTAGGGATCACCTAAAGAAGGGTCCAATGTCCTACCAACGCAGATGGAAGAAGATTGACATCGGTTTCATATCTGAGAATGGCAACACGATGCACTACGAGAACAACACACCGCCATTCTATGTTGCACCTGTAGTACACAGAGAAGCGTACAAACTGAACAGCGCAGTGTTCGCAGTACTAGCCCATGATATCAAGGCACTGATGGGTGGCAGAGATTGGATCTCCCTGCTTAGTATCGTGCATGGCTTGCATCGTATGGAGCATAGGCCGTGGCCTACTTGGTGTAGTTATGGCCCAAGGGTTAATAACAATAACCCAATGCACACCCGAACACTGGGTGGCCTACTGTCAAAGGCCAACATTGAAAGACACCGGAAACGGGGTCCACAGGTAGTCGGTGTGCGTAGCGATAGTTTAGACTGGTGGTTGAGACGGTATCCTGCTCCACCTGAGCTAGACATGAGCCAGTATACTAGGGAGCCAGTCTATAGGGAGGCTTACAATCAAGAGACAGGTGAGTCATTTGATAGAGGTGGCACCACCATCTACTACAATGTTGGCGACCTACAGGATTGGTTGAATGATCCATACCCCATGCTCAAGCAAAGGGTTGGTGATTCAGAAACAGAGATAGTCTACTGTGTTAGTGGCCCAACACAGCACACAAGGCGAGGCAACCCAGTGCTGAAGATCGGCTTCACTAGAGATGTCGCAACCTTTGCAGGTAGGTTGAGGCACTATAGATGTACTGGATTCTGTAGGACACCTGTAGTTGAGTGGGCAATTGAAGTACCGACACGGCTAGTATTAGAGAAGAGACTACACAACATCTATCTAGATCGTATGATCGGCCCGATAGATCAATGTAGATCTGGAGGTGAGCAGTTTGAAGGATCACCTAAACGGTGGTCATCTCACCAGATGCTTAAGGATGCTAGTAGGATACTCGCAAGCTACGGCCACAAGTACCGGAGAGTTAGTGAAAGTGACTTCAATAGAGAGCAATGTGAGATCGCGACAGGTTGCCTGTGGATCTAGAGAAAAGTTTATGTAAACCATTTAGAAAACTTTTTTCTGCTTGGTATACTATGTATACCAAAATCCAACCAAGGCTGTTGAGTAGGTTAACTATCTCTTGTATATTGTTTATAGTTAGGAGGGAAGTATGAGCGAAGAGCGTTCAAGTGAGTGGCCGCCCCCATCCATGGAAGATCTCATGAAGCGGTGCTATGTGTTGATCGACACAGAGACAGGTGAGTTGGCTTGGGGTGATACATATTGGGATGGGTGGATCTATAGCAACTGGCTTACAGCACAACGAGAGGTACATGACACACGCTACAAGGTGGTTCGTGCCAGTGATCTACCACCCGAATCATATAGCCGTACCCGTGAGGCCCTAGTGCGGATAAACAATCTCCTTATAGACGAGGGAGAGGGTAGCCTTGATGTCCGTAAGCTAAGATCCCAAGGCCGTTGGGACCCATCCTATAGATGAAGGAGAGGACGAGTAATGTTAGCTGTCGTACTGGGATTACTTTTAATTGTTCTTATTTGGTTAATGATCTGGGAGGAGAGATGAGTTGGAAAGACGTTGACTTAAAGCAAAGCCTTAAGATGGTCGATGGAATTGAGAGACGACTCGACCTGCTTGATAAAACATTTTCTAAACTGTTTGAAATTATTTCTGAGATGAAAGTAGAATCCACTGAGGGGAGGGATGATGAAGGATCTAAGTAAGGTGCCCATTGAGGATGCTGAACTTTTGGGGGATATGGTTGATGAGATAGGCAAGTCTCTCAGCCGTATTAAATCGTCCACTATTGAGGACCTAGGCCGTGCCGAAGAGTTCCTCAACATCATATGTAATAAGTTAGGTATATCGGAGCGGATGTATCCCGATTGGCCCACGCCTAAGCGTTATCACACAAGGGCCATGAAGAAGGTTAACCCCGATAACGTGGCGATCATCAACATAAAGTATGCGGAACGCCTACATCCTGTTGAGTTTGATAGGCAGGCACGGGCGATACTAGTTGGTAACAGTAACTTTAAGCATGTAGCGGAGGGGTTACCTTATGATAAAATGTATTCCAATTACAAGGAGGGGGTATGAGTCACGAAGGAAATGATGAGTTACGCGAACGATTTGCGGAGGATGTCCAAGAGATGTCCGACCGTGAGAAGGTGATGACACTACTGGGATTCTATTTTGACTCAGGTATGTGGATTACGGTAGACGGCCATCCGGTTAAACGGATACAGCCCACAACTTATCATCGTAGTAAGGCTTCGACGGAAAATCTAGACGCCCTTCTGGTTGCAGTCATGTGTCACCTTCATTCACACGATGGTGATGCAGGAGAGTGGACAGTGGAGGCTGTGACCGAAAAGGAGAAACTAGAGCATCTTCAGTCAGCGAAGGATCATAGAATCTCAAGGGGGAGGGTAGAGTCTAATGAGTAATCCATATTGGTGTGCCGATGCTATAGATCATCGTGCTAAGTTCAATGAGGTGGAGTCGGAGTTAGGCATAATGCTGACCAACGCATTCGCTGAATCCCAGAAGAGCGTAAGGTTCTCAGAGTCATGGCTTAACTCCGTACCCAATGCACTACTACAGAATGGTGCATCACAAGCTAAGACGGACTTACTACGCAAGCTTGATGAACTAGACAACTACTTCATCGAAGCATTCAAGTCACTTAAGGAACAGTATGGGGAGGTCCTAGATGCCGAAGAAGAGGGCGACCAAGAACGTACAGACAGCACTCAAAAGGATCACGCCATACGCTAGGGATGTCGGCTTTAAGATAAAGAAGGAAGGCTCCTACTACTCAATGCTCTATCTCCCTGCTGTAGACAAGTGGAACGATGACATACCATCACACCACTCACCGATACAAACACTAGGTGAGGTAGCCTATTACATCTCGCAGTCACACCATAATGCAGAAGAGATTCGACGGGAAGTTAATTGGAAAGGAAGGACACCAAGTGCAACCCGTCTTGGTTGGAATGGACCGAAGGGTTTGGATTGGCTCCGAGCGGCGCAAACAAAAACAAAATAAATTTTTTATTCTTTCCTGAATAACCTGAACCGAGGGAAAAATGGTAAGATCCAATAAGGCACGGGCACTGCGAGCGGTTACCCGTTGGAAAGCTAGGAAGAAAGGACACAATGTTGCTCTAATCTCTGACACTGGGGCACTAGAACTATATGGTTGCCTCAACCAAGGGTGCCCTCTCACTTTTGAGGTATGGGATTCACCCGAAATTGTGTGTGGGAACATGCAACACACTGAATGTTACGGCCAAGTGGCCCCAAGGTTTCCAGCAATTGCCGGAATATCCCGCGTACTGAAAAAAGTTTTCAATAGATTAGGAAATCTTTTCTTGCCAGAAATGCCGGAGACAAGTGATGATGAATGAAGATGAACTGATCGCCTCAGTGCAGGAGGCAATCACGCGATTTATGGAAGATCTTGATGATGACGACGAGTCTATTAATGCGCGGATCTTTCATGGCCTAGGGTACAACGATCCAGATGAACTACTCTCGTCACTAAAACGTGCCGTGGATGGGGAGAGGTTATCACATGGTACTGTGATCGCCCTCCTCTTCTTCTCACATCAAGTGATTGTATCGCTTAAGTCATTGGATATAGTGAGGTTTGGAGAGGAACATACAATTCATTAAGAGGGGGAACCATGACAAAGAATAATGCATTACGAATCAAACCCATTTTGGATTTAGTTAAACAGTATGGTAAGGTGTACTCACTTCAGTATGGATGTATGCACTGCGATAAGGACCTAAGACATAAGGGAGCGGTACCCGAAAGCACTAAGGAACAACTGATGCATGAGTGCGAGGAGATGCTTGATAGCATCGGGAATGGAATAGATGTGATGATGGTACAATCAGAGATCCGTGGATTTGAAGAAGGTTATTCCAATACCTAGTTAATATTTTGTTCGCCCCCGGCAGCGGACCCGGCTGCCAGAAATTTTTTTATTCGATTTAATATTTATATACCATACTGTCTGAATTTGATACATGGGGGTAACCCCCTAAAGCAAAACCCCCTGACCCACTGTCGTGAACAATGGGGCAGGGGGTGAGGTGGGAGAGGTGGAGGGATTACCTGTCGCACCTTCTTTAACCGAACCCTTCTAAAGCTACTGGACCCAGACTACTCAGTCAAGTTAATGGGTTGTTAGTCATCATGGTCCTCTTCAAAGTACTTAATGATATCCCGAAGAGCATGTTCATATCCTAAATAGAATTCACTCTTTGCTTCGGGTGGCTCTAATAATTCGTGCAATCGTTTTAGAATATTTTTCTTAAAGATCACTACGCCACGCTGCATCTCTTTATTTCGATAGTCATCCCACTTAACTAATCCCATAAGAATTCCCAATCATAGTCATCTCCCACAGGAATCCTATCGCTCCACCTTCCCGTAGCCGTGTCATAGGAGAGTGGACAGGTGCCGTGCCTACCAATCCAAGACCATCTCACCTTCCACACATGTGCCTCCGGTGGAGTCTTGTCAGTTGGGTGCCTCCAACATGTCAGGCCGATGTCAGCCTTGGCAAACCAAGCCGCTGACCCTGCGATGTCATGGCCCGTGCATACAACCTTCTTATCTGATCTCCTATCGGGTGCCATCTTAGTGGGGTGGGCAATGAAGAACACATGGCAGTCATGAGACTTAGCCCACTGCTGAACCTTGGTGAGCATCTTGGATATCGCATCAGTCTCACGCTCAGTTGGGTCTAGTCCAATGTAGTTGTATGGATCAATCACTAAGACTCGACAACCCATTCTCATAACAGCGGCAGATGCAACCTCTAGTATCCCATCAATTGTGGTTGGCCCACCCCTGCGGTAATCCATGAACAAAAAGTTTTCCTTGATCCACTCCATTGCAAACTCTAACTGCCCATCAGACATGCGTGGTGTAGGCCCCTCGAAAAACGGCATGTTGATTTTCTTCTGCGCTAGTTGTGCGGCGTGTAGTTCGGCAGGCTTTTCAAAACTACAGTACACGGTTTTCCACCCATAATTCTGCGCTAAGTTCACGCAAATCTGATCAATCAAATCCGACTTACCCGATGATGGAAACCCCGTGACTATTGTTACCATACCAAGGGGCACTTGTATTAGTTGATCTAAAGAATTAATCCCCGTGGACGCACCCTTTAGTTGCCCGTTGGTGTACAGGTCCATGACTTGTTCTGTGAAATCACCAATGTCGTGCAACCCCACCATTGGTAGTGGTGTCATCTCATCAAACCTACCTATGAGATACGGCGAACCCTCCGCAAGCAATGCCTCACTGGCATCCTTGTACTCACCTAGGTCAATCGTGTAGACCTTCGCCCTCCCCAACCTTCTAATCAATTCCTCCCGAAGGGCCTTCCCTGCTGAATCATTGTCGGTATTCAGAATAATTTTTGAACTTGAATCAAGAAACTTTTTTGCCTCATAGACATACCGAAATTTCTTGTCCTCGTTTGGATCTATTTTTCCATCACGAACCTTTGGTGGTGCCCCATTCGGTATGGATACCACGGTGATATCTTCGGGTAGGTTGCATGACATCCAAGAGAGCGCATCCATCTCACCCTCACAGATTAAGATCGTATCACCCTCAGAATATGAATGAATGTTATACAACTCTGAGCATACATTCTGTTGAGAGAACTGCTTGGAATCGTCTGCGCTCCTCCATTTTACAGCGTGTACATCCTCCCCATTCCGGTATGGAAATCCAACAGCAGGAACCGCATTGCCATTGAATGTATATGTATCTTGAAGGGTGAACTCATCTATGATTGGTTCAGTAATCCCCCTAGACTTGAGGTAGTTTCGTGCAACCTCATTTCCTGCATTCGTTACATCTTCAACAAGGATGGGTAGTGGTGTTGGTGGCGCAAAATCCATGAATCTCCCCCGACTATTATCGTTGTGTAGCCAACCACCTTGAACATCACAATGGTGGCAATGAAACCTTACGCCTGTTGAGTCGATGTTAACCGACAGTGACCTATCGTTACGGTTTCTATTACGAAGGTGCTGGCACTTCGGACACTTCTTCTTGTGCTGTCCGGTGCCCAGATAATTGGTTAGCTCTGCTATAGATGGGTCTACCTCTTTTTGGAACACTCCTCTTCCTCCCTCTCTACATTGGCATGCAGGGTTCGCATCACATTTTCCCTATCTTCAATGGGTCCTATTACTATTATAGATCTAGGGTTGGTTCTATCTAAACCATGTTCTATGTATTTTATTTTTACTTGTCTATCATTCTTGTATATTCTTTTCTGTAATAAATCTAGTAATAGACTCTCATCTAGATCTGGTCTAAGACTAGAGTAGTATATTCTCATAGCGATACAGAGATCATCTTCCCAAAGCTCCCCCCAGATAGGGCACTGTAACTTAAAGTTTTCACTGTACCTAAGTGCCTTTTTACTCTTGATTGATGCGATCCTTCCATGGATCTTCACGATACGCCTACTGTTGGCTTTTGAGGCAGGCTCACCAAGTATCGTAAGGACGCACAAGCCGCCATCAAATCCCTTGCGTTTGTGCTTTCGCTTGAGTATCATTCATCACTTGAATTATCGTGGGTTCACCACGATAACAGGTGATTTATCCTAACGCAACTGCACACTGGAGGGGTCTTTGACTCAGAGATACAGGGTGCTAGAAAATGCCGGGGCACCACCACCAAAACCCGGTAGACCTCGCAAGTGGGGGGACTTACCACTTGAAACTATCAATGCAGGAGACATGATAGAATTACCCATGACTAAAGAGGAGGCGTACACCAAAATTAACGCCATACGACAGGTTGCGTGGCGCATAGGTAGAAGGGACAAGTTAAACAACAAACCCATTAGACGTTTTTCGGTAAGGAAAATGGACTACGGTATTGGTATCTGGAGGGTCCAATGATTGACGAAGAAGCGAACGGCATAACGATTGAAAGCAACGTACCCATGCCAAACCCATGGGGTGCTAAAGCCAAGTATCCATACAGGCAACTGGAGGTAGGGCAAAGCTTTGAGGTTGAGTGTAGAGACTTGGCACACATGGCTTCTATCCGAAGCTCAGTATCACGGCTGAACAAGGCACGGAACTTCGGTGGCCACCTAGTTGTCCGGCGTATACCAGACACCGACAACACCGTAGGTGTCTGGAGGGTTAAGTGAACATCACCAACATGCATGGTGCGCCTGAGTCCATCCTACAGGCAGTCACGGCTGATCCCTACACCAAAGGTGAGGCTGATTTCAGCGTGACCGAACTCATCAAGCCACCTCAGATCAATCGACTCTGGGCAGAGCATGAAAATAAAATTTCAATGGATGTGAGAGATGAATTCTGGAAGCTCTTAGGCCGTGGGGTTCATCACATATTAGACCAAGCACCGAAGTGTGAAAGATGTGAAGGCATTGGAAAAATCCATGATATTTCAGATGGGGAGGAGCCAAGGTATTTGGGTGGTACTTGGGCTAGTGGACCTAGCCCAAGCGGAGAAGGTGAGGAGACTTGTAGTAAATGTGATGGCAGTGGAGAGATTGATGACGGAAAACTAAGAGAGCAGAGATTTTTTGCGAAACAGAATGATGTCACAATCAGTGGTGCCATCGACTTAGTGAATCCCGCTAACGGCAGGGTCACCGACTACAAAGTTACGAGTACCTATTCGGTTATGAAGGGCCTTAAGCCTGAGTGGGAACAGCAACTCAACATGTACTCATGGTTACTCAGGCAGAACGACATAAGCTCAAGTAGTCTTAGGATCGTGGCCCTATGTCGTGATTGGATTAGAAGTAGGAGTGATCGAAGTCAGAAGTACCCTGCTAGTCCTATTGTCATCCTTCCCGTACCCAAGTGGCCGGATGAACAGCAGGATCAGTATATCGAAGAGAGGGTTCGCGTACACATGGACGAATCCACCATACCCTGCACATCAGAAGAGCGATGGGCACGGGGTAGGTATATGGTGACGGGCACGGATGTTAAGCTTAAAAAGCCCAAGCTCTTTGATACCCTAATGGAAGCGTCAGTCTGGACGCAGGGGAAAGAGAATCCCGCAAAGGGAATAGCGTATCAGATAACAGAAACCACACCGACCTACGTTAGGTGCGAGGGAAATTGGTGTGGTGTGAGAGATTTTTGTCCACAATACCAAGGAGGAGAAATTGGCTAACCCCACAGCAAAACAGATCTGGGATAAACTATCCAAGATCAATGTTAACGAGTTAACGGAGGAGAAGGGGGGACTCACATACCTATCATGGGGACACGCTTGGTCCTTTATGATGGAGAACTACCCGAACCTCACCGTGAAGTGGCATGGAATGACAGACGATGTAGGTGTTACCCGTGACATCACAACCTATCAAGGGGGCACCGCATCTGTGAGTTGCACGGTTACAATTGGAACAGTAGTAAGGGAGATGTGGCTTCCCGTTATGGATTACAAGAACCGTGCGGTGGCAAATCCCGACAGCAGAGCCATATCAGATAGTAAACAAAGGTGCCTAGTCAAATGCTTCGCGGCCTTCGGCTTGGCTCATTATCTCTACTGTGGTCTAGCGATACCTTCGGAGGCACAGGTGTCGCCTAGTAAACCCACTAAGGCTAATGGGGTAAGTAAGAAGCCCCCTAAAAAGACCACCCCTGCGAGGGCCTCTTCTAAAAAGAAGACAGAAGTAAGTGTAGATGAGTTGGTAGTTAAGCTCACAACCGATGTGACTAAGCTGTACAACTCAGGATGGGTGCCGGATGATAATCTCAAGGACGATATCCGGTTGGCGGTAAATGGAAAGAACAGAAAAAAAATAGAAACCGTTCAAAAAATTATTGATGCGGCAGAGAATCTAAATCTGCTCACTGACGAATCCAAGGAGGATTCCACTGATGCCCCGAACTGATTACGAGAATCAACCGAAGCTCGACTTCTCCATCTTCAAGAACAAGTTCGCTTCGTCACCGAAGCACCCAAGTTTTACAGGGGAGATTGAGTTCCCAAAAGAGTTCTTGAGGTCGATGGCTGAACAAGTGAAGCGTGGTATCACCCCTATCTGTAAGGTGGCATCGTGGCCACGGGAGGCACGGCAGACAAATGATCCCTATCAGTTCATGCGGCTTGAGCTAAAGCCTAGTGATTTGAGTGGTGTTGCCGAAGAGATAGAGGAGGAGGAGGAGTCCGATGACGGACTCCCCTTCTAAGCGTGTCCAGTTTCTTCTGCGTATTGAAGGGGACTTATTAAATAAGATACGGGAAGAGGCCAAGCTACATGATGTGTCTGTCTCAGAGATCATGAGGCGCATCATGCATGAGTACACATTCACTGCCGACAAGCCTCCAAAGCAAGATCGGTGGTGGATGAAATAATGGACTAGACCTGAGGGGTTGAGGTAACGCCCCTCAGGTTTTTCTTAAATGGAAAGGAGAAAGAGGATGAAGGATAAGGAAAAGGTAGAGATACGTTTAGACAGTGTTATGCCCGGACTCAAGTGTCATTTTCCCAAAGATGCTTGGGAGGAAACAGTCGCCTATGGACAACTGATGCTCAAAGCCAAGGCAGAGGGCACACTTGACGATATGGAAATGCCATCGACCGATTCAGAAGGTCGGTTGTACTACGATGGATCGGGTAAGACATGGGGTGATTGGTATAAAACTCTTGGAGAATAACCATGGATGACAGTGAGTATGGGGAAGTCAATGACATACTGGACAAGGTGAAATTATTTTCTAATCTCAGAATTCAAGATTACGAATCTGGACTAAAGGGCAACGGCTCTATTAGAGGGGAGTCCAATGAATTGCTGATAGAGATTAAAAAGGATTTAGAATACTGGATTATTAAAAACAAAACCTAAAGGGGGGAATCTAATGGCTAGTGCAACTGCGACAGTTGAGACTCTTACTGCTGAAGTTCGTGTGCTGATGGTAGGCAAAAGACAGGTGACCATGAGTGTGTTTCGGCAATTAGATACTGTGGATTGGAAGGAATGGGAAACACTTGAGTTGTTTGGTAGGGTTAGGGGAACCCGAAAGGATGAGCAAGATATTCTCTATGTTGTTGGGAGGGTGAAAGATACAGGGGTGTTGGTGCGCTCAAGTATTCATCTAGGCACAAAGGCCACACAGCTTCCAGAAGACCGGAGACTTGAAATTACATATGGTAGCTACAAACCGAAAAATTCGTGGTTGCCCTACCCAGAGGCAGTGAGGAGGATGAGATTAGACATCGCCCTTCCTGTTAAGTATCACTACGACATGTCTCAACCCCAGAGGGATGAGGCTGAGAAAACAGTGAGCCACTCTAGAAGTAAGTTGAAGAATTTAATAGAAGCGAGAGACGAGGCGTATGATACTCACTACGAAATATCTTCAGGTAAGTTACCTGAGGAGGTCACGGATAGTACCGGATACCAATGGAAGTCTAAGGTTTGGTGGAATCATCACGCAACAGAGGAGCAGATTGAAGAAAAGAGGGTGGCCGCAGAAGTGTTAAAGAGAGCAGAAGAGGATCTTAAGTTGCAGAGAGAAATTACAGAAAATAATAACACTTGGTTAGAATCAGTTAAATCAGAAGAATATATTAATGATGTTCTTCATAAGTTAGATGAAGCAGTAGCCGACATTGAACTAATGAACTTTTGTAAAGCAACAATGGCTGAATGGAAAAAATTACCTCTCATTGTTTTGGCCGGACTTACTTAATGGGCCGACCCATCTACGAGACTGATGAGAATAAGAAAGAAGAAAAATCTATTGGGAAAATTATTTCTCGCATCTGGAAGTCCGAGGTCTGGAAGCTACCGCCCTTGGCAAATTGCGGTGACCTGTTACTAGCTAAGTCAAATGAGTTGGTGGCCATCGTAGAGATCAAGCGCAGGTACAATGAGATGTCACGCTACGACACCTACATGATATCAAAGGGTAAGCTCGAAAGGATCTTTGAGGTGGCTGAGAAGCTAGAGGTGGTGCCCTTGGTTGTCGTACAGTTCAGTGACTTCCTAGCTTATTTCAATGCAGGCCACGCCCTAGAGATAGGGACGGTAGCGGTGGGGGGAAGGTATGACCGTGACGATCCTCAAGATACGGAAGAGGTTGTCCATATACCCATGACTGAACTCATGGTTATGGAGTAGGGCCGCTCATAATTAAGCTTGTTACAAGGGCACCCACTAACACATAGGGAACGCCACCCCTAAGCCTCTTTAGTAGGTTGGGGGAGGCTATGTCCTCCCAAGCATTAGCCTTCTCATTCAAGGCCACAACCTCCGCTCTCAGCACATCATTCACCCGTTGTGTCTGTACCCAAAGCGAGTCGAGTGACTCTACCCTCTGCCAAAGGATAGCCTTGTCCTCCTCTAGCGTCCTAATCTGGTCTTGGTACCCCACAATCTCACGTTGATGGGATACTTCTATAGTGTCTAGGATAGCCTCTAAGCCCTCAAAGGACACAAGACTATCACGGAGAACTCCAACGCTCTCGCTAAAGACTGAGGCCGCTCTAGATACCCTACGAGATGCATCCTCCCGTACCACTGCTAGTGAATCTTGGGCACCATCCAAGCTGTCGCTCAACTCTTCGGTCCAAGTCACTAAGCTATCAAGCTCTAGCTCTAATTCCTGCCGATCTTTTTCTAGTTGTTCTACTTTTGCTTCGGCAATAAACACACGTTCCGTAGCAGAATTATTTCTCAAGCCCGGAACTACCAGTAAAATCACCAGCAGCAAGCCCGCTGCCCATAAAAATTTTTTCATTCTATTTATTTTTCATTGTCTAATTTCTTAACAGCTTGGTAAGCCACTCTTCTTTGAACAACTCCGTGCAATGATGTGCGTCTTACGCGAACAAGCTCAACTGCCCCAGATGCAATAAGCGTTCTTAATCTAGTCCGTACAGCGTGGGCACTTATATCAAGGGATTCTGCCAGTTCCAACACAGACATAGCACCATCTTCTGTCTCGGTAAAATCTAGAGCATCCCTAACCTGTTGTAGTAATTCTGATTCAGTAATCTGTGCCACTATACCTCCACGGTCGTTGGCCTGTCAGGTTTATAGAGTACAGTCTTCATATCATAATCATCATCATCAATTTCAAACCATACAAGTCCTATATCAGCCAAAGATTCGGCTACCCTATGGACATATTCTGTAGCTAATTGCCACGCTGGAAGTGCCACGGCTCTCGTCTTCACCTTATGAATCCTTCCACTGTCAGCGAACTGATGGAAATGAGAACGCACAGCAATGTCGGGTGGCTCTTCATGGTCCATCATGTAGTTGAAGAAGATGTCTTGAGCAAACCATCTGATGTACGGACCCTTGGTGTGTGCCCGTCTTCCCATTCTCCCATGATGCTTAATGTCGAACAGAACTGGACCGATCTGAATCAATCTTGAATACGATGATTTGTTTCCGGTGTCTGGATCTCCTATAACCCTCCAGCCTTCTGCACTTAGTGCCCGTGCGATCCCTTCTTCCGATCCACCTGCCCGACCTACATGGCTGGGCGTACCTCTTAGGATATGTATTGTATTCGGCTTGAGTGCCAGTGGAACCCTGAGTGATTCCAGCGCACACTTTATATGTACGCCTGTCAGGCCAGTTGCAATCTGGGTAGTACGATGATGATCTCCATCAATGAGATCACCATTCAAAATTAAATGTAACTTTGCTTTTCTATTTTTTCTTTTGACCGATTTGATTTTTGCCCAAGCTTCTTCCCAATTTTCCCACAACCATAGCTGGGCCTTCGATGGTAGATACATTCCCTCATCATCTAGCTCAAGACCTTCCGGCGGACACAAGCCTACCGTGGAGCCACAGTGAGTGTCTCCAAAACAGACAACTATATGCTTCATTCATCATCCTCATCCGGTGGATTCCAATCCCCCCAGCCAGCGGTAGGGTCGTGCTTATCTGCACCACAAACAGGGCAACCTTCGTGTTCGTGCGCCTCTAGCCCACAGTGATCACAGGTCTGAATATTCTTAGTAAGATCTGACCCGCACATCCAACAGAACTCATTTCCCTCACCATTGTCCGACGCGCAACGCGGACAATCCATTAGTTATCCCAAGACCAAATCATCTTCCTAATCCCATACGTCTTAGTATCATACCCAGTTCATCTATTCCTTCCGTAAGACTTTGTATTCCTGTCGCTCCAGTTCTTTCAGGAGTTCTAAATCTTTGTATAGGATGATCCCTATATACTGGTCCCCGTAGAAGATTTTGAAGCTGGCGTGTGAATTCTTTTTCTTTCAGCCCTTCCGGCCCCCCGAACTCCGGTCGAGACCACCCTGAAGAGAGATTTTGATTGGGACTCATTGTTCTATAATTTTGTTCAGTAAGATCAATAAGTTTCTCCATAGCACCTTCGCGTGACAACGGACCTTGAAACTCCTTATCCCAATCAATTACTTCTTCGTGTACTTCTCTGCCTGTCCCCCTTGGAACCTTAGACACCCACTCACCTTTGTGCCCAACCCACTCACCTTGTGGCTCCTCTACTCTACCTAATGTCTTTACTGCTGACGCAAAAACATCTTGTGGGCTTATGTCCTCATAATTATGAGGGTCCTGAGACATAGAATGATAAACTTCATGTGCTAAGGTATCTTGAAAACGCTGCCTATGAACCGCTGGATCAGAAGTATCCCAACCTCCCCCCTCCCGCTGATATGCATGAGCTAAGGGACTTAACATTATCCTATTACTTTCTGGATCTAACGACATGAGTGATTCAGTTATACTAGGCTCTAAAGTATACCCTTCATACTTGGGCCACTCAGAAGTTATTGGTGGCTCCCATGGGGCTTTATATTGACCAGATAGACTTAGCTTATCATGTGGCCATCCAACTTCTATAAGAGGAAACGGTGCTTCTACAGGCTCATCTTCATGAACAACTCTTATCAAGGGTTTATTAGAATATCCATCGTCTTCTAAATGGGTATCATAAATATTTTCTATATGTTCTAAAAAACTATAAGGACCACCCTGAAGAACTTCATGTAATGGCTTCTGGCCTGTCTCCATTCGGAGCTGATGTATTTGCTCTGGATCTAGATATTTGGAATACTCATCATACAAAGTTTCTTGTGAAGGCAATAAACTGGTGTAGTCTTGAGGATCATAATCTCGTTTATTAGATACCCCCATCCATAGTGTATCCGGTGAAGTACCCCAATTAGACACATTATCATCCCCCTGAATCCATTCATCTACCGGGAGGTACTCGGGTATCCCACTTGGAGAAAGCCAGTCTCTTTTTCTAAAACGTGGATCTGGTAGGTATGGCACAGGAGGTGCCCCTTCCTGCATACCTCTATGTCTTTGTTGAGTAGGATCACGGGCGTCACCGACAGTTAGCCCACGCACAGCCTCTTGAGCTAATATTGTTTTCAGATCCCGTACTATATCATCCCCAAAAATTTCAGGATCACCAAGAATTGTAGCCTTAGAATCTATTAATGCTGTTTCATACTCTCGTTTCTCACCTATACCCGCTTCCGGTGACCCCATTATCAATCGAAGTATCTTGAATTCATTCGCTAGCTGCTGCCTTAAGTTCCGCAATAGCCGTGGATCTTCCTGACCCCCTATAGAACGGATTGTAAAAGAGCCAGTCGGAGATTCCTGTTGGTACCCACGGAGACTAGCTATGCCTCTCATCAGGACCGTACCCTATCCCAGCGCGGACAATCCATTATCTCCTTAACCCCTCTCTAAGTCTTAGGGGGTGCGCCTGATATACTGGAAGCTTTAGCAACTCCCTTACTATAGTCTTATAGTATTCGGGCACCACCGTACCTGTAGCACGGGACGATGGACTTTGTAAAAATTCAAAGGCATCCTTAAACACTTCAGCAAACTCTTGATCTTCCTCATATATATTAGACTGACTATAAATTTGTCTTAACACGTTGCTCTGAGGACCTGCTATAGGCTCTGCAAGTATTGTATCCCGCTGAGGATACTCACTTGTCTCATTCCGAATATCATCCAGAATATCTAGAAATGGTCTATTGGAATCCATAATACGTGTGTATCCGCTTGTTTTTGGATCAGACGCATGTCCAAATTCATGTATAGTGGTACTTCGCCTAGGGTATTCCTTACCACCCATCCAAGGATCATCAGGATTAAGTCTGTTTGCTATAGTTGTATCCTCAGGAAAGGAAATCTGATCCCACGGCCATGAGTATTCACCAAGGGGGACATCTCTCCATGTCTCTCCACGATTATAGTTTGGCAACATGCCATACTGTATATCGACACCCGGCGGTTTACCCGCAAAGCGACCTCTCCAAGTATCAGATGGCCAGTCATCTAGGGGTTCTCTGCTATCATAGCTATGATACCAATCTGAGGTTCCTTCCAAGAGTTCACTCCGTAACTGTTGTAAGCTATCTACAAGAGCAACATGCTCACCCCTAATGCCACTACGCCTCTCTTGGGCATCCAACATGGCACTCCATACCTCATTAAGCTTACGGATCTTTTCGGGTGTCCACTCTGTTGGTGTACCAGAGATAGGCCATGGGTCACCACCCTCTTGGTACCCACGGAGACTAGCTATACCCTTGCTCATTAGGTGCCCCACCTAGCAGGAGATGGACGGCCAATCATTCCCCTAATATCAACATGGGTAAACGAGTTATAACGACCTAAACCCAGTTGTCTCTTCCATGGGCTATCATCAATCAAGTCGGCAACATCAGAAGGCTTCCAACCAACCTTAACAATATCAGCGGCACCTAATGTCATATGCATTGAATGAG
>TARA_R110002051_G_scaffold273081_1_pt1 | contig 16920 bp, 22 predicted proteins | sample TARA_R110002051 | Tara Oceans TARA_R110002051 (sample SAMEA4397023) | marine metagenome | biome: Polar Biome; feature: [MES] marine water layer (ENVO:01000295) within the mesopelagic zone...; material: water (ENVO:00002006), including particulate matter (ENVO:01000060) such...
GTTCCGATCGCTAGCCCGGTATCTGGTGAGTCATGCTTTCCTCGTATTCATAAAATAGAAAGAGGCGGTAAAATCTATACAGAAGCTCATTGGATTGACCCAGCAAGTGGTATCTTTATAAGAAAAGGAATTGTGTCCATTGAAGACGTGAAGAAGTAATATATAATTACTTTTATATGATCTTACCAGAGGCATATATAATACAAAAATTTTATCAGTATGCAGGGCGACCGAAATATAACAGGTTAGCTAAAACCTATCAAGGTGGTTGCCCGGTATGTAGAGAAGGAAAATCTTGGGGAAGAAAACGACGGTTATTTTACGTAGTAAAAGATAACTATTTCCATTGTCATAATTGTGGGTGGCATTCAAATCCTTTAAATTGGATAATTGAAGTATCTGGAGAAACATTTGAAAAATTATTAGAAGAAAGTAAAGAATTTGATATATTACCAAAAGATATTGATGAAGAACAAGAAATTAATAGTTTTGTAGAAAAAATACTAAAACAAAAATTACCTGAAGATAGTATTAATTTATTTGATGAAAACCAAACTGATTATTACAAAGAAAGCAATATTATAAAGCAAGCATTGCACTATATTAATAATCGTAAATTAAATACAGCAATAAACAAACCAAAAGCTTTATATATTTCTCTAAAAGATAAAACACACAAAAATAGATTAGTTATACCGTTCTATGATACAAACAATAAAATAATACATTACCAAACAAGAACATTAATTTTTTCAGACTATTCTCACCGTCCAAAATATCTATCTAAAATAAGAAGTGAAAAAAGTATTTTTAATATAAACCAAGTAACAGATAAAGAAGACACAATTTATATTTTTGAAGGCCCTATTGATGCATGTTTTGTTTCTAACGGTGTAGCAGTAGCTGGTATTACTGAAAATAGTGATAGTTTGTATACAAAACTTCAACACAACCAACTCAAAGCATTTCCATTACACAAAAAAATAATAGTGTTAGATTCGCAATGGAAAGATCAAGCTGCGAAAAATAAAACTTCAATTTTATTAGATCTAGGATATAAAGTGTTCATTTGGCCAAAAAAATTAGGTACAAAATATAAAGATTTTAATGATATTGCAATGGGGCTTAAAACAAATCAAATCCCTACAACCTTTATTGACGAACATTCCTACAAAGGATTAAAAGGACGGGTTATTTTATCTCAAATAAATTAGCACGAAAGCAAAAACAAATTGCTAATAGCAATACAAATAATATTATCATCCCGCTCAACGCGCTGGCCCGGCGCCTGGCCCTGTTTCTACTGTATGTAAATACCCTTTAAGGTTTTCAATAAGTGAGCTTAATTCCATTGCAACTCTTGCAATCTTCTTAGTTTCAGCACCTGCAATTTTATTGAAAAGTGTATCACAACTAGCTGCATGAAGGAGAGATTGAACTGAATCAGATTGTTCACTATTAAGATAATTAGTAAATTCTTCCATAGCACCAATGATACCTACTAATTCCCCGGCTTGCGCCGCGTTACTCTGTGCTGTAATTTCACCACCGTCTAGAGTTGGTGCATCCACTTCATAATCTGTTACTTCTGTGCCTGGATCTAACTGTGTCTCCATAGCTTCTGTGTCAGTGATTGTTACTTCTTCTTGTTCTAACAATCTAACAAAATGTTTACCGAAAAAACTCATGTATATATTTATGCTTTTTTATAAATATTAATATGGGTAGTAAAAAACTTTTAGAAGAAGACCAGATAAAAATGTATAATAAGTGGGTGAGAGGTATTGCTACTCGTGAACAAAAAGCTTCACATGTCACAGTAGCAGATTTATTACAAGCATCTGGTAGAAATGAAAATGATAAAGCCCCTTTACAGTTACCCTTTCCTTTAACTCATATAGTTGAAGATCTTGGCGGGTTATATCTAGCTGCTGATAATGTACAAGCAAAAGCAACGCAAACCAAGTCAAATCCTGTTGTTTTCGAAAGCGAAAATGCTGCTAAAAGTTTAGATGGGTTTATTAGAAAATGCAAAAAAATAAAATCAATTATTGAGTCTATGACTGATAATTTAGATGTTATTGTTCAGAGGAAACCTTATCAAAGTACAACCAACGAACCAGAAGATGATAGCGATGGTGCACCAAGTGTTCCGCCAGAAAATGGTGGTTCTCAAGCAATAAACAAGTTACCAAAATAACAGTTTTTAGTTGATATCTTGAATTATTTTCATATAATAATTACGTGTTACAAATTGTTAAATCCCTTACTATAGTATTTGTTATTAGTGCATTTATTGGTGGTTGTTGCTATTTTTTAGGTTTAAATTTCTGGGCTGTTTTTGGTTTATCCATATTACTGCAGTTTATTGTGTATGATATTTTTACTAGATGGAATAAATCAAAATTAGAAATAGAGTTTAGAACTTTAGAGAACGAACGTATAAAAGAATATACACAACAAGGGTTGGAAGTAATTTGTCCTGTGGAAACTTGTAATACACCCACGTTTGTACCTATAATTATATCAGAGGAGAATGAATATGAATGCCCTATGTGCAACGCCGGTATAAAAATATACATAGGTTCAAAGACATTTCTAAAAACATCACCTGTCGAAGGTGATCCATTTGAAAAGCACAACTTTGTAACCAACGAAGACTATGAATAACGAAAAACTAGAATATAACGAACAAATTAATACACCGATTCCACCAGTAAAAGAGGAAATCACGAAAGAACGTTACGAAGGTACACCGTATAGGACTTCTTACACTAGAGGAATAATGGCAGCCAAAGGAACTCTTGATGCAAAAAACAAAGACAAAATTCTAGAAAATTTAATTCGTACAATATTTGATGATATTTTGGAACAAAATTCTAAAAATATTAAAAGCAATCATAACATTTTAAAGTTAAATATACAAGTAATAGAAAATGCAATTAAAAATACTAAATTAAGTAATTTTACATTTGACGCTGGACGGATTTCATCTATAATAGAAGGGTATGCAACAATTATCAAAGAAAAAAATGCTTGATGAAATGTCTGATGAAGAAACTTCAAGGTGGTTGTGTTTATTTGACGCAGTTAATTATGTTTCCGCTAAAGCAGAAAAATTAGGGATGGATGTCAATAAAAACAATTCATGGATAAAGCCATTAGCTTTTAAAAATTATATATCTGAAATGTATGAATCAGTATATCTAAATTACAAAATGGGGGATGTAAAAATACCACCAAGAAACGTTAACGAATTTATATATCAAGATCATGCATTACATTCTTAATACAGTAATACATATACCTCGATCTAGTAGTGTCCGTATAGGTGGACCAACAATTCCGGGAAGACCAGTAATGACTAAAAGAGCCCCAACTAGAGGCTTAATGGAAGAGGTGGTATACACTTTATCTTTTATAAAAAAACAAGACGAAAGCGTAGATTACACGTTTAAAGGTAGTGATGGTTCTATAGTAGTAGAAAAGTTTGGAAGTTGTATCGAAGCAGACGAGTTTATTGCAAAAATTAAAGGAGAAGCACTTCCAAATTATTCTGATTACTATGATCGATCACGAGGTTAAGAGCCAGGCCCGAACGGCCCTGACTCAGGATTATTGGTATTACCATATCCCCCATAAACGTCATCATAATCGAAACCAGAATAATCAAATATGGCTTTAGATAGTTGTTCAAGATCACCTTCATAACTCTTAGGTGATGATCTTGGGTTTTCTCCGTCAGCCAAACGACCAGAAAATTTATCATCGTACACTTGTTGGCTACCACCTTCAGCACTCAATCCAGGCTCAAAACTATAGTCATAACGTTTAGCTTTTATCATCCACACATAATGACCTGCTAATGGATTTATTCTAGCAACATCTTCGTCCAGTCTTTCAGTTATTTCAAATTTCTTACCAGTTCGAGGATAAGGTCTGTCATCCCCATATTCTGTTAATTCAAACACATCACCTGCTTTAGGTTCTTGCAACCAACCAAATTCATTATAAAATGCACTAATATGTACATAAGCTGTTAATTCATCATCAGAATCAAAACCATATTTTTGTAAAATTACTGCATTTTCATTTAGTTCAGCTGCTATAATTATGTTCTTAGGATCTTTAAAGATCTTAGTAGGTTCTTCACCATAAATATTACCAGGGCCACCACCCTCTAAGTTAATAGCTCCCTTAGGGAGACCATCAGCAGATAATGTCTGATAAGGGTTCTGCCAATACGTTACAACTTGACCATATAATGCAATTATTTCTTCCCACCAGTTGTCGATAACAATTCTTTCACATGCATTATTTGCTTTATTAGTAAATCTAAAACATTGATTATAGGGTTTTGGACCCGGATATATAGAACCCGGTTCACTTGGATCAGGAGTAGGTACCCCGGGCAAAAATTTGGGCATAATTTGGTTAATACCCTTATATCTGTCCATATTAATAGCCATTATCTTCTTGTTCTTACTAAATGAAACGTATTGTTTGGTCTATGTTCAATTGCAACACCCGTATTTTTTAATCTCACAGGCTTATTAACCTCAATCTTTCTGGGATTTATACCAAATCTTTGCATTAATCCACGTACTGCAGAATACCCTATTGGAATCGATCTTGGACCACCTTGACTCTTTATAGCTTTATAGGCATCCGGTAAACTCATGTTTTCTGTCTTGTATTCGGGTACCGTTCGAGCATGTTTTCTAACAGCTGGGTCATCTACTACGTCTTTCTGTTCTCTACTTTGTGTAGCAGCAAGATTATATTTGTTCCGGTTATACCACTCCGGGGATTTTCTCACAGTATTAGATTTTCGTGACCAAAAATTCGAAACATTACCTTCTGTAAAAAACTTAACAAAGCTCACGTTAATATTTAAGCAAAAAAAAGCCTCCTTTCGGAGGCTTTAGAATTATATCTATTTTTTATTAGCTGTTCTTCTGAAAGAACTCTTGGTCGCCTTTACCGCCACCCCTAATCTTGCTCTTAACAACATTAGATTTTCCTTTTACTGACGTTGCGTTACCCTTTTTCTGGTTAACTAACGGTGTACCTTCATCAGTACCTTCAGGATCTAATTTAATACCACTTTTGCCGTCACCCTCTTTACTTCCGACTTTGGATGTATACTGAGTGTGAACAACGTTGGCGTTACCAGTAACTGCAGTTGGGTTACCTTCCTTCTGATTGACTAAAGGTGTTCCAAGAACTTCGGCTTCGATCTCCTCACCAAAGTAATTAAAATCCTCTTCATCCTCTTCACCCTCGTAATCTTTGTCTTCGCTCTTACGACCAGTTTTCCGATTAAAGCTTCGTGGGTGATCACCCTTGTTACCACCGTAGGTCTTCTGATTCGCAGTTTCTTCTGCATCTTCATCTGGGTCCCAATCATCACCGTCACCGAGTTCATCCTCGACGTCTTCGATATCATCAGCAGCGTCCATAATGTCCATTAAAGCATCATGTAAATGTTTTGCAACTTCTTTTGGAATTGTTATTGTAACTGTGTCTTCGTCTTCAACTTCGACGTCATCAACGACGTCTGTATCGATGCCTAATTCTACAGCATCGATCTGCTCATCATCAATAACTTCTTCGTATAAACGGTCAAAAATAGATCTTTTCTTAGCCATATTAGTATTTATACTCTCCTTGTTAATTTTATCGTTTTCGGACTTAAAATAAAGATCTGCACCTTCATCTGATAACTCTTTAACATCGTATGCGTTATCTAACTTAATTTTTGGGTTGTCGGGATCTAATTCTGTGCTTTTAAAATTGTCTGAACCGTTAGGTCCTGAGTTGTCATGGACGAATCCTTTATAACCATCCGGTTTTTCAGCAGGTATGTCAGTGTTACCGCCCTTCACCTTAACTTTTTTACCAGCACGTTCATACGTTCTGTTAATAGCTTTACCCGGCTTAAGTTGCTGCTTGTGTGCAGCTTTACCAGGAGGTACACCTACAACAGCCTCGTAAGCCTCTTCTATTTGTTTAAGAGCTTTATCAGCTTTTGATTTATAGTAATTCATAAAATTTTATTTATAGTTCTGTTCTTCCGGCGGTCCATGCTCCGGGTTCATCTTCTACATTAATTGTTTCCGTTCGTGTTAGAAAATCTCTATGTACTTTAACATATGTTGAGTCGTCATCTGTTTCTATCCAATACATCTCCGGTTCTGTTGTTGAAATGTCGACTATCTCACCAGAACCCCCACCCTGTGATTCGTCAATCTCAACAAATGAACCAACTTCAAAGTCTTGCGCTGGGCCTCCCTGCCCTTCACTTTCTTGGTCTTCATTTCCTGTAATAGCATCCATGGCCTTACCACCTAAAGCTGAAGCAGCACCTGTAGCAGCAGCACCAGCTAAAGCACCAAGAACTTCTTGAACTACTGGGCGTTCGGTACCACCTTCATAGGTTGCAATCGTTCTTTCGCTTACAATTTCTCGCTCACCGACAATTTGCCCATATGCTTCGGACAATTGAGTCATTGATTTATCAGCTTTTGATTTATAATAATTCATTTTTTAAAACTTGCTCGTATGATTCGGTTATTTGAGTTATTGCTCGATCGCCTTTAGAAGAATAATAAGAATTTTTATAAGAATCATTAGGTAGGATTCGCTCAATTGAGTTATAATCTTTATAAGAATCTTTAGCTAATGCTCTATCAGCGCATTTTTTTATTCCCTTTGGGTTTGGTGCATTATGCGCTAACCGTTTAGCAGCTTCCGCGTGCTCTGGATCATTAACGGGGTATGTCCCAGGAGGAGCACCACCAGCTGGTCCACAAAATTCGTCTTTATCTATGTTTGTATATTCACCAGCGTTTGAACCACCTTTGCGATCTCTTTCGTCGTCTAGATCTGTATCCCAGCGATCTTCATACTTTTCACGATCAACTTCATCTTCATCACTATGACGAACATTCTTTAAACCTGGATCAAAACCTTGAGCCTCACCCTCATCTGTATTTCGTTGATCAAGATGTTTAAAAAGATTTGTATCATATTTGTCTGTATCTTCAGCATTTTCGTCAGGATTAAAACCATATTTTTTAGCAATTCTATTTTGAGCGGCAAGATGTCTTCTATTTTCTCTTTCTTCTTCTCTATGAGCTCCTGCAGCATCGTCTTCCTGATCTTCATCGCCGCTACTAAAAATACCTTTAAGAATATCTCTTATACCGTGCGCTGATGCTGGGTTTATAACTACATCTATTTTACCTGGTTCATCTTCACAATCATCTATACCCATTATTCCCCCTTCATCTTCATCAGTTGTCTCATTGCTACCCGGGTGTGAAAAAGCATCACTTCCCCAACCTGATCTATTTGAATTAGGGCTTCCAAAATCTTCTGCATCTTCTGCTTCGTTTTCCTGAGTACCGGTTTGTCTAAAAAACTCTTGTGATGGCATCCCGTTAATTTGCCCATCTGTATCGACTTCCGCTGTATCGGCGTACGTCGTCCCGGAGCTTTTACGAAATAACAAATTGCCTTTAGGGTCTGCATTACCTCGATGCCAACCACCAGCTGATAATTGTTTCGCAGATTTTTCTTGTTGGCTCTCTTCTTCACCTTCGTATCTCTCTTCATCCTCATCATTTTCCAATGGGTTTTGGTCCATCGCTTGTTGAGTAAGCTGTCCATATTTATCATCCGGATCATCAGAACCACCTGCACCTGGTTGGGTGTTAATAACTCCCCGGCCACCGGCGTAGCCCATCGCTTCTGAATACACCTCACTTAAAAGTTCTAAATCTCTTTTACGATTTTTCCCTGCTTGCATAATATTATTTATACTATACTGGTTTAAATAATGGTGTAATGGAAAATAAAAGAGACTACTATCTAGGCAACCCTAACCTCCCTACTGAAAATTCAAAATTCGAATGGACGCCGAAGATGTTAAAAGAGCTCAAAAAAGCAACACAAAATTTGCTTTATTTTGCTGAAACCTTCTTTTACATAGTAAACTTAGATAGAGGACGAGAAAAAATTAATTTACACTCATGCCAGAAACGATCTTTAAGAAAAATGAGAGATAATCGCTTCTTTATATTATTAGCATCACGACAAATTGGTAAAACCACAATGATGACAATTTATACTTTATGGCATGCTTGTTTTAATAATGATCAACGTATATTAATTGTAGCTAATAAAGAAGGTACTGCAAAAGAAATATTTTCAAGAATAAGAATGGCATACGAAGAGCTACCAAACTGGTTAAAACCCGGTGTAAGTGAATATGGTAAAGAGTCTTTAAAATTTACAAATGGTACAACAATTGGTATCAGCACCACCACTGGAACAGCAGCACGTGGCCAATCTATTAATGTATTAGTTCTTGATGAGTTAGCATTTATCGAACCTCACTTAGTTGAATCTTTTTGGAAATCTGTTTATCCTGTAATTTCTTCTTCTAAAAAATCTAAAGTTTTTATAGCATCAACTGCTAATGGAACAGATAACCTTTTTTACAAAATATGGAATGGTGCTATAGAAGAAACTAATGGTTGGGGATTTGATAGAATTCTGTGGAATGAGATCCCCGGTAGAGACGAAAAATGGCAAATTGAAACAATGCGTACAATTGGAAGCCAAGAAGCTTTCGATCAAGAATTTGGTTGTCAATTTTTATCAACAGGGGAAATGGCAATTAATGAAGAAATTTTTGAATTTTTAAAAATTAATTGTATAAAGCCTAAAATTATCATGGAAGAAGAACATTACAAAATATGGAGAGAACCAGATGACCATGGTATATATGTTGTTGGTGTTGATATTGCTGAAGGATTAGGACAAAATGCTAGTGTTATACAAATACTAGATTTAAAAGACCTAACAAATATAGAACAAGTAGCTGTATATCATAGTACCGAAATTAACCCTTATCATTTCACACAAAAATTATACGAAATTTTATTACAATGGGGTTCACCCCCTGCTTTAATAGAAAGAAATAACTGTGGCGCTCAAGTTGTTGAACAATTATATTTTAATTTACGTTATGCCAATGTTGTAACATACGGGGTCAATCAAGGAAAAATAAAAAATAATAAAGTCGGTGTTTTAGCACATACAAATACAAAATATAGATGTATTACAAATATGAGATATTTTGTAAATGAATTAAAATCGGTTAATGTTAGAGAAATAGAAACACTTAGAGAAATTAAAAACTTCGTAAAATACCCAAATGGTAAATGGGCTGCCAAACCGGGTGTTAATATGTTAGATGATAGGGTAATGGCTTTAGGTTGGGCATTAATGGTATTAGACAACGAAGTAGTACAAAGATATTATGAAGTATTACGACAAGATGATAATGGAAGACCAGCTGAATTAAAAAGATATGATTATGGTGTACATACACCATTACAAAAAAACTGGTTAAGTGAAAACGTAGAAGAAACAGAATTGGATACAGTGGTTTTTAATGAAAAATTTGATATGGAAAATAACGCCGAGCTAGGAGTTATGAAAACGCGTGGTTGGGTTAATGCTGGTGATTTCCAAACGCAAAGATCTTATGCTCCTATTAGTGATTTAGGGTTGCATTAAATAGTATTAATGCCTGTGACCTATAACCAGTCTCCTTTTAACAAGGAAAGAAAAGATAAATTTATTCTAGTTATACCCACCCCTAAATTCTTAAAAGAAGACGTATCTGAGTTAGCTCGAACAAACAATTTAGTTGATCCAAATAGTATACAATTTTCGGTATATGGTGGTGTTGTCCCACCGGTTTCTATACCCAACGTAGAAGCAAGATATTCAGGTCAAACATTGAATGTTACAAGCCATAATAGACCTGTTTACCCGCCGGTCAACGTTAAATTTACTATTGATAATAGATTTAACAATTATTGGTTTATTTACAAGTGGCTAGATAAATTGCAAGATGATAAAAAAGGTTATTTTAACCCAGATGAAGAATATAAAAAACTCGCTGTTGTAGAGAACGAATATATGGCTGATTTTACCATATATGCCTTAGATGAATACAATAAAAGAGTTGCTCAATTTGATTATACCAAGGCATTTCCTACATTTTTAGGTGGTATTGAATACTCTTACAGAGACCCAGGCGAAATAGAAACCCAATTCAGTTTTGCTTATAGTCAATTTTATACTACGCTGCTTCAACCGTAGTCTATTTAATTAAAAATTAAGTTTTACAAATTCTTTCTCTAAAAAACATAAATATACATATGTCGCAAAGAACTATTCAAAGTCCGGGTGTAGAAATTAATGAAGTCGATTTATCTCTAAGGAGCGCTGATAAAATCGGGACAACAATTTTTATCGCAGGGTTCTCTCCTCAAGGGCCTAGTGATGAAATCATACAGGTGTCGAGCTTATCAGAATTCGAATCAATTTACGGGCAACCTACAAATTCCGCAGAGCGGTATTTTTACCATACAGCAGCTCAATCATTTAATAGTAGAGCTAATGTTATGGTAAACAGATTACCATATGGTACAAATTTAGGCGACGGGTTCACTAACAAATATTTCGCCACAGTATACCCAGGTAGACCATTTAACAAAGAAGCATATCAAGCCCACATCGAGGATGACCAGAAGTACGGTGCAGCTTGGAACACTTTATCTGCTAACATTAATGTTGCAGGTGGTGAATCAGTTTCACAATTTTCACCAGCATCCGCCGGTGATACAGTTTACTACTTTTTAGGTAAACCAACGTTCTTGACTTTAACTCAAGCTCAATATCAAGCTATTTTAGATGATTCTGCTATAGCATGGGTAGACTCACCTATAAGTACCCAAGGTTCATTTAGTGTACCTCAAACCAGTACCGGTAATTTAACAACCGATCTAGCCAATCTAGGTGGTGCTGCTGTTATTTTGCTTAATACCGCTAAAACAACGATTAATAGTAGATTAGAAGGTTATTATTCTGGCTTAATAGATAACACCAACATATACCCAACCACAAATTATGATGATTTTGAAGGTGTTGATATAAGCAAAAACGAAACATTAACAACAGCACAATATAGCAGCCTAACAAGGGTTCCAAAGGACAGATTAAATTTTGCACTTAGTGCTGGTTTTCAAACAGAAACAGTTGAATATAATATTTCAGAAGTTACTGAAAAAATTACGTCGTTCAACGTAGCAACATCTGCATTTGACGATACACTTGTACATGGGTTGTATAAATTTAGAACATCGGTCTTTTCACCTGAAGTCACTAAATTAGACTTTGTATTAGAAGAAGGTTACTTTGGAAGTATTTCTTACACTAGACAAATTAATAACGAAAATGGAGGTCAGCCTGTAAGTTATTACTTACCGCAAAAGCTTTCAAACAAGAGTGTTAATACTGCAATGAAAATTAACCCGTACATTTCCGGGAAATATGGTGGTGCAACACTTTCCGATAACGGTGAGCCATTCAGAAAGGTAAGAATAATGAATGATGGTTTGATTAACCGTACATATACTAATAATGCTGATGGTGATTATGGTAATGATCGAGCTTACAGAGAAATTGTTGGTTTGAAAAAAGCAGATGTTGAAGATATTAGTTCCGGTAACTATATTATAAATGATTCAGGTACTACATATGGTTATGATATAGATCCACCACTTTATGGTATGGGTCTTCAAACAATGTTACCTGCCGCCGTTTATTCGACAAACGATAGATCAACATCGGCCAGTCTTAATGTAAAAGCTATTGGAAATATACCAGGTAAGTTAGATCGTGTATTTGACAGATTAGCAAACCAAGACATATTTGATATTGATATCATTCCAGAAGCCGGGTTAGGTACTATTCAAACTACGATCGAAAATACAACAAATAGTACAAATAAAAGTACACAGTTTTTTGATGATAGAGATTCATTAGGTCTTGCTGGTGATCCTGCTCTAAACGGAATGAATCAGTTGTCAGCAACATCACCGAGTCTTGCTCCGCTTGCACTTGCCATTAGATCTGATTGGAATTCTGTTCAAACCAAATTCATTACGTTTGCTCAAAATACTAGAAAGGATTTCATTTATGTTTCTGATCCAATTAGACAGATATTTGTTCAAGGTGAAAACACTAAGGTTATTAATATACCAGGAAATACGTTCCCGTTAAACATATTACAACCTTTAAAGAATTGTTATTCTCTTATTAATACAAACTATGCAGCAGCTTATGCTACATGGGCACAAGTTTTTGATAACGGAGTATCTGGTCAAACATGGATACCAATGTCTGGTTTAGCGGCTGCGAAGTATGCACAAACGGATGCCAACTTCGCACCATGGTATGCACCAGCCGGGTTTACAAGAGGTCTTTTAGACACAGTAAATGATGTTGCAATTTACCCGAACCAGAAACAACGTGATTCTATATATGATCAAACCAATACTAACCCAGTTGCATTCTTCCCGAGTGAAGGGTTTGTACTTTATGGTCAAAAGACACTACAAACTAAACCAAGTGCATTTGATAGAATTAACGTAAGAAGGTTGTTCTTATATCTCGAAAAACGAGTTAAAGAAACAGTTAAGTATTTCGTATTTGAACCAAATACGTTGTTTACAAGAACAAACGTTCTTAATGTTCTTAATCCTATTATGGAAGATGCAAAAAATAATGAAGGCTTGTATGATTATCTTATTGTTTGTGATGAGCGTAATAATACACCAGAAATTATTGATGCTAATGAGTTGGTTGTTGACATTTATTTGAAACCAGTTAGAGCAGCTGAGTTCATATTAGTTAACTTCTATGCAACCAGAACCGGTCAAGACTTTAGCGAAATTATTGGTTAATAATCAAGCGAACTTGACTAACTTAAACAAGCCCCGAAAATTTTCGGGGTTTTTGTTTGTTTGGATTAAATATTAGTATGCCAGATGTACAGCAGACAATTTCTGATTTTTATAGAGTAGCAACAGAAAGAGACTTCGCAAGAGATTTTCAGTTCAGAGTGTTATCTATAGACGGTGGCGGTGCCACAGACACAACATTTGATGAAGATGACTTAGTATATTGCACCGCAGCACAATTGCCAGAGAGAACAATAACAAACGTAGCAGTACCTTATATGGGACTGAATTTTAATATCCCCGGTAGTGTAGTATACAATGGAAGTGAAGGATATGCACTTTCATTCTATTGTGATCAAAACTCACAAATAAGACAAAAATTTGAAAATATGTCAAGAGATATTTTCGACGATGCAACAAGCACAGGTAACTATTTTGCTCCAAGACAATCAGCATCTATAAATCTTGTCCAACTAGATACACAATTAGAAGAAGTTGCAAGTTATAAATTAGTTGGTGCATCTGTTAGAAGTGTAGGGGCGCTCGAATATTCGATAGCAGAAGGTACGGGTGCAAAAATCACCTTCACAGCTACAATGGCTTACCATTACTGGACACGAAACTAATTAATTTAACACATATACTGTTAAAACGTATTTGTGAAGTTTAAACACGATAAACCTAAAGTAAAAGTAACTTCCGAACAAAAAGCTGACGTTTGGCACTTTAGACTAATAAAAATAAACAGATATAAAAATTCCGAAATAGGTAAATTAGAAATAGATCTTGCTCGAGAAAAAAAATATTTTGTCATTTCTTCACACGTAGATCCTATATATAGAAACAACGGTTTTGGTAAATTACTTTACGTAAAAGCATTAAAAAAGTTTGGTAAATTAAAAACAGATTATTTTGAAGCAAGCGAAGACGCGCAACGTGTGTGGGTATCGTTATGTAAAAAATATAAAAGTAAAAAATTTTTTTTCTACGGCACGCTTACCCTTTATAACAAACTTAAATAATTAAAATTGAATAACCCTTTTACAGAAGCAATTAGAGGTTTAGGTGATAATGTATCTGCGTTATTAAGAGGTACTAACCCTTTAGCGCAACCATCTATTACATCATTATTTGGATTTACCGTCCCCGGGGTACCTTTAATAAGCACAAGAGATTATTTTTTAACTCAAATGGAATCGTGGTTCACCGCCATACCAATGCGCACGCAATGGATGTTGTTAATTGAAAACTACCCTACGTTATTGCAAACATCTGTTATACAAAATTTAGAAAGAACCGAAGGTAATTATCATAACTTTGATATATCACAAGCAGTGAGTATTTTAAAATCTTATCCTTTGAATAAAGTAACTGGCTGTATTTTTGCTCAAGGAGCAGACATACCAGGATTAGAACAATTAGAAGTAAATAGAGATAAAATCTTTGGAGACAAACAGAGAGGGTTTATCCCCGGTGTTATATCAACCGGTAGACAACCATTTGGTAATTTAACTTTACAATTTAGAGAAACAAATACAAGCTTTATTGATTTTGTTGTTCGACCTTGGACAATATTAGCTGAACATTTTGGTATGGTAGCAAGACCACCTGGTGATCCAAGAAATGTGGGTACTACAATTAGTCTATTACAATTTACTAGAACGTATCAAAACATAGCACAAATACCGAGAAAAATTTGGACCTTCTATAACTGTATGCCTACTTCAATTAGTAATAAAAATTTAACATATGGTATAGAAGATTTAGAAATTAATTCTTCAGAATGGGCATTTTCAAATTACGCTGTAAGAAATAATTTATATTTACCTTTACCTGACATTATTAACAAAATCAGTTCTAAAGGTTGGAAAAGTTTAATTCCTAAAATATCCCCATTTCAAAAAGGGTTTTAAAATAGATTGATTATTTCAAACTAGATTATATTATTAATAAATGGTCAACACTTACATGTACCCTGTCACTATTACAAACGACAAACAAGTACGGTGTAGAGAACTAACTAACTTCGAATATAAAAATATTTTAAAATTTTCATTAAATCAGGATAATGAAAACCTTTGTAGTTATTTTGAATTTTTAGTACAAGACATTTGTGAAACACAATGTGCATTAAACTACATAGATAAAATTTTAATTTTACTCTCTTGTAGAATTGTATCAATTGGTGAAAATATAATCATAGCAGGTAAAGAAAATATTCAAAACACCATATCATTAAGCAAAGTATCAAGAACTATAATAGAAAATTATGTACCTGAAACTAAAGAAATAGAAGATAAAGAAAATAATATAAAAGTAGAAATTAGTTACCCTTACTTAATTAGCAATAGAGATTTGTTATATGATAAAATATATTCAATCTCTATTGCAGGTGATAGGGTTATCATGAATAGCACCTCACCTGAAATGAGAGATAAAATTTTAAACTATATACCCGTCGAATTAGCAAAAAAGATAATGAAAGCTATTAAAAGTGATTCTAACTACAAACAAATAAAACTGTTTTCTTGGATTTATGAAGCAGGTGATGAAATTGATTTTTATTTTTCATTTAATTCAAAACAAAATTTTGATTTCTTAAAAGCATGTTTTAGCGAGGATTTAAAAAACATGTATTACTATGAATATTTGTGTTGTAGTAAACTAAACATACCATTATCAGATTTCTTACATCATATGAGCCCTGTTGAAGCTATATTACAAATAAAAACTCTAGCACAGGAAATAAAAGAACAAAACGATGCACAGAAAAAAGCCAACGCACCAGCAAAACCTGTGATGCAGCCTGGATAAGGCGTTAATAGATAATAAATGATTGTATGGCACTTGAAGGCGGCGAAATTCAGAAGATTAATGATCTTTACAAAGAATTAGATCAAAAAGAATTAAAAATCCAAAGTATTGATAATAATTTGGTTACAGCTCAAAATACAGTTAACTTTTTAAATCAATCTATTGAAAACTACAAAGAACTTGTTTCTGAACTATCTGGTAAAATTGACACAGTTATTTCACAATTAGATCAGCTAACAAAAACATCAAAAGCTAAAAAGTAATAAATACTTTTATGCCTGATGAGTTACTTACTGTAGATATACATAACGAGTATACTTTAAAAACAATCGACACCAATTCGGGTGCTATCAAAACTATCAGACAAGTAGGTGGTAAAATTATTAGAGGGCCTGTTATAATGGGAAAAGACAGAGTTTCAATTACAGTAGAAACACCAACAGGAAAAATAGGAAAAGTTTTTAAGTTACCGAATCTTATAATTGTAAAAACGTTCCAAGCATCTTGACTTATTAAATTTGTAATTTAATATATGTCTATGAACCCGTTACTAACGAGCTTAGATGAACACAAAATAGATAATGAAAAATACCATATATCAACAGAATTTTTTACAAACTACTCTTTTTTGTTTTATGGCTTTGAGATAAAAAATAAATTTGACGAATCTAGGCTTCTTATAAACAAAAAAGTATCACCAATAAAATTTTCACATTTAGTACGTACTAACGAAGGTATTAAAATGAAATATTTTTATGGTGTGGTGTGCGATGGAAACGCTATATATAAAATCATTTCTAAAAAATTAGCTTACGCATCACACAAAGAAAAATATACAATGAGCTTTGATAATTACAGACATATGATGTCTGAGTTTAATGTCAGCACTAGTAGCAGTTATGGTAAATATTCAATAGGTTTGTATCCTTTTGATAGTCTTTCTAATATGTCAGACAATGTTAAATTTGAATGTGAAGATTTTTTTGCAAATAAAGATGTCCCGTTCTATCAAAGAATGGCTGGTTTAACTTCTTATATAGTCTGTGACACGTCAAATTTAATAAACGAAATTTAATATTTATTAAACCCCACACAAAAAATTCACTTTTGATTAAATAGAAACAGTTTTCAAAAGGGAAATTAACTCAAACTAGCTAACCCCTAGGGGTAGTCTTTACTTTACCCAAAAAAACCCTAAAAAAATCGTGTTTCCTGGTATTAAAGTACAGATGGTAGCTTAAATTAAAGTATACAAGATGGACATTTCAACTAAAATACT
>TARA_R110002051_G_scaffold232400_1_pt1 | contig 16877 bp, 14 predicted proteins | sample TARA_R110002051 | Tara Oceans TARA_R110002051 (sample SAMEA4397023) | marine metagenome | biome: Polar Biome; feature: [MES] marine water layer (ENVO:01000295) within the mesopelagic zone...; material: water (ENVO:00002006), including particulate matter (ENVO:01000060) such...
AAAAGAATTCTTAGTAGATAAAGGAATTGAAGAATTCAGATTATCTGCAGTAGGTTATGGTGAATCTAAGCCAATTGCTACTAATGCAACTGCTGCTGGTAGAAAACAAAATAGAAGAGTTGAAATTAACTTAGTAAAGTAATTAACTAATTACTGACAGTTAGTTTTAAAATTATAATTAAAAGCTCCGCAATTGCGGAGCTTTTTCTATTTTTATACAATGCAAAGTTTCATAGAAGAGGTAGTACATGAAGTAGTAAAAAAAAACAATACTATTTCTAATATAGTATTTGTATTGCCTAGTAAAAGAGCTGGAACATTTTTGAGAAATAGTTTATCAAAAATTATAAATGAGACCTCTTTTGCCCCAGAAATATATAGTATAGAAAATTTTATCGAGAATATTTCTGGTTTAACATATGCTACCAATACAGAACAATTATTCTCATTATATGATTCTTATCTAAAAACAAGTAAGGAAAAAGATAAGGATAGCTTTTTAAGTTTCTCTAAATGGGGGCAAACTATTCTACAAGATTTTAATGAGATTGATCGCTATTTAGTTCAAACGGATACTATTTTCTCTCATCTATCTGCAGTTCAAGAATTAAACACCTATTTAGAAACTGAAAAAACTAAATTGATAGACGACTATATCAAATTTTGGAATAGTCTTGATGATCTTTATCATCATTTTAATACCTCATTGATACAAAAAGGGCTTGCAACTCAAGGATTTGCTTATCGTATTGCAAACACTAAAATACAAGCGTATATTTCTCAAAACACAACTAAAAAATTCATTTTTATTGGTTTTAATGCTTTAAATAAAGCAGAAGAAAATATCATACAAACTATTTTAAATTTACCAAATTCAGAAATTTATTGGGATATTGATTCTTACTTCTTGAATGATACTATACATGATGCAAGTTATTTTATTCGTCAACATCAAAAAAACTGGGAATATTTTTCTAAAAATACATTAAAAGGGGTAAGCGAGAATTATTTGAATTCAAAAAAAATTAAAATTGTTGGAGTTCCAAAAAATGTATCGCAAGCCAAATATGTTGGAAATCTATTAGAAACTATAAGTAAAGAAGATCCAAGTTTATTGAAAAATACGGCATTAGTATTAGGCGATGAAAACTTATTAAACCCAATAATTAATGCAATTCCAGAAAAAGTGGCTCCTATTAATATTACAATGGGCTACCCATTAAATAAAACACCTTTAGCTGGTTTGTTTGCATTATATTTTGATTTGTGCCTCACAAAGGAAGAAAACGGGTGGTTTTATCAAAATTTACTAAACATACTATCTCACCCATACATACAACTCTTTTTAGAATCAAAAGAAGGAAATAATGCCACATTTATAGCTAATAATATAAAATCTAGAAATTGGATCTATATTAAAAGTCAGCAATTGTATGCCTTAATACCTCATCAAAAACAAATATTAGAAACTTTATTTTCAGAGACATCTTTTTCGCCATTATCTTTTATTACTAATTGTTTAGAAATAATTAATGTTTTAAAAAATAAATTTCAATCTATAGAAAGTAATTTAGAATTAGAATATTTATATAGATTTCATACTATATTTAATGAGCTATATAACTTAATTCAAGAACATAGTTTTATCACTGATATAAAATCTTTACAATCCCTTTATAAAGAACTAATAACATCTGAAACATTAGATTTTCAAGGAGAGCCACTACAAGGCACACAAATAATGGGAATGCTAGAAAGTAGAAATCTTGATTTTGAAACAATTATTATCACATCTGTCAATGAAGGCATTCTACCTTCAGGAAAATCAAATAATTCGTTTATTCCTTTTGATATTAAAAAAATATACGGATTACCAACATATAAAGAAAAGGATGCCGTGTATACTTACCATTTCTATAGGCTATTACAACGTGCAAAAAACATCTATCTTATTTATAATACAGAACCAAACGTATTGGAAGGAAATGAGAAAAGTAGGCTTATAACACAATTATTAACAGATGATACGATAGCTGATAGTATTATTGAAATCACAGCATCTTCAACAGTAAAACCAACGACAAAATCTTTAGAAATAATCCCAAAAAATAAGCAGCTACTTGAAGAAATAAAAAATATTGGATTAAAAGGTTTTTCGCCAACATCGTTAACTAATTATATTCGAAATCCGATAGATTTTTATAAAAAAAATATCTTAAAAATTAATGACACAAATGAGGTAGAAGAAAGCGTTGCTGCTAATACTTTTGGAACAATTGTGCATGATAGTTTAGAAGATTTATATCAACCTTTTATTGGACAATACTTAAGCAAAGAACTACTCGAAGGTTTATCATCAGAAATTGAACCAATCGTAAAAAGCAACTTTATAGAGACCTATGCAGATGGTGATATTACAAGAGGTAAAAACCTGATCGCATATAATGTAATTATAAAATATATTCAAAATTTCATTGCACTTGAAATTAAAGAGGTAGCAAAACATCAAATCAAAATAATTGCATTAGAACAAAACCTAGAGGTTCTAATTGAAATTCCTAAAGTTGGTCCTGTTAGGCTGAAAGGCAAACTAGATAGAATTGATGAAGTTGATGGTATTACTAGAATTGTAGATTACAAAACAGGAAAAGTAGAATTAAGAAATGTAAAAATTAATGATTGGGATGATCTTATAAGCAATTATGATAAAAGTAAAGCATTCCAGTTATTATGCTACTCCTTATTATTTGATGCAAGCTATCCAATAAGCATTGTAAAAGCAGGCATTATTTCCTTTAAAAATCTGAATAGTGGATTATTAAATTTTAGCTATAAAAATGCTGAAGAAATAAATCAAAGTACGCTCTTAGAATTTAAGAGCTTACTGATACAAATGATTTTAGAGATTTTTAATCCCAATATTCCTTTTAGCGAAAAAGAAATCTAATTTACTTTAAATCAGGCCTAGATGGGCGAACTTCTATTTTACTAGGTAAAGTTCTTGGGTTCATTTTTAAAAGATCGTAAACCAATTCTCCAATATCTTCTGGTTGAATTTTCCAAGCATCTTTTTCTGAAGGTTTATGATTATTAAAATGTGTAGCAACTGATCCTGGCATAATAGTAGAAACTTTAATTCCATATTTTCTTAAATCCAACATTGCCGCTTGAGTAAAACCAACGACTCCAAATTTAGTCGCATTGTAACCTGCTGCAGACGGGAAAAAATTTGTTCCTGCCAAACTTGCTAACGTAATATAATAGCCTTCTGTTTTCTTCAAAGCTTCAACTGAGGCCTTTAATGTGTGAAAAACGCCATTAAGATTAGTGTTTATCATTTGGTGCCATTGCTCTTCAGAAAGCTCATCTATCGGAGCAAAATGACCAACACCAGCATTTGCTAATACTACATCTATTTTTCCCCAAGTTTTTATAATTTGCTCTATCGCTTTTTCTTCATCTTTGTAAACCGTTACATCCGATTCTAAAGCTAAAACATTACTTTCTGTACCCAAGCTTTCAGCCGCACTTTTAACAGATTTTAATGATCGTCCACTTATAGCAACTTTCATTCCTTCTGCCAATAATTTTTTTGCCACACCATAACCTATTCCTTTAGAACCTCCAGTTATGTATACAACTTTATCTTTTAAATTAATCATCATACATTTTTATGTGAAGTTAAAATTCTATTTTATTCTTTAAAAGAATCAGGCGTTATTGTTTTCATAAAACAGAAAATTTAAATAAAACTTTCATTTTTAATTAAAGCATTACAGGAAAAACTAAATAAAACTACTTTATATCTAGAGTTTGTTTAGAAGTATTCCAGCCCTCTATTTCTATAACCGTTTCTGCATTTTTTAATTGATCATAACTGATGGTAATCGTTTTTTCTCCTCCTGGAACTACAGATATATAATTATCACTATAAAAGCTTGGTAAAAGACGTTTTTTTGTATGCGTATCAATGAGAGAAATACGATTAAAAAAAGATACTGGATTATTTTGTTTATTACTAAGTGTTAATATGATTTCTGTATTTGACACTTTTTTAGCAGAAGCTGTTATTTTTGCTTCTTTAATGAGTTGCAACCCCGAATAATTACCCATTGAATCTGGCAACCAGTAAAAGTTATCACTTACTATTTCTTGATTTAAATTTAATAACTGAACCGCTATAAACATCCCTTCTTTACTGGCTAGTTCATTTATATGATTTTGAATAGATAAAATTTTTCGAATACTTGTAGGTTCTACATAGGTTAATACTTGAGTGAGTATTTTGCTATTGCCTTTCATATCATAAGCAGTTATACGCAGCATATTATCATGCTGTGGTACAAATGAGTTATTTGCAATCAAGATATTACCTTCTACTGGATCGTACATGGCATGTACCGCTTCGCTTCCACTTCGTAATCCATACAAGCCCGCATTAGGATCTAAATAGTAATCATACATTTGACCACGTAAAGAAGTCCATGGGTTTTGGGTTTTCCATATGATTACCCCTGTATACCAATCCCACATATGAGCTGTAAATCCTTCCATTAATCCCCTATATTGATTATAGTTTACTAACTGCGCTTTGTTCGCAAAATCTTCCATGTCTTTTGGAGTTCCGTAAGGGTTTAATGAATTTCCATAATCTATATATTTATGATAGCTCCACATTTCATCTTTTACTTTTTCGGTTCCATCCATTTCTTGCGGCATAACTTGATTCTCCTCAGGTAAAAATCGTCTTAAAGACTCTGCATCCCCTGTTCCGACTGATCCTACTTCCGAATTAAATGGCCATGTGCGTTCGGCCCAGAATGTGTTAATATCTTGAATCCCATAAGGACCATCTCCGTTACCTCCTATAAAGTTATAGGACATTTCATCAGAGTTAGAATAGTCTATAAACCAACGAGTATTATCATATTTTGGTAAAATTGAATCTTTTAAAGCATGGAGTATATCTGTTGGAGGTGTAATTTCATTTCCTCCACACCAAATAGCGAGTGATGAGTGGTTACGCAACATTTTAACCACATCTGCTGCTGATTCTATAAACAAGGAATGGTCATCTGGATATTGCCTGCGTGTCCATTGATCATCTTTTTTCATAGGATCTAACCAACGCCCATTACAATCTCCAGAAATCCAGAAATCTTGAATTACTAACATTCCATATTTATCACAAGCTTCATAAAATTCTGGGCGTTCTGGTAATGCTCCACCCCAGATTCTGATTAAATTCAAATTCATATCTCTATGAAAACGAATTTCTGCATCATAACGTTCTTTAGAAAAACGTAACATTGCATCAGATATAATCCAATTTCCTCCTTTAATAAATATTTTTTGACCATTTATTGATATTTGCTTACTTCGAGTATGCTCATTCCAATCAGCTTCTATTTGACGAACACCAAATATCACTTTCTCACTATCGGAAATATGCCCATCTACACTAAACTTTATATTGATATCATACAAATACTGCTCACCATAACCGCTGGGCCACCATAATTTTGGGTTCATTAAAGTGAAGTCTGGAAAAGACATTTCTGAAACTTCATTCGCAGCAAGAGTTACTTCTTTGCTAATTGTTTGACCTGCTAAATTATACTCTAATTTTCCACGTATCGGTTTGTTTTGAGTGTTTTCCAACTCCGCTGATACTTTAATAGTTACTGGTTCCTGTGCTGCATCAGGAGTTCGCTTTCCTTCAACTATTGTGACAACATGTGGGTTTTTTAAGTTTATAGATTTTGTTTTTTCAATAAATACTTTATCCCAAATACCAGTATTTCGATCACGAACTGGTTGAATCCAATCCCATCCTGCAGTATATTGTAAAGCCACACCTTTGGCAATTGTACCATCTCCTCCTTGTCCACCATTAGGGTTGCCCACTTCATCTGCGGGATGTACCAATATTGCCAAACGGTTATTCCCCTTTTTAGCTAACATTTTGGTTATGTTAAATTGCCTGCGCAAATACATTCCTTTAAAAGGTTCTTTATTTACCTTTTTCCCATTTAGAAAAATATCTACACTATAATTAATGCCTCGAAATTTTAACCATACTTGCTCATCATTTTTCGCAGTTTCATTAAAATCTTTTACAAACCAATATGTATAGTAGTCACGCCCAGTATCATATATATCTTTTATTTTTTCATTATTCATACCATAAAATGGATCGGGTATCTCCCCATTATTTAATAGCGTAGTAAGCACAGTACCTGGCACGGTAGCCGGCATCCATTTTTTTAAGGAATAAGAAGCCTTAGACAGTTCATACCCATCAGCGTTGGTTTTTTTAATAGGATTACAAAACCAATCTGAGTTTAACTCGTGCTGGTCTTGAGCTGTTGCAGATTGAACAAGTAGTATTGAAAAAAATAAAAATTTATAGATTAAGTGCTTGGCTTTCATAAGTGGCGTAATTGTTAATACGAAATTGTAAATTTTATAAACCAATATTGAAAACAAGAAAGAATTCGACCAATAACGTAATACAGACAATAAAGGATGATTTTTATTTGTCTTTGTTTAATTTATGTGACTAGAAATATAACAGAAGAATTTAAAATATTTCTTGGTTTAAAATAAAAAAGGTTTCAATCTCTTGAAACCCTTGTTAAATATGGTGGAGAATACCGGAGTCGAACCGGTGACCTCTTGCCTGCCAGGCAAGCGCTCTAGCCAGCTGAGCTAATCCCCCAAATAAAACTCAAAAGAACTACTTTTTAGCAGAGTATCAAAATCTAAGTTAATCTTTCTTTACACTCAAAACTAAAACAGGAATTGGAGCATAAAATTCAGATTTTGAAATCGTGTTTTTTTCCCATAAGTTTTTAAAGAAACCCCTTTTTCGTCTAAAAACACATAATAAATCGGGGTGTTCCGCTTGAAAGTGTTCTAAAACGCCCAAATATGTGGTTGCGTTTTCAGTCAGCGTTAATTGCGAGCTAATGTCCATCAACGCAGTATTAATTTTTAAATCATCATCAGAATATCCTGGTGTTTTTACTAATAATAAATGCACCACTGAACCAAATTTTTTCTTTATTGTCACTAATGGATATAAAATACGATTTCGTTTAAGTACACCTGATTTAAAAGCTGTTAAAATAGATTTATATGGTTTAAAAACTGTTCCTTTAGATACTATTAAACTAGGAATATCTGTTTGTTTAATAATTCTACCAGATGTATTACCTAAATAAAGCTCTTCTTTAATATCGTTACTTCTTGGTGAAATAATAATCAAGTCTATCCCCAATTCTCTATCAATATCTTTAATTCCACTAATAATGTCCCCATTGTAAGTAGCAATTTTAATTGTAGTACCTTTCGAATCTACTTTCTCTATAATTTCCTTTAACCGCTCAATACTACTCTCAGCAACTTTTTCTGAAACATTTCCTAGATTTCCAGTTTTTGCTGATACACTAAAAACCTCCATCACATAAATTTCAGAAGAAAACTGAGTCGCAAAATCTACAGCATATTGTAATGTTTCATTTGAATCTGGTGAAGTGCCTATCGGAACCAAAATATTTTTCATCTGTTATATTTTATTTGTTTTATGGTCAGATGTAATTCATCATTCTAAAATTAGAAAAAAGCTAAAATTTATATGACTCATTTCATGATTACCTTTTATGATTTATACTTTAAATTTACAATTAAAAAGAAACGTTAACATGATTCGAACTGCAAAGATATCAGAAATTCCCGATATTCTTACTATAACAAAAGCATGTGCTTTATATATGTCTAAAAATGGAATTCACCAATGGAACGAACATTACCCTTCAAAAATTGTATTCGAAAGTGATATAAATAGGAATGAATTATTTGTGCTTGAAGAAAATTCAAAAATTGTTGGAACTATAACTATTTCAACTTTTATGGATAAAGAATATAAAGATGTACATTGGTTAACTCCCTCTAAAAATAACATTTATATTCATAGACTTTCTGTGCACCCAAACTACCAAGGAAAAGGATATGCTCAAAAAATGATGGCTTTTGCTGAAAACTATGCTGTAGAAAATAAATTTATTTCTGTTCGCTTAGATACTTTTAGTCAAAACAATCGTAATCAAAAGTTTTATGAAACTAGAGGTTATAAAAAATTAGGGAATATTTATTTCCCAAAACAAAGTGAGTATCCTTTTTTTTGTTACGAATTAGTCATAAAATAAAAAAAATTGACCACCTCTATTACGTTTAAAAGCATAAATAAATTAGCAATACCAGCCACTATTGCAGGAATAGCTGAACCATTATTATCGATTACAGATACTGCGATTGTAGGAAATATTGAAGTCGATGGAATAGAATCTTTAGCGGCGGCTGGTATTGTAGGTTCATTTTTATCAATGCTGATTTGGATTTTAGGGCAAACAAGAAGTGCCATTTCTGCAATAATTTCTCAATATTTAGGTGCAGGTAAAATTGAAGAAGTAAAATCACTACCTGCACAGGCTATTTTTTTAAATATCACCTTAAGCGTTATTGTTCTTCTTTCTACCATATTCATAATTGATGACATCTTTCAATTGCTGAACGCAACTGGTAAAATTCTGTACTACTGTGTTTCATATTACACCATTCGCGTATGGGGTTTCCCTTTAACCTTATTTACGTTTGCAGTTATGGGTATTTTCAGAGGGTTACAAAATACTTTTTATCCTATGCTCATTGCTATTGTAGGCGCAATTTTAAATATAGTATTAGATTTTATCTTCGTTTATGGAATTGATAGTCTTCTTGAACCTATGTATTTAGAAGGTGCCGCATGGGCAAGTTTAATTGCTCAAGGAATCATGGCTATTATGGCATTTATTCTACTCCTCGCAAAAACCAATATCAGTTTAAAACTAAAACTACCATTACACCCGGAACTTGGAAAATTAGTTATTATGAGTCTTAATTTATTCGTTAGAGCTTTAGCATTGAATACTGCTTTAATCTTGGCCGTAAGAGAAGCTACTGCACTTGGCAATAAATATATTGGCGCACATACTATTGCAATTAATTTATGGTTATTTTCAGCCTTTTTTATTGATGGCTATGCTGCGGCCGGAAATATAATGGGAGGACGGCTTTTAGGAGCTAGAAATTATAAAGGCCTATGGCTATTGTCAAAAAAAATTATAGGGTATAGCCTTTTGGTCAGCTTAATTTTAATGCTAATAGGATTTGCTTTTTACAAACCCATTGGACATCTATTTTCAAACGATATCCCTGTATTAAATACTTTTTACAGCATCTTTTTTATTGTTCTTATTGGGTTGCCTATTAATTCAGTGGCATTTATATATGATGGTTTATTTAAGGGTTTAGGAGAGATGAAATACCTAAGAAACACTCTGCTCTATGCCACATTTTTAGGCTTTATTCCCATGTTATTTTTAGGTAAGTATCTTGATTGGAATTTATATGGCATTTGGATAGCATTCACCATCTGGATGCTTATTAGAGGAGGAGCACTCATCCTAAAATTTAGAAGAAAATTTATTCCGCTAATAAATTCTTCTTAAAATCTTAAAATTAAAATAACGTGTGAGCATTTTTACATTGAAAAATGTATTTTTGATATAAATTTACAATTATGTCCACTTCGCGACCAAACGGAAGTCTTTACACAAAAATTGAAAATCACATCGCTATTATTGAGTTTGGACACCCTGCCAGCAATTCGTTTGTAAGTGAGTTGTTAGATCGATTAGCAAAAGAATTCGATAAAATTTCAGAAGATAGTAATGTAAATATTATCATTTTAAAGTCAGAAGGTGATCGCGCATTTTGTGCTGGTGCATCTTTTGATGAATTGGTGGCAGTATCAACTATAGAAGAAGGTAAAATTTTTTTTAGCGGCTTTGCAAACGTTATTAATGCAATGCGCAAATGCAAAAAAGTAATTATTGGTCGTGTTCAAGGCAAAACAGTTGGAGGCGGTGTTGGTTTAGCTGCTGCTTGTGATTATGTATTTGCTTCAGAAAGCGCCTCAATCCGCTTATCAGAACTTGAGATAGGTATAGCTCCTTTTGTCATTGCTCCAGCTGTAGAACGAAAAATTGGGATAGCAGCAATCTCTGAATTATCATTAAGTCCAACAGATTGGAAAACAGCGTATTGGGCACAAGAAAAAGGACTTTTCTCAAGGGTTTTTGATAATATAAATGAATTGGATAAAGCTTTAGATCTATTTACAAATAACTTGGCCTCGTATCATCCGCAAGCACTTCAAGATTGGAAAAAAGTACTTTGGGAACATACAGACCATTGGGATGAATTATTAGCCGATAGAGCTGCAATTACTGGAAAATTGGCGGTGTCTGAATTCACAAAAACAGCTTTATCTAAATTTAAAAAATACTAAGAATAGCATTTTATCGTTTTTTATTTTATTTAAGTACACATGAAAGCATTAAGTTTTTTAAATAGTAGATCTTTCTTTTTGATTCTATTATTAATAGTTGGCGCTATTTATTTTATAAATCGTTTTAGAAACAACAAGAAGTTTAAAAGAAAATAGAACTCTTTTTCGGGTTTTAAAAGACATCTCAAAATAAGTTAGTTTAAAAAATGATACTTTTGTAGTCAAATGGTTTTCGTAACCTTTTGCATATTAATTTACGCTTATGAGTAATATCAGAATTACCAAACAATTCAATTTTGAGACAGGTCACGCACTTTTTGGATACGATGGCAAGTGTAGAAATGTTCATGGTCATAGCTATAAACTTTCGGTTACCGTTATTGGCACTCCTATTAGTGACACCACACATGTTAAATTAGGAATGGTAATTGATTTTGGCGATTTAAAAAAAATTGTAAAAGAAGAGATTGTAGACCAATTTGATCACGCTACAGTTTTTAATAAAAACACCCCGCATGTAGAGCTTGCTAAGGAGCTTACCGATCGTGGACACATGGTAATCTTAGCAAATTATCAGCCTACAAGTGAAAATATGGTAATCGATTTTGCAGACAGAATTAAAGCTCGTTTGCCCAAAAATATACAACTACATTCTTTAAAACTTCAAGAGACTGATACTTCTTTTGCAGAGTGGTATGCTAGTGATAATTAAGAATATCTTAGATTAAATAGCTTTCTCTATATTTACACTCCCATGAAGACTATACATGTTCCTGTAGGTAAAAAAATATATTTCGCTAGTGATAATCACTTAGGCGCACCAACCATGGATCAAAGTTTTCCAAGAGAAAAAAAATTTGTTGCTTGGTTAGATGAAATTAAGGTAGATGCTGCAGCTATTTTTTTATTAGGTGATCTTTTCGATTTTTGGATGGAATACAAAACCGTTGTTCCAAAAGGATTTACAAGAACCTTAGGGAAATTGGCAGAAATAGCAGATTCAGGGATACCTATTTATTATTTTGTGGGCAACCATGATCTTTGGATGAATGGCTATTTTGAAGAAGAATTAGGCATTCCTGTTTTTCATGAACCTCAGCAATTCACATTTAATACAACTTCTTTTTTTATTGGTCATGGAGATGGTTTAGGCCCTGGTGACAAAGGGTATAAACGAATGAAAAAAGTATTTACAAACCCATTCTCTAAATGGCTTTTTAGATGGTTGCATCCTGATTTAGGTGTTCGGTTAGCACAATACCTTTCTGTAAAAAATAAAATGATTTCTGGGGATGATGATATTAAATTCTTAGGAGAAGAAAATGAGTGGTTGGTGCAATATGCTAAACGAAAATTAGAAAAAAATCATTACGATTATTTTGTCTTCGGACACCGCCATTTACCTTTAGATATAGCGCTGAATGAAAAATCTAAATATATAAATCTTGGCGATTGGATTGGTTACTATACTTATGGTGTTTTTGATGGTAATAAACTTACTTTAGAAAAGTATAAATAAAATCTAACTCTCAGCCTCATGACTTTCTACATCTTTCTGTAAATCTAATTTTCTAAAGGTAGGTGACACGAATGCTGTAAGTCCTACTGTTAATATTGTCATTGTACCTCCAAAAACTACAGCTGTAACAGTTCCCATTAATTTAGCGGTTGCGCCACTTTCAAAAGCTCCTAACTCATTAGAGGATCCTACAAACATAGAGTTTACTGATGCTACACGACCACGCATATGATCAGGCGTTTTTAATTGCAAAATAGTTTGGCGAACAATCATAGAAACTCCATCTACCGCACCACTCAAAAATAAAGCGGCTACAGATAACCAAAAATAAGTTGATAATCCGAATACAATCATACAAATTCCAAAGGCAAATACTGCTAGTAATAGTTTTTTACCGGCATTTTTATGTAACGGAAAACGTGTAGAACCTAACATGGTAATAGATGCTCCTACAGCTGGTGCTGCTCTTAATATTCCAAACCCTTCTGCTCCCACATGTAAAATATCTTGTGCAAAAATTGGTAGTAATGCAATTGCGCCTCCAAATAGTACCGCAATCATATCTAAAGTTAAAGCTCCGAAAACTGCCTTTGTACCAAACACGAATTTTAATCCTTCTTTTAAACTTTGAAAAACTGGTTCTCCAATTTTAGGATTCAGAATTGGTTTACGTTTAATTTTGAATAATGCGATTAATGCTATTATCGAAAAAGCAAAAATTAAACACATAGACCAATGAACTCCCATAAAGCTAATAGAAAATCCTGCAAGTGCTGGACCTAAAACTGAGGCAAATTGCCAAGTAGAACTGCTCCATGTAGCTGCATTTGGGTATATTTTTTTAGGTACAATTAAAGCCACTAATGAAAAAATAGTGGGGCCAATAAACGAGCGAACTATCCCTCCTATAAACACTAAAAAGTAAATGGAATATAGAATTGTTTTTGTTTCTAAATCGGCAACAACAGAAGGGATGCTAACAATAAACAGCCCAAGACTTACAACAGAAAAGCCTAAAATACATTTGATTAAAAGACTCCTTTTTTCATTCTGATCTACAATATGCCCCGCAAATAATGCCATTGTAACCGCTGGAATGACTTCCATTAAACCAATTATACCTAAAGATAGTGGATCTTTAGTCAAAGAATAAACTTGCCACTCAATCACAATAAATTGCATTGACCAAGCAAATACCATTGCAAAACGAACTACCAAAAAAATATTGAATTCCCTAAAACGTAAAGCAGCGTATGGATCCATGTGCAGAAATAAAATAAGTTGCAAAGGTATATAACTGTCTCTTATTTTATAATATCTATTTTAACTAAAAAATACTTAAATTATACTATCGCAAATCTTTCAATTTTAGCTGTAAACTTACATTGCCCTGCCATTCGTTTTCATCAATGTTAAAAACTGCACTAAAAGGCTTTTTATTTTCAAGTACGTTTATCTTATCCCCTAAATTAAATCCAATACCTCCAATAGGGCTAGAACCATTTTGGGTAACGGAAAATTTCAGATGTTTCTCCCCTTCGCCAACACCTTTTGCAAAGCCTGTATCAATAAGATTATCAGCCATAAAAACAGGAGTCATATTCCCTGGTCCGAAAGGAGCAAACTGATTAATTATTCGCATTAATTTTGGAGTGATCTCTTTTAAATCAATCTTCATATCAACAGTAATCTCCGGAATCAATAAACTAGGGTCAATAGTATCTGAAACCACTTTTTCAAACTGTACTTTAAAATTTTCGTATTGATCTTCTAGTAAAGTAAGACCCGCTGCATATTTATGACCACCAAACTGCTCAATATAATCTGCACAACCTTCTAAAGCATTGTAAACATCAAACCCTTTAACTGAACGTGCCGATGCTGCTAATTTATCGCCACTTTTTGTAAAAACAAGGGTTGGTCTGTAATAGGTTTCTGTAAGTCTTGAAGCTACAATCCCAATAACCCCTTTATGCCATGTATCTTTATAAACGACAGATGTATTCCCTTCTTGTTCATTATTATCTATAATTTGTGCTAATGCTTCTTGTGTAATTTCTTGATCAAGACCTCGCCTATCTATATTAAATTGTTCTATCCCTGAGGCAAATTCTACTGCTTTTTCGAGATGTGTTTCTGTTAATAGATTTACGGCATGCTGCCCATGTTCCATTCTTCCTGCGGCATTAATTCTAGGAGCAATAATAAATACAACATCGGTAATCGATAATTCGTTTTTTTTAATTTGATTAATAATAGCTTTAAAACCTGCTCTTGGATTTGTATTGATCACTTGCAATCCGAAATAAGCAAGTACTCTATTCTCGCCAGTAATAGGGACAATATCTGCTCCTATTGCAGTCGCTACTAAATCTAGATATGGTATTAAATCATTAATTGTTTCTCCTTTTCTAGAACCTAATGCTTGGATTAATTTAAAACCAACACCACAACCGCAAAGTTCATCATAAGGATAAGCACAATCATTTCGTTTTGGGTCTAAAACGGCAACTGCATCTGGCAAAGTATCCCCTGGTCTATGGTGGTCACAAATAATAAAATCGATATTTTTTTCTTTTGCATAAGCAACCTTATCAATTGCTTTTACTCCGCAATCTAAAGCAATAATTAGTGAAAAATTATTGTCTTCTGCAAAATCAATTCCTTTGTATGATACACCATAACCTTCTGCATACCGATCAGGAATATAGGTAGCAACATTTGGGTAATACGTCAATAAATAAGAAGACATCAAAGCAACAGCTGTAGTCCCATCTACATCATAATCACCAAAAACTAAGATGTTCTCATTGTTACCAATTGCATTTTCAATACGTTCTACCGCAATATCCATATCCTTCATTAAAAAAGGATCGTGTAGATGTGATAATTCAGGGCGAAAAAAAAGTTTCGCTTCCTCATAGGTTGCAATGCCTCTTTGTAATAATAAATGCGCAACCAAATTATCTACATTTAATGCTTTTGCAAGTTTTTTAATTTGATTTTCTTCAGGGTTTGGTTTTATTGTCCAGCGCATTAATCTTAGTTTATTGCTTATTTGACAGAGAGGTCTTATTTTTTAGCCTTACTAACTATTTGTTATGAAAAAAGGTCTTGATGTCCATCTCTGCAAACTGACGGAACATTTCCATAACTCCGCAATATTTTTCAACAGAAAGATCAACTGCTCTTTGAAGTTTTTCTTCTTTTAAGTTACTGCCATGAAAATGATATTCGACACTTACTTTATCATAAAACTTTGGGTGCTCATCAGTAAGATTTGCAATCGTTTCAATATGAAACTCATCGACTTCTAATTTCATTTTTTTAATCAATGCTGCTACATCTAAACCTGAACAGCCAGCCAATGAAGAAAGCATTAAAGCTTTTGGCCTATACCCATTACCATCACCACCATCTTCTTTAGCAATATCAATTTTTAGGCTATGGCCTGAAGGATTGTTACTTTCAAAGGTCATGTTACCTAACCATTTGGTCGAAATATGATTTGTCGTACTCATAATTTTTGTTTGTTGTAAACAACAAAAATACAAAACAAAAAGCATTATGGCTTTAGTAGAAATACTAGTTTAAAACCATTATTCTAAAAACAGAGAATTAAGACAAGTAATTTATTTTTTTAGCAAAGCTTCCCCTTCAAATTTTAGTCCCTGAAACCCCGTCTTTATAAAATTTCTAATATTTTGATGCCCATCACCCTCAGGATCTTGTAAAACATCTTCAAAATAATACCTACCAAAACAAGCTAAGGTTTCTTCTTTTGAAAACTCTTGTATTTTGGCAAAAGCAAATAATTTACAGGAACCTGAATTTTCACCAACTGCATTATTTATTTCTCCATTCTTAAATGCTGTTGGGGTAAAATCATAGTTGGTTTCTATTACTGCAATGGTTTCAGAAAATTCAATTTTTTGAGGTGTATTTTTTAATTTGCTTTTAAATTTTTCTAGTTTCATTTTTCTTTATTTTTACCCGCAACAACAATAACAATTTCTCCTTTTGGGGGCTTATCTGTGTAATGTTTTAAAACTTCTTCGACTGTTCCTCGTATGGTTTCTTCATACAATTTGGTCAATTCCCGAGATACGGAAACCTGCCGGTCTGCACCAAAATACTCCATAAAATTTCCAAGTGTTTTCAATAGCTTGTGTGGAGATTCATAAAAAATAATGGTTCTTGTTTCTTCTGCTAAAAGTTTAAATCTGGTTTGACGTCCTTTTTTTACAGGAAGAAAGCCTTCAAAAACAAACTTATCATTAGGCAAACCACTGTTTACTAATGCTGGTACAAATGCTGTTGCGCCCGGCAAACAATCAACTTCAATATTATTTTCTACACAGGCGCGGGTTAATAAAAAACCAGGATCAGAAATTGCTGGAGTTCCTGCATCAGAAATTAAAGCTATAGTTTCTCCTGAAAGTAATCTTTTTATAATGGTATCAACTGTTTTATGCTCGTTATGCATATGATGACTCTGCATGTGTGTAGTTACCTCTAGATGCTGTAAAAGTTTACCACTTGTACGTGTATCTTCAGCAAGAATCAAATCTGCTTCTTTTAAAACCCGAATGGCCCTAAGTGTAATATCTTCTAAATTACCTATAGGTGTTGGAACAATATATAATTTTCCCATTTGTAAAAAATAAAAAGCCAGAAGTTTTGATATGAACTTCTGGCAAAACTATCATTTTATTTATTAAAAATTATGAAAACTTTCGAGCTATTAGTTCTTTAAACCTTGTTTCATATTCTTCTTTGCCTTCCCAATTATTATAATCTGGTTTTACCATATTTACAATAAAAGCATAAGAACGCTCTTCTGTATTAATCGTACTTAGTTGTGATAATACACGATTATAATCTTCCATATTATTATTAAACAAATGCTTTACAAAAGCCAATTTATCATTAAGACCAACTTTTATGTCTCTTTGAAAATTATCA
>TARA_R110002051_G_scaffold61624_2_pt1 | contig 16867 bp, 16 predicted proteins | sample TARA_R110002051 | Tara Oceans TARA_R110002051 (sample SAMEA4397023) | marine metagenome | biome: Polar Biome; feature: [MES] marine water layer (ENVO:01000295) within the mesopelagic zone...; material: water (ENVO:00002006), including particulate matter (ENVO:01000060) such as......
ACAAGAGCGCTCTCACGCATTGCAAGCGATGCGCGACGGGCGTGCACGCGTCTGCGTGGCCACCGATGTGGCAGCACGCGGCATCGACTTGCCAAACCTTGAACTCGTCATCCACGCAGAATTGCCCACCAACGCCGAAACCCTGCTGCACCGCTCTGGGCGCACCGGGCGTGCGGGCCGCAAAGGGGTCTCCGCCCTGATCGCACCTGCGAAAATGAAACGCCGCGCGATGAACTTGCTGACATGGGGTAAACTGTCCGCGACATGGGCCTCGCCACCCACCGCAGAAGAAGTGAAAACCCGCGATCAAGAACGCCTGCTTGAAGATCCCGTCTGGGCCGAGGACATCTCGGAAGATGACGCCACATTCGCCGCGCGCCTTCTGGCGCTTCACACACCCGAGGTTATCGCCGCGGCATACCTGCGTCTATTTGCGGGCAAAAATTCCGCCCCCGAACACCTGTCGGAATACAAAGACGGGCCACAGCCCCCTGACCGCGCCGACCGCCCCGACCGCGCACCCAAAGAGCGCAAAGAATTCGGTCCCTCCAAATGGTTCTCGGTCGACGTGGGCCGTGAGGGCAAAGCAGAGGCGCGCTGGCTCTTGCCAATGATCTGCACTGCAGGCGGCATCACCAAATCCGAGATTGGCGCGATCCGTATCCAACCCAACGAAACCTTTGTGGAAATCGCTGAACCCGCTGTCGCAGGCTTCCTGAAATCCGTTGGCAAAGACATGTCCTTGGAAAATCAGGCCAAACTCACGGCCCTCGACGGTCCACCACAACTGGGCGAACGCGGACCACGGGTCACAAAACGCGACTACGACGACAAACCACGTGAAAAACGTGACGCAAAACCCTACAACCGCGACGAGCGTCCGCGCAAACCACGCGACACCTCCACTCCGCCGCCATCCGCACAAGACCACGTGGCCGCGATCCAGCCGATCGCTGGGGCCGCAGATGACGCGCGCCGCGAAAAACCACGACACAAAAAATCCAACTTCGCCAAACCAGAGCGTCGCGATCATGGCGATGCGGTCGCCCCGATCAAAAAACCCTACAAAGCACGCGACGACGACAGCCGCCCCCCCTACAAGGGCAAATCCGAGGGCTACAAAGGTAAATCCGGCGGCGGAAAACCTGCCTACAAAGGCAAATCTGATGGCTACAAAGGCAAGTCAGACGGCGGCAAACCGGCCTACAAAGGCAAGTCAGACGGCGCAGCAGGTGCCAAGCCCAAGCCAAAAGCGAACGACACATCCAAGCGGTTTGTTCCCCCGGGCGGCAAAGCCTCACCTCGCAAAAGTGCGCCAAAACGCGGCGCTCCCAAACGATAAATCCCGCCACAATTTTGACACATTATCGCCTCTTGGTCGGCAAAGTTATCTGCAAAGGTAATTTTATCGCCCACCAAGAGGCGGCGGAATCACTCCGCAAATTGAGGCAACAAAGGATGAGAGCTATGGCACAATCCAAGCCAATCGGCGAAAAACCGGCCCCCGCGCCCACTCCGGCAAAGGGACAAGGCGTTACTCCCCCGCCTGCTCCGGTTTTCACCGACTACGCGAGCATCTAACAACGACCACGGCCAGCGAGCAGCTGCACCTCCCCGTTCCTCCCAACGGATCGTGCGCACTCACTGGCCCTTTTTCTGCACTGCGCGTAAAGTGTGAAAATGTCCGACCTCACCAGCATCCGCAATATCGGCCCCGCGCAGGAAAAAGCCCTGATCGCTGTGGGTATTACGACCGTCGCTCAATTGCATGCGATGGGCGCTGATGCCGCCTACACCAAACTCCTGCAATCAGGCGTCCGCCCACATTTCATCATGTATTACGTGCTGCACATGGCCCTGCAAGGCCGCCCTTGGAACGATTGCAAAGGCGCGGAAAAACAAGCGTTGCGCGCAAATTTTGACCGCATAAAAGACGAAACTATTGATGTCGAACGCTCTGAATTGGAAACATTCCTGGATCGTATCGGCGTGGTCTCGGTCAAAGCCCAGCCCGATAGCCGTTAGCGGTGTCAATTGCCACGCGATGGTGTTACCGGCACGGCGCGGCCATTTGCGCAATTCAGAAAGTGAAGACCAATGTCAGACCCTCGCATGAAAATGGTATTGGTAACCCCGGAAATTCCCTACAACACGGGTGCCATTGGCCGGACCTGCGTGGCCCTCGATCTGGAGCTGATATTGATCAAGCCTTACGGTTTTTCACTCGACGAAAAGTCAGTGCGCCGCGCAGGAACAGACTATTGGAAATACGTCGATCTTAGCGAATATGATGATTGGCAAAGCTTCTTAGACGCCCGAAAACCACCCCGGGACAGCCTGTATTTTTTCGAAGAAAACGGCGCCCAAAGCGTCTATGCCCCCGAATATCAAGACGATGCATATCTCGTTTTCGGGTGTGAATCCAAAGGCTTACCAATCGCAATTCTTGATGACTTGCAAGACCGGATATTCCATCTGCCCATGCGCGACAAACGTGTGCGGTCTCTAAATTTAGCAAACAGCGCCACGGCTGTTATTTATCAAGCAATGCGCAAGCAATTGAGTGGGCTTTAGAAACCTGATCGCGCAAAGTGTGCACTATGTCTGCAGGCCCCAACCGCACAAACAAAAAGCCGCCGCGCATCACCTGCACCGCGGCTTTTCACATTTTAACGAAACGGCTTAGCCAACCAGTTCAAGACCGGAAAAGAAGAACGCGATCTCTTCGGCTGCAGTTTCTGGCGCATCGGAACCGTGAACAGAATTCTCACCGATCGACAGGGCAAATTCCTTGCGGATTGTGCCGTCCGCGGCATCCGCAGGGTTAGTCGCACCCATCACTTCGCGATTTTTCGCAATTGCGTCTTCGCCTTCAAGAACCTGAACAACGATTGGCTCGGAGATCATGAATTCGGTCAGTTCGCCAAAGAACGGACGCTCGGAGTGTACGCCGTAAAACTCTTGCGCTTGTGCCAATGACAGCTGAATACGCTTGGATGCGACGATGCGCAGGCCAGCGGCCTCGAATTTCGCCGCGATTGCGCCAGTCAGGTTACGCTTTGTGGCGTCCGGCTTGATGATCGAGAAAGTGCGTTGGATTGCCATGATGGGCCTCTTTTGCTGATGTCTGGGGAAAAACCCCGTGAATTGATGCGCGCGAACTAACATGGGCGGCGCACCTTGAAAAGCGGTGATTGACGCGGCCCCCTACATCAGGCAAAGCCCCCTCATGCTTAAAATATCAGACATCACATATTCCGTCGCTGGCCGCACATTGGTCGAGAACGCATCCGTCACCATTCCAACCGGCCATAAGGTCGGCTTGGTCGGTCGCAACGGCTCTGGAAAAACGACGCTGTTCAAAATCATCCGCGGCGAAATGGTGCTTGATACCGGTGCTGTGAACATGCCGCAGGGTTGGAAAATCGGCGGCGTCTCCCAAGAGGTGCCCGGCAACGAAGTATCGCTGATCAACACCGTGCTGCGTGCCGACACCGAGCGCGAGGCGCTGCTGGCCGAGGCAGAAACCGCCACTGACCCGCACCGCATCTCCGAAGTGCAGACCCGCCTGACAGACATCGACGCATGGTCAGCAGAGGCCCGTGCTGCCACCATCCTCAAAGGCTTGGGCTTCACCCACGACGAGCAATTGCAACCCTGCTCGGCCTTCTCTGGCGGCTGGCGGATGCGCGTGGCATTGGCCGCAGTTTTGTTCTCCGAACCTGATCTTCTGCTGCTGGACGAGCCGACCAACTACCTTGATCTCGAAGGCGCGTTGTGGCTCGAGGCCTACCTCGTGAAATACCCCCATACCGTCCTGATCGTCTCCCACGACCGCGAGCTTTTGAACCGCTCGGTTGGCGGAATACTGCATCTGGAAGACAAAGGCCTGATCTACTACACAGGCACCTACGACATGTTCGCAAAGCAGCGCGCGCAAAAACGCGCGCTAATGGCCTCGGCCGCCAAAAAACAAGACGCCAAACGCGAACACCTGCAAGCCTTTGTAGACCGCTTCAAAGCAAAAGCTTCCAAAGCGAAACAAGCCCAGTCTCGCGTCAAAGCGTTGGAAAAGATGGAAACAATCCGCGCGCCCGAAGACGTGGCGCGCACCGTGTTCACCTTCCCCAAACCCGAAGAACTCAGCCCACCCATCATCGCCACAGAGGGCGCTGCTGTCGGCTACGGCGAGACCATCATCTTGCGTGATTTGAACCTGCGCATCGATCAGGACGACCGCATCGCGCTTCTGGGCCGCAACGGCGAAGGTAAATCGACGCTCTCGAAAATGCTCTCGGACCGCTTGCAAATCGCGCACGGCAAAATGGTCACCTCCAACAAACTGCGCATCGGTTTCTTTGCCCAGCACCAAGTGGATGAACTTTATATTGACGAAACTCCGCTTGAACACCTGATGCGCGAACGCGCCCACGAAGGCCAAGCCAGATTGCGCGCCCGTCTCGCAGGTTTTGGCCTTGGCGCCGATCAGGCCGACACGGTCGTGGGCCGTCTGTCTGGTGGGCAAAAGGCGCGCCTGTCGCTGCTGCTCGCCACCCTGCCCGCGCCACATCTTCTGATCCTCGACGAGCCGACAAACCACCTCGACATTGAAAGCCGCGAGGCGCTTGTCGACGCGCTCACTGCCTATTCGGGCGCTGTGATCCTTGTCAGCCACGATATGCACTTGCTGTCGATGGTCGCCGACCGCCTCTGGCTCGTGAAAGACGGACACGTCACCCAATACGACGACGACCTCGAAGCCTACCGCAAAATGCTGCTGACCCCTGACAAGCCTGCGGGCAAGGATAAAGGCAAAGACAAATCTGCGCCAAAGGTTGAAAAACTTAGTCGCGAAGACATTCAGGCACTGCGCGCGGATGCCAAAAAATCCGAAGATCGTGTCAATAAAATCAATGACATGCGCGACAAACTTGCCAAAAAACTCGCCGATCCCGCGCTTTATGAGGACGGCAAAGCAGGCGAGCTTGCCACATGGAACAAGAAATACGCCGAGGTGATGAACGGGCTGGAACGCGCCGAAGCCATGTGGATGCAATCAATCGAAAAGCTGGAAAAAGCACAAAAATCATGATCATGTTTGGTTTTTCAATGTCCCCACCGGAGGTTCCTTTTGTGAGGATCGCAAGAACATGACCGAAATTCCTGCCCTGATCGCCGCTTTCACCACGCTGTTCATCATCATCGACCCCCCCGGTCTGGCCCCGCTTTTTGTGGCGTTGACTCAAGGCATGACATCGGCACAACGGCGCACCATTGCGCTGCGGGCTTGCATTATCGCGGGCGCACTCATGCTTGCATTCCTGTTTCTGGGCGAGGCACTTTTGGGCTTCATCGGCATCTCGATGCCCGCTTTCCGCATTGCAGGCGGTATTTTGCTATTTCTCACAGCGCTCGAAATGCTGTTCCAGAAACGCCAGGCCCGCAGGCAGGAAAACGCCGATGAAGGCGCATCAGAGCACCACGACGACCCCTCGGTCTTTCCGCTGGCCCTGCCCCTCATTGTTGGCCCCGGTGCAATCACGACAATCATCCTGCTGGCAGGCCAAGCCAGCTCCGCACTCGATTTTGCCGCCATCGCGGGCGTCATGTTTGCGGTGCTCTGCTTTGTGTTCGTCTCGTTCCTGATCGCCACACCGCTTGACCGGATGCTTGGCAAAACCGGTATCAGTATCGTGACACGGGTTTTGGGAATGCTTCTGGCCGCTCTCGCGATCCAATTTATCCTCGATGGCATCGCGCAGTCTTTTGGTATCGGGGCATAAGACCTATATCATAGCCATGAATACAGATCAGACAGCCAACCTCATCTATCTTTCCGTTTTAGGCGGCGCCTTACTGCTATCCTATCTGTTGGCCAGCCGGATGAATTTGGGAAAGACCCTGCAACAGGCCGGCATCTGGGTGCTCATTTTCATGGGTGCCATCGCCGTGATCGGCATGTGGTCCGAAATTGAAAACACGCTGATGCCTAAACAGGCCATGGTCGGCGAAAACACAATCGTGCTGCCGCGCGAACGTGACGGGCACTATTACCTGACCCTTGATGTCAACGGGGTGCCGGTCGACTTTGTCGTCGATACCGGCGCCACCCAAGTGGTGCTGACCCAACAAGACGCTGCGCGCATTGGCATCGATGTGGGCGCGCTGGCATATCTGGGCAGCGCCAATACCGCCAACGGCACCGTGCGCACCGCCGCAGTGCGCCTCGATACGGTCGCCTTGGGCACGATCCGCGATACCCGTGTGCGGGCGGTGGTCAACGACGGGCAAATGGACGGCTCACTTTTGGGCATGACGTATCTGTCGCGCTTCGACAGTATCACGATCAAAAATAATCAATTGATCCTGACGAGGTAAACCCATGAAGTATCTCGCAATCATCGGCATCTTGGCACTTTCGGCCTGCACCGCGCCCCCCACGGCGCTTCCGGCAGAGTTCAACGCCGAGTTTGCGTTTTAAGCACCTTTGCTGTCGGCCTTTTTGACCCACGACCCCATGTCCTGCGCCCAATATTGCGCTTCGCACCCTGCATCACTTAGCATTTTCCACTGATCACGGGCGTGCTGCAAAGCCGCATCATCATTGCCATCAAACAAGACACAAGCGCGCTGTGACACTTCAACCTCGTCTGCACTTAACGCCGCACCATCCACACTCATGACACAGTCAAACCCCTCGCTGGGCACATCGGTTCCCAACAAAACAGGCTGCTGCGCATCATGCGCGCCACCCGCCAAGCCATGCGGCAAAAACGCAGTCGGCGCACCTTGCCATAACACGCGGTCCAAACGCTCCAGATGCGGCGCTTGACGGCCCCGCACCAGCACCCGCCACCCCGCGCCCCTCGCTTTGCCCACCAGCATCGGCAAGGTCTGATCCAGCGGGGTATCGGTCAGGTGATAAAAATATACCGCGCCCACTTATGCCTCGTAATTATCTGAAATAAAACGATTTAGCGACATAACACCCCAACCCGTCGCCCCCGCCGGTGCCAACGTCGTGGGTTTCGATACCGATGCAACGCCGGCAATATCCAGATGCGCCCAAGGCATGTCGGGCTTTACAAAGCGCGCCAGAAATTGCGCCGCCGTGATCGACCCCGCGGCACGCCCGCCACCGGTATTGCGCATATCGGCAATCCGGCAATTGATCAGCTTGTCATAGGCAGATGATAGCGGCATCCGCCACGCGCCCTCGCCCTCGTTGCCCGCCGCTTTCAAAAGCGCACCACTCAATTCATCCGAATTTGAAAACACACCAGCATTCTCATGGCCAAGTGCGATAATAATCGCGCCCGTCAGGGTCGCGAGATTGATCATGCCCACAGGCTTGAACCGGTCTTGCGTATACCAAAGAATATCCGCCAGCACCAAACGCCCCTCGGCATCGGTATTGACCACCTCGATCTTGTCGCCCTTCATCGAGGTCACCACATCGCCCGGGCGCACAGCATTCCCCGACGGCATATTCTCGACAATGCCCACAACGCCCACAACATTGGCCTTGGCGCGACGCAATGCCAGCGTCTTCATCACACCAGACACAACACCCGCGCCGCCCATATCCATCGTCATTTCTTCCATGCCCGCCGCAGGCTTGATGCTGATCCCGCCTGTGTCAAACACAACGCCCTTGCCCACAAGCGCAAACGGGGCCTCGTCGCCGCCGCCGTTCCACTGCATGACCACAACCTTTGACGGGCTGACCGAGCCTTGGCCCACACACAATAGCGCACCCATGCCTAATTTTTCCAACGCGGCCTCTTCCAGAACTTCGACCTTGATACCAATCGCCTGCAATGCCGCCAACCGATCGGCAAATTCGGTTGTGGTCAGCACATTGGCCGGCTCGTTGGTCAAATCACGGGTGAAAAACACACCCTGCGCCACCGCCGCAATCGCGCCCGCGTCAACGTTATCCGGCTTGGACACCATAAATACCGCCGCACCTCGAGCCTTGGGCGTGGCCGTTTTGTGATCGGAAAATTCATAATCCCGCAACGTCAGCCCCAAAGCCACATCTGCCACGCGCGCCAGTGTCCCAGCCAAAACCGTGACATCCAGCGGACCCTTTTCACGCGCCAGTGCTGCCCCCGCCTTGCGGGCCTCGTCTTGGCTTGGTTTGCGGTCCAGCTTGACCACAATCACCCCTTCGGCCGCCATTCCCGCAGGATACGCCAAACGAGCAGCGTCGCCCGTCGGCAACCCTTCAAACGCAGCACTTTGAACAAACCGCTCCACCGCTTTACGGCTCACGGTATTGATCTTGCGTGCGCAAGCATCCAGCTTCGTATCCGCCCCGACAAAAATCGCAACCAACCCCGCCAGTGTGGCCACATCGTCCAAATTCACCTCTTGGAAACGGCATTTGATCGGTTGGGTCATGGGGTTTTCATCCTGTCACTGTGGGTTTGGGCAATACCTAGCTTGACGGGCGCAAAATGACCAGATAGCGGTTTTGTCCGCCGCCGCTTTGGGCTAGTTTGCTCACCATATGCAAGGGTTCCATCCGGGGGATACGCCATTTGGCACGGTTTGACCGTTATCTGCTGTCACAGCTGATGGTCCTTTTTGGATTCTTCGGGCTGGTGCTTGTGATGGTCTATTGGATCAACAAAGCCGTTGTTTTGTTTGACCAGTTGATCGCAGACGGGCAATCGGCCGCTGTGTTCCTCGAATTCAGCGCATTATCTCTGCCCGCAGTGATCAAATTGGCCCTACCGCTCGCGTCATTTGCCGCAGCGGTCTATGTCACGAACCGGATGACCTCTGAATCCGAACTGGTCGCGGTGCAAGCCACCGGTTATTCCGCCTTTAGGCTCGCGCGCCCGGTGCTATATTTCGGGATCATCGTGGCCTTATTGATGTCGGTCCTTACCCATTTTCTGGTGCCATTGGCCTCCGCACAATTGAACGTGCGGCGCGCAGAAATCGCGCAAAATGTTACCGCCCGCCTGCTAACCGAGGGTAAATTCATCGAACCCACTGCGGGTATCACCTTCTACATTCGTGACATCACCCCCGCGGGCGAATTGCGCGACATTTTCCTGTCTGACACCCGCAACCCCGCAAAATCCGTGACATATACCGCCGCCTTGGCCTACCTTGTGCGCACAGACACTGGTGCGCAACTTGTCATGATCAACGGTCTGGCCCAGACCCTACAGACCGATACACAGCGATTGTTTACCACCACTTTCAGTGATTTTGCCTATGATATCGGCGAATTCCTTGCAGTCGCCCAGTCCACTGAGCGCAGATCATCCGAGGTCGGAACACTTGAATTGCTGCGCGCAACGCCGCAACTTCAAACGCAAACCAATCAAACAAAAGCACAACTCGTCTCGCAGGCCCACGACCGATTCGGGCAATCCTTGCTGGGACTGGTGGGGGCACTTTTGGGCTTTTCCGCACTCATGGTCGGCGGGTTCAGCCGTTTTGGTGTCTGGCGACAAATCCTTGGGGCAATCTTTTTAATCATCGTGATCAAAGCTGTCGAGACCATCGGGCTTAATATCGCGCGCAGCAATGCCATCTTCTGGATAGCCGCATATCTACCGATCGGGCTGGGCCTCGCAATCGTCTGGCTTTTGCTTTTTGCGGCCACGCGCCCTTATCTGTTCAAACGCAAACCGCGCGCGCAGGTGGCATCATGATCCTGCACCGCTATTTCGCGCGCCGGTTCCTTACGACGTTTCTGGGAGTATTCATGGTGTTCTTTCTGATCATGGTTTTCCTTGATCTGGTCGAACAATTGCGGCGCTATAGTAAATTCGACGCAAGCTTCGCCGACGTGCTCACCCTGACACTTCTCAATGTGCCGCAAGGCATTTACCAAATCCTGCCTCTCATCATGATCTTAGCCACAATCGCTTTGTTCTTGGGGCTTTCGCGCTCGTCAGAACTGGTTGTCACACGGGCCGCTGGTCGCTCTGCACTGATGTCTCTGATTTCACCACTCCTCATGGCGCTGGCCATCGGCATTCTGGCGGTCAGTTTTATGAACCCGATTGTGGCCAGTACGTCGCGGCAATACGAGGCGCGCAGCGACGCGCTTGCAGGGGCAAGCTCGGTGTTATCGCTGGGGGCATCGGGGCTCTGGCTGCGACAGGGCGACAGCAAAGGGCAAACCGTGATCCGCGCCAAAAGCGCGAACCTTGACGGAACCGTGCTGACCGGTGTCAGCTTTATCACTTTCACCAATGACGCAGGGCCCGTCCGACGCATCGAGGGGGCGCGCGCGCAGCTCATAGCTGGCGCTTGGCGCGTCCAAAATGCTAAAAGTTGGCCCTTGGACGGCGGCATCAATGCCGAAAGCGCAGCCACAACCCATGCAACTCTCGACATTCCCTCCAGCTTGACGGCATCGGAAATCCGCGACAGCTTTGGCACCCCTTCTTCGATCCAAATCTGGGACCTTCCCGCTTTTATCGACCGACTTCGGGCGGCCGGTTTCTCGGCACAACGCCACGAGGTCTGGCTGCAAATGGAACTGGCGCTCCCCCTGTTTCTAGTGGCAATGGTGATGATCGGGGCCAGCTTTACCCTGCGCCATCAACGCGGCGGTCGCACAGGCATGATGGTGCTTTTCGCCATCCTGTTGTCATTCGCAATCTACTTCCTGCGCAACTTTGCACAAATCCTAGGCGAAAACGGCCAACTTCCCGCCTTGTTGGCCGCTTGGGCGCCACCACTTGCCGCGATTGCACTGTCGCTCGGCATCTTGCTCCATAACGAGGACGGCTAATGCGGTTTCTTCTGGCATTCTTGCTCATCACGCCGTCGCTTACGTGGGCTCAGGGAATCGCAACCCTTGTCGCCGATAGCGTAGTGGTCGCGGGCGACGCGCAATTGATTGCAGACGGCAATATCGACGTCTTTTATGACGGCACACAATTGTCAGCGGCGCAAATTACCTATGACCGTAGCTCTGATCGGCTGATGATCACCGGCCCGATTGTGATTACGAACGCCGACGGCACAGTGCTGACCGCCTCGCAAGCAACGCTTGATCCAAAATTGGAAAACGGGATATTACGCGGGGCGCGGCTGGTGCTTGACCAACAATTGCAGTTGGCGGCCAATCAGATCGACCGCGCCGAAGGGCGCTATTCTCAACTCTACAAAGTGGCTGTAACCTCTTGCAAAGTCTGCGGAAGAAAATCTCCGCTGTGGGAAATCCGCGCCCAACGCGTGGTCCATGATGCTCAAGCCCAACAGCTCTACTTCACAAATACACAGTTCTTAATTCGCGGCGTGCCAGTCATGTGGCTGCCCAAATTGCGCCTGCCAGACCCCAGCCTGACGCGGGCAACCGGGCTTTTGATCCCCAATTTCCGCACCACCGACCAACTTAGCACCGGGATCAAACTGCCCTATTTCATCAAACTAGGCGACAGCCGCGACCTCAAACTCACTCCCCACTTGTCACCCCGTACAACCACGCTTGAAGGGCGCTACCGACAGGCCTTTTCCAACGGAGACCTCGAAATCAACGCTGCAATCAGCCGTGACACGTTGCTCGACGCCAACCGGTCGTATGTCTTTGCAACAGGACAGTTCGACATTGGCGCAGGCTATTCGTTGTCCTTCGAGGCCCAAACCGCCAGCGACGACAGCTATCTTCTAGACTACGGCTATTCCGAACAGGACCGGCTTAAATCAGCGATCAATCTCGAACGGGTCGCAGAAAACGGATTAAACACAGCCAATCTGACTTACTATGAAACCCTGCGCGATGACGAAGTGAATGCCTCGCTGCCGCCCGTTGTCGGCAGCTTCCGCGTTGAACAACACCGCTACCCCACTGCGGGCGGCACGCTTCGCTTTGCTGTGTCTGGCGATACACTTTACCGCTCTGACGATAGCATCGGGGACGCGGGGCGTGACATGAGCAGGCTCGGCGCAGAACTCGACTGGAACCGCGAATGGATCAGCAACTCTGGTCTTGTGGTGTCGACCAATGCGGGCCTGCGCAGTGATCTTTATACCGTACAAGACGGTGCAGCCGATGACAACGAAGGGCTGCGCAGCGTACCGCAAGCGGGGATCACACTGCGCTATCCTCTTGCGGGCAGCAGCGCGTCGGGCGCGCAACACCTTGTAGAGCCGACGCTGGCACTACTGTGGTCCGACAGTTTCGGTATCACGCCACCCAACGAGGACAGTACCCGCTCTGAACTCGACCAGGCAAATCTGCTAAGCGCGACGCATTTCGCCGGTGACGACGCCATCGAAACTGGCCTGCGGGCGGCAGCAGGGGTGACGTGGACACGGCTCGGCGCGGGCGGCGCGCAATCCACCGTCACCTTCGGGCGCATCTTGCGGGATACAGACGGCGGTGATTTTAACGCCTCGTCGGGGCTGGACGGCACCTCGTCGGACTGGCTCTTGGCTGGGCAATACATAAGCCGCGACGGATTCCGGTTTGACGGGCGCACATTGTTCGACGACGACGCCAGTCTCACGCGGGCCGCCACACGGATCGGCTGGGATAACGACTGGCTGGCCTTGAACGCGGCCTATATCTGGCAAGCCGCCGACGAGACCGAAAGTAGACCCGACGCGGTTTCGGAATGGACATTGGATACGGATGTGAAATTAAGCCCAACCTGGAGCGTCTCGGTCGACACCCGCTACGATCTGGCCCGCGACGAACCCGCCCGCGCGGGTCTCGGCATGGTCTACCACAACGAATGCGTTACGGTCGATCTTTCCGTCTCGCGCCGCTATACGTCTTCGGATACAGTTGATCCATCGACCAGCTTTGGGCTATCGGTGACACTGAACGGATTTTCTGCGGCGCAAAGTGGCGTCGGACCAAAGGCGAGTTGCTCGCCATGAACTTGATGAACAAGAGGCCGCACATGCGCAAATTTTCACTGATCGGTGCCGTTATCGCATTTGGGATAGCACTCGGATCTGGGGCCACAGCCCAAAGCACCCTAGACCCCGTGATCTCAGTCAATGAAAGCGTGATCACTGCTTTTGAACTCGACCAACGGCAACGGATGCTCGGGGTTTTTCGCACGCCCGGTGATCTGGCCAAGGCCGCGCGCGACGGGCTGATCGATGATCGGCTCAAAAAACAGGAAATGCTACGCGCGGGTCTTCGGCTCAAAGATGAAAGCCTGGACGCTGCAATGGCCGACTTTGCCGGTCGGGCGAATATGCCGCTTGAGCAGTTTGTAGGACTCTTGGCCGCCAATGGCATTGAAAAAGAAACCCTTGAGGATTTCGTCGAAATCGGAATCTCTTGGCGCGACTTTGTCCGCGGTCGGTTTAACTCCCGCGTCACAATCACCGACGCAGAAGTAGATCGCGCTATTAGTCAAGCAGGTGCAGGTGGTTCGGAAATAGAAGTCCTGCTCAACGAAATCATCATTGCCGCACCACCACCGCAGGCCGCCCAAGCGATGGCTACTGCGCAACAGATCAGCAAACTCACCTCGATATCCGCCTTTCAGGCCGAAGCACGCCGCGTCTCTGCGCTGCCCAGTCGCGCAAACGGCGGTCAGTTGGGCTGGCTACCATTGTCAAACTACCCACAGCAACTGCGCAGCGTCATCCTTGGGCTGGCTCCGGGTGAAGTGACCGCACCGCTGCCTATCCCCAACGGCGTCGCCCTATTTCAAATGCGCAGCGTGCGCGAAGTCCCCGCGCCACAGGTTGCAGCAACCGCAATCGACTACGCCACATTTTACCTAGCTGGCGGACGGTCAGACGCGGGGCTCCGCGCGGCGCGCACTTTGGCCGACAGCGTTGACACCTGCGACGACCTTTACGGGCAGGCGCGTGGCCAATCAGCGGACGTGCTTGACCGGCAAAGCCTTGCGCCCAACGACATCCCCCAAGATATCGCCCTTGAGTTGGCGCGGCTGGATGCAAACGAATCGTCCTACAACCTAACTACCGCGGACGGGCAAACCTTGATGTTTGTCATGCTGTGCGGGCGCACAAATGCAGCCTCCGACGGGATTGACCCAGACGCCGTGCGCAACCAATTGCGCAGCCAGAGGCTTGCGGGTTACGCCGAGGCATTGTTGGAAGACCTACGCGCGACTGCCACAATCACACGCCGATGAGCACCCCAAAACCGATCGTCATCAGCTGCGGTGAACCCGCAGGGATCGGGCCCGAAGTCGCCTATAAGGCATGGGAATCGTTGCGTGACGAGTTTCCCTTACTTTGGATCGGGGACATCAGCCATCTGCCCCAAGGCGCACATGCTCAAGCCATCGAGACCGCAGCCCAAGCCGCTACAATCTGCCCAACCGCCCTGCCCGTGCTGGCGCGTGACTTTGGCGCATCCGCCGTCGCGGGCCAACCAAATTCATCCCATGCGCAAGGCGTGATCGACGCTATCGCGGCTGGCGTGGCGCTTGTGCAAAACGGTGATGCGCGCGCGCTGTGCACCGCTCCGATCCACAAAGCGGCGCTGATTGATGGGGCCAATTTCGGCTACCCCGGTCATACCGAATACCTCGCAGCACTGGCCGGTGCGGATACTGTCGTGATGATGCTCGCCTGCGACATGCTGCGGGTGGTGCCGGTGACAATCCACATCGCACTGGAGCAAGTCGGCACTCGGCTCACCGCGAGCCTCCTAACCGATACCTTGTTGACCACCCACGCAGCGTTGCGACGTGACTTCGGCATCAGATCTCCGCGCATCGCCGTGGCAGGCGTAAACCCGCATGCTGGCGAAAACGGCAAAATGGGACATGAAGAAATCGAGATGATTACCCCCGTTCTAAACGCTCTGCGGGCACAAGGCATGGATATCGCGGGCCCCTTGCCCGCCGACACCATGTTCCACGCTGCTGCGCGCGCGCGCTATGACGTAGCGGTCTGCATGTATCATGACCAAGCCTTGATCCCGATCAAAACGCTGGATTTTTCCGGCGGCGTGAACATCACACTTGGTTTGCCCTTTGTGCGGACGTCGCCCGACCACGGCACCGCCTTTGACATCGCAGGCCAAGACTGTGCAGATGCCACATCTATGATCGCCGCATTGCGGATGGCACATACAATGGCCGATGCGCGTGGGTGTTGATAGCACAGAGCCTCTGGCGGGAGTATTTCAAAAAAAGCGAGGCGAAACAACGTGATCGATAACCTGCCCCCCTTGCGTGACGTGATTGCCACCCATGATCTGGCCGCAAAAAAATCTCTCGGGCAGAATTTTTTGCTCGACCTCAACCTGACCGCAAAAATTGCGCGTCTTGCAGGGGACCTTTCCGGCTCTGACGTGCTTGAAATCGGTCCCGGTCCCGGTGGTTTGACGCGTGGGCTGTTGGCGGAAGGGGCGCGCCGCGTGCTTGCGATTGAAAAAGACCCGCGTTGCATGCCGGTGATGGCCGAAATTGCCGCCGCCTATCCCGGTCGCTTGCAGGCCATCAACGGCGACGCTCTGGATATCAACCCACTCGAACATCTAACACCACCGATCAAAGTGGCGGCAAACCTGCCCTATAACGTCGGCACCGAACTTTTAGTGCGCTGGCTGACCCCACCGACATGGCCTCCGTTCTGGACAAGCCTGACCCTCATGTTCCAACGCGAAGTGGCCCAGCGAATCGTCGCACAACCGGGCGGCAAAGCCTACGGGCGGCTGGCCCTTTTGGCGCAATGGCGGTCCGATCCGCGCATCGTGATGGATCTGCCACCAGAGGCGTTTTCACCGCCGCCCAAAGTATCTTCTGCGGTTGTGCACCTGACCGCCCTGCCCGCGCCGCGCTTTGAAGCCGACGCAGGCACCTTAAACCGTGTCGTCGCTGCGGCCTTTAACCAACGGCGCAAAATGCTGCGCTCTGCGCTTAAATCGCTCGATCCGGCGATTGAGGATCACCTGAATGCCGTGGGGATCAAACCCACAGAACGGGCAGAACAGGTCAGTTTGGAAGAGTTTTGCGCCTTAGCTCGATCGCTCAAGGGCTAAACCTTGCGGGCAACGATCAGGCGGTTAGCGCTCCCCTCGGGCAGCATCACTGCGCTTTCAATCTCGAACCCTGCATCGCGGACCATCTGATCAAGCAGCGGCGCACTGTGAAATGCAACCATCGGTGCTTTGCCCAAAATACGCATCAGACCAATCGGAATACGCAAGAGATGCTTTGCTCCCGCACCCAAACACGCCGATTTCGTAATCAAAACACCGCCCGTTTTCAAAGACTTATGTGCTCTACTTAAGACCAACGGAACATCATCCAACAGATGGAGCAAATTAAATGCGATGACCGCGTCAAATTCAGACCCCACATCAGACTGCGCCGTCGCCACCTGAAACGTCACATTCCGGGTCCCCGCATCGGATGCCTTTTGCTTTGCAATCTCGATCATTCGGCCAGACACATCCGTGCCCAAAAATTGACCAACATCAGGCGCTAGACGCAGCGCAGTTGACCCTGTCCCGCACCCCCACTCAATGACACTTGACCCAAACGGCAACGCCGCGCGCGCAATGTCCAAAGTCGCGGCATATGATGCTTCATCAGAAACTGGACGGGCTGCATATTTGTCGGCAACCTTGTCCCAAAACTGCGCGCGGTTCATCGCTCTCTCCGTGTCAAACAAAAAGCCCCCCGAAATCCGGAGGGCTTTTACTTATTCTGCGGCCTCTGGGGTTGGCTCACTGGGCGGCTTTGGCTTGCGCTGGCGTGGTTTGCGCGGCTTTGGCTGCTCTCGGGCTGTCTCTGGTGTCTCCACCAAATCGGCCCTCTCGTCACCACCTAAACTTGGCTGCTCCATTTGGGCCGGATCATTTGACGCGGCCTCTTGCGCTGCCAGGCGTTCCTGCCGCTCGCGATCACGCTCTGACTGGCGCTGGCGGTTTTGCTCTTCC
>TARA_R110002051_G_scaffold319066_3_pt1 | contig 16860 bp, 15 predicted proteins | sample TARA_R110002051 | Tara Oceans TARA_R110002051 (sample SAMEA4397023) | marine metagenome | biome: Polar Biome; feature: [MES] marine water layer (ENVO:01000295) within the mesopelagic zone...; material: water (ENVO:00002006), including particulate matter (ENVO:01000060) such...
ACGAGGAAATGCAGGCCGTGGCCGATGCCGCCGGTGTCTCGCTGCGTGCCCTGCAGATCAGGAAAGCGGAGCTGGACGAAGCCAACCCGATGCTGGGTCATCGCGGCTGCCGTCTTGCGGTGACCTATCCGGAGCTCTGCGAGATGCAGGCCCGGGCTATCTTCGAAGCCGTTGTCGCGGTGAAGAAGGAAGGCATCAAGGCCATTCCGGAAGTGATGATCCCTCTGGTCGGCACCAAGGCTGAAATGGACGATCAGGCCGTTATCGTCCGCCGCATCGCCGATGCGGTGAAAGAGGAAACCGGCGAAGATTTCGACTATATGGTCGGCACCATGATCGAATTGCCGCGCGCCTGCATCGTCGCAGACGAGATCGCCGAGACTGCCGAATTCTTCAGCTTTGGCACCAACGATCTGACCCAGACCACGTTCGGCTTCTCTCGTGACGATGCCGGCAGCTTCATCGACGAATACCTGCAGCGCGGCCTGTTGCCTGCCGACCCGTTCATCACCATTGACCGGGACGGCGTCGGCGCCCTGGTCCGCATGGGTGTCGAAAAAGGCCTGAAAACCCGTCCGGACCTGAAGATGGGGATCTGCGGCGAGCATGGCGGCGACCCGCAATCGGTCCGCTTCTGCCATGAGGTCGGTCTGACCTACGTCTCCTGCTCTCCCTACCGGGTGCCGATCGCACGGCTCGCGGCGGCACAGGCGGCCATTGACGAGTCTGACGACAAGCGCAAACAGGACGCTTGACCGGCTCTTCCCAAAGACAGAAACGCCGCCTTCAAGGCGGCGTTTCTCGTTTCAGCGCGCGCGAAAGGCTTCTAACGCGTTGCGCAACGGTATCTGTTTCCGTTGACCACCTCATAATAACCAAAGACGTGATAGGTATATTGGTCTGTGGTTACCTGAATGTGGTTGTTCGTTCGTCCATTCAGGCACGGCGTGCCGCTCTGATGAAGCCTTGTTGTTATCGTGCAGGTTCCGGCGTTGTAGGCATTTGTCAGATCGCCGTATCTGGTTTGGCTGGGCCAGACCTCCTGCTCGACAGGGAGACCTGCCGCATGCGGGCCGACGACACAGGCCGCGACGGCTTTATTCGACGCTCCGGCAAAACACACGCCCACAAGGCCAAGCACCAGAGCAATGGAGAAAGCTTTCATGACAATACCCCCTTCTTTTCGTAGTTAGGATACTGTCTGGACGCTTCCTCACCCGGTTTTGTGAGCCGGGCGAGGTACACTTTCGATGCATATAGCTGTGAAACGCTGGAACTAGGCGGCTTCCTGTGCCGCTTCACGCATCAGATCCGGGTGCTCAGTCGCAAAATAAGCCAGTGCCAGAAGCGGAGCGATGGCACCGCCCCAGACAACCGCTGACCAACCTGCTTCAGCGTAAGCCCAGGCGCCTACTGCCGATCCAAACGCCCCGCCAAAGAAGAATGTCGCCATATAGAGACCGTTCAGACGGGCCCGGATATCCGCGCCGAGCGTGAAGATTGCCCGCTGTCCGATTATCACATTCGCCGAAACGCCGAAATCAATCAGCACGGCACCAAGGACCAGCAAACCAAGCGCCCAGGAAGACCCTTCGGGAGCCAGAAAGACCATCGGAAAGCTCACCGAGGCGAGAAGCATGGCAAATGCCGTGGCTGGCCTGCTCCATCCCTTGTCCGCGATACGTCCGGCGATCGGTGCTGCGACGGCCCCGGCCGCTCCGGCGAGCGCGAACAAGGCGATCTCGCCGTGGGACAACCGAAAGGCCGGGCCGCTCAGATAAAGCGGTACTGTCGTCCAGAACAGGCTGAACACCCCGAACATCGCCGCCTGATACAAGGCCCGGCGACGCAGGATCGGCTGTGTCAGGACCAGCCGGTGCATGGAGGCCAGCAGATCCCTGTAACGCGGCTTTGGATGCGGAATCCTCTGCGGCAGAACCCGGCGCAATGTCAGTGCCAGCAACACCATGACGGCCGAGGAAAGATAATAGACCGCCTGCCAGGACATCAATTCTGTCAGGAAGCTCGAAACCGGGCGCGCCAGCATGATGCCGAACATCAGCCCGCTCATTACATTGCCGACGACCTGCCCCCGCTTCGCCGCCGGCGCCATATGCGCGGCATAGGGCACCAGGATCTGCACGGCGACAGAACAAAGCCCGATTGCCAGGGCCGAGACCATGAACAGGGCAGCCGACGGCACCAGCACTGCCAGGATCAAACTGGCAGCCACCAAAAGTACCATGGTGACAATCAGCGTTCTGTTCTCGAACAGATCCGCCAGCGGCACGATCAGCAACAGCCCCGCGCCGTAGCCAAGTTGCGTTGCCATAACGATCATTCCCGCAGTCTCTACAGACATGCCGAGAGACGCACTGATCGGCCCGATCAGCGGCTGGGCATAGTAAAGATTAGCGGCAATCAACCCGCAGGCCGATGCCAGCAGCAGGGTAAGGCCAGGGGAAATCGACGGCTCCTCGACAGAACCGGACCGGGGGATCGACGTCAAAACGGGTTCCAGACTTTTGCTTTGTTTGCCTTCCGGTTGTGGAAAGCACTGGCGGGAGATAAGCGGGGGCCCGAAAGCAATCAACAAGCCCGTTTGGAAACAGATATGTTCCACTGGCGACTTTGGGACAGTTTCAACATCCCGTAATGCGGGATGCCGTTTGTGACAGCCAGCTCATCGCCACGCCGGACAATTTCTCGCGTACTCTCCGCACCCGGTCTCGCCTCTCCACCCGGCCGCAGGGGCGTCTTTGGGATTGATCATCCCTCCCGTCACCTGCATCCTCGCTCCAGTCGCGTTCTGCGGCTCACAAATGGATGCGGGTGTCCTGCCCGCCTCTCTTTAATTCAACGGGGGAATTTCGATGGGTGTCGCCGTCTATTCACATGGCCGTCCGACAGTGCGTGCGGTCGGCGGGATGGTCTCTTCCGCCCATCCGCTGGCCTCGGCAGCAGGGGCGAAAATGCTGGAGGCGGGTGGCAATGCATTCGATGCCATCGTTGCCACCGCCGCAGTTCTCAACGTCGCCGAACCGTTCATGTCCGGCCTTGCCGGTCTCGGATGCGCAACAGTATTCACGGCGAAAGAACGCAAAGTCCGCGTTCTCGATTTTCACCCGCCGGTGCCGGCCGCCTTCGATGCCGCGAAACTGAAGAGCCAGGATATCCTGGACGGGGCGAATGCGAGCGGAACGCCGGGCAATCTCGCCGGCTGGTGCACGCTTGCCTCAGAACTCGGCACACTCCCGTTGAGCACGCTTCTGGCGCCGGCTATCAAGCATGCGCGGCAAGGCATCCCTGTCTCACCATTCTTTGTCGAGATGGTGGAGGTCAGCCGCCCGAGGGCGATGCAGCCGGAATGGCTCTCGACCTATGTCGATCCAACCAACAATGCCACCCTCAATGCGGTCCTGAAGCAGCCCGATCTGGCGGAAACCCTGGAAGCCATTGCTACTGAAGGGCCTTCCTATCTCTATGACGGCCCCCTCGGGCGAAAGATGATCGCGCATCTCCGCGCGCTTGGTGGCTGCATGAGCGAAGACGATCTCGCCGCCGTCGCGCCGGTCTGGGAAGACCCGGTGGTCACGAATTACCGGGGGCTCGACATTCACGTGCCGCCGCCGCCTGCCGAATCCTTTCAATTCCTGCTGACCATGAAACTGCTCGACGGTCTTGATATCGGGACCAGGGAGCATCTTTCGGCGGATCATCTGGATATGGTTTTCCGGGCTGTCCGCCTGGCGGCGGAAACCCGCATCCGCAACAACAAATGCAGTCCGGAACGGGTGGCGGAGCTCCTCGGCGAACGTCACATCGCGCCGCTACGCGATCTCCTCCTCGCCCCGGCACCGATCATCGGGCGCACGGAGCAATTCGGCGACGGTCCTCTTCCCGGGGGCGCGGAATTGCGTGAACACACAACATCCTTTTCCGCCATGGACCGCGACGGCAACGCCGTATGCCTGACCCAAAGCCTCGGGTCCATGTTCGGCTCCGGTGTCGTCATTCCGGGAACGGGCGTGACCATGAACAACTTCATGAACTGGGGCGATCTGCACCCGGACTCTCCGAACCGCCTTGTCGGCGGGCAGCGTTTCGGGATGTGCCTCGCCCCCTCCATCTCGCTCGACCAGGACAGCGAGGCCGTGCTCGCACTTGGCACACCCGGAAGCTACGGCATCCTGCAAACCCAGGCGCAGGCCATGGTCCATCATCTCGATTTCGGTCTCGAGCTTCAGGCTGCGATCGACGCGCCGCGCGCCCGGCTTTGGGACGGAGCCAAGGTCAATCTCGAAGCCCGCGTGGAGGAGCCGGTGATCGCGGAGTTGAAACGGCGTGGCCATGAGATCGAGATGACAACGCCCTTCTCCATGCAGTGCGGTGGCATGCATGCGATCCGACGCGATCCGAAAAGCGGCGCCCTCTCAGGTGCTGCGGATTCGCGCCGGGACGGAGCGGCCGTTGCAATCTGAAGATCTCTCCCGGTAAGCGGGCCTGCTCGTCGTCCCAAAAGACTTTCCCGCCTGTCCCAGTATGGAACCTTGAAGGGTTTCCCGGGACAGGCGACTGGCTCCCTGAATGCCTCTCAGGCCGCCTTCAGCATCTCGTAATGCGGGATGCCGTCCTCGTCATAGGGACCGCGGATGATTTCGTAGCCGACACTCAGGTAAAAATCCTTGAGATAGGCTTGCGCATTAAGCCTGATCGGCGTGTCCCCGTAGAGCGCGCGGGCGCGGGCATGGCCCTCTTCCATCAGCTTCCGGGCAAGCCCCCTGCCCCGCGCCTCCGGCGTCACCAGCACCCGGCCAAGCGCTGGCTCGTCGTAATAATCTCCGGGGCCAAGAACGCGCAGATAGGCGAGAAAAGTACCATCCTCAGCGCGCCCGATCAGGTGGCGCGCCAGATGGTCCTTGCCGTCGATATCCGGATAAAAACATTTCTGCTCAAGAACGAAGATATCCTGACGCTGCCTCAGGATGTCATAGAGATCGGCGCAAGAGAGGCTTTCAAAGCTCTCGAATGTCCAATCAACCATGATCGACTCCTTTACGGTGGATCAAGAACGTCCTGCCTGTTTCCATAGCGCCGGATACCGCCTGCGGACAAGCGCGGAAACCGGAACGATTGCAAATCCGCGGGATAGCGCATCCGGTATCCAGTCCCGCAGCACGGTGATTGTCGCATCGTGCGGGTGACCGATGGCGATGGCGGCACCGGTCCTGAGGGCGATTTTCTCGACCTGCTCCAGACGATAGCGAACCTCCTCCGGGGAATCTTCGTTATCCAGGAAGACATCCCGGGTCAGCACGGGCACCCCGGCCGCCCGTGCCGTGCTGACGCCGGCGCTGTCCGGCGCCGTCATCGAATCGAGAAAGAACAGCCCCCGCCCGCCAAGCGCCGTCATCACGGCCTGCATGCCTGTCCGGTCGGTGGTGAAACGGCTGCCCATGTGATTATTCACGCCGACATAGCCGCCAAACCTGGAAAGTCCCCATTCGAGCTTTTCGGCAAGCTGCACCGGCGTATCCCGCACCCGGAGCACCTTCGGGCCGGGATCCGCATCCGCACTCTTCGGCTGCATCGGCACATGCACCATCAGCTCGTGCCCTCGGGCCCGCGCGGCCGCGGTCTGTTTGTCCAGATCATGGGCATAAGTCAGAAAAGACAGCGTGAGCGGCCCGGGCAGGGCAACCACCGCGTCCGAGCGGCGCCGGTCGATCCCGACATCGTCTATCACCAGCGCAATCATCGGCTTGCTGGCTTCCGCCTTGTAGGCGACCGAGTTCCGGATCCAGGCAGGCGTTTTTGAAGGCACCAGATCCGTGACGGGAGGCTCAATGGGAGGAATGATTGCGGGCACGGGCTTTGTATTCTCTTCCGGCACCGGCTCCGCGACCTTGGCAATCAGCCGGTCCAGTGCGGCCTGATCAAGCGGTTTGGGGCCGGCAGGCTCGGGCGCCGGAAGCGCGGCCGCCTGGCGGGCAGACCCGGGCGATTTGTCCGCCGCATCATTGCCCGCAGACGTTCCGGCCGGCATTTCTGCCGATGGCTCCGCCCCGAACTGCATACCGGCCCAAAGCCCGACGCCAAAGACGGCCAGCACGAATGCCCCTCCGGCAGCGGCGAGAGCAAGTGTGCTGATCCTGTTTTTATCTTTGCGTTTCCGCGCCATGAACTGGTCCAAAAGGGTTTGCCAAGCCAGGCCTGCCGGGGCAGTCTCTATGCGCTCGCGCGGTGGCTTGCTATAAACACTAGAAGAGCCTCCGATATTACATCAACATAATTCGATAAAAGTCTGAAAATGTTCATACTTATCGACAATTACGACAGCTTCACCTACAATCTGTGGCACTTTCTCGGGTCACTGGGCGTGGAGGTGGTTGTTCACCGGAATGACCAGATCAGCACCGACGAGGTGATGGCGCAGAACCCGCAGGGTATTGTGCTTTCGCCCGGTCCGCGCGATCCGGACAGTGCCGGCATCTGCCTGGAGCTGATCGAGCGCGCCGCCGGGAAGGTTCCCGTGTTTGGCGTTTGCCTCGGGCTGCAGTCTATCGGACAGGCCTTCGGTGGCAAGATCACCCGTGGGCCGGTGCCGATGCACGGCAAGATCAGTCCGGTCACCCATACGGACAAGGGGGTGTTCCAGGGACTGCCAAGCCCGTTCGACGCGACCCGCTATCACTCTCTGGTCGTCGACCGGGCGAGCTTGCCTGATTGTCTTGAGATTACCGCCGAGACGGAAGACGGCATGATCATGGGGCTGCAGCACCGCGAACTGCCGATCCATGGCGTCCAGTTCCATCCCGAGAGCATCGCCTCCGAGCATGGCCACAAGCTGCTGCAGAACTTCCTGCGGATTTCCGGCGTCAATGCCGAGCCGTTGAAGCCGCTGGAACAGCTTGAATCGGAATTGCGGAAAACCGGAACATGAGCGGCGACATCCAGGACATGAAGTCGCTGATCGGGCACGTGGCGACCGGCGCATCGCTGTCGGAAGAGCAGGCCGAGGCAGCGTTCGACATCATCATGTCGGGCAACGCCACACCGGCGCAGATGGGCGGCTTCCTGATGGCGCTCCGGGTCCGGGGCGAAACCGTCGAGGAGATTACCGGCGCCGCGAAGGCGATGCGGGCAAAAGCCCTGCGCGTCAGTGCACCCGCCGATGCCATGGACACGGTCGGCACCGGCGGCGACGGGGCGAAGACCTACAACATCTCCTCCGCCAGTGCCTTTGTGCTGGCCGGCACGGGCCAGCCGGTCGCGAAACACGGCAACCGCGCGCTCTCCTCCCGCACCGGCGCCGCCGACGTGCTGAGCGCGCTCGGCATCAATAACGAGTGCGACATGAGCCTGGTGCAGAAGGCCATCAACGATGCAGGTATCTGTTTCCTGATGGCACCCCGCCACCATTCCTCCATGCGCCATGTCGGCGGCACGCGCGTCGAACTCGGCACCCGGACGATCTTCAACCTGCTCGGCCCGCTTTCCAACCCGGCCTTCGTGAAGCGCCAGCTCGTCGGCGTGTTCGCCCGTGAATGGGTGGAGCCGGTGGCACAGGTGCTGGGCAAGCTCGGCTCCGAACGGGCCTGGGTCGTGCACGGCTCCGATGGCCTCGATGAAATCACCACGACCGGCCCGACCTATGTCTCCGCACTGGAGGACGGCAAGGTCCGCTCTTTCGAGATTTCTCCGGAAGATGCGGGACTGCCGCTGGCAAAGCCGGAAGATCTCAAGGGCGGCGCCCCGGAAGAGAACGCGAAGGCTCTGCGCGACCTGCTGGAAGGCCAGACAGGCCCCTATCGCGACGTGGTGCTGTTCAATACCGCCGCCGCCCTGATGGTTTCCGAAAAGGTCTCCAATCTGAAAGACGGCGTTGCCATGGCCGCCGAGGCGATCGACAGCGGCAAGGCACTGGCGAAGCTTCTGGCGCTTGTCGCGGTGACCAACTCGCTCAACAAGGCAACCGAAAATGAGTGATATTCTCGCCAAGATCTGCGCCGACAAGCGTGAGCATATTGCCTCCTGCAAGGCCATCCGGCCGGTCGGTAAGCTGAAGTCGCACGTCAATGAGGCGTCGGCGCCGCGCGGGTTCGGAGCCGCCCTCAAAAGGGCCTCCCGGATTGGCTACGGACTGATTGCCGAGGTCAAGAAAGCCTCGCCCAGCAAAGGCCTGATCCGTGCCGATTTCGACCCGCCACGGCTTGCCGAAGCCTATGCGGCGGGCGGCGCCACCTGTCTCTCCGTTCTGACGGACCAGCCCTATTTCCAGGGCCATGACGATTTCCTGATCGCGGCCCGGAATGCGGTGACGCTGCCGGTCCTGCGCAAGGATTTCATGCTCGACCCCTATCAGGTCTGGGAAGCCCGTGCGCTTGGCGCCGACTGCATCCTGCTGATCATGGCCGCCCTCGAGGACGCACAAGCGGCCGATCTCGAAGCGCTGGCCATGGAGCTCGGTATGGATGTGCTGATCGAAGTGCATGACGGCGCGGAGCTGGACCGGGCCCTCGCGCTGAAATCACCGCTGCTCGGCGTCAATAACCGTAACCTGAAAACCATGGTGACGGATATCGCGACCACAGAGGAACTCGCCGCCCGGATTCCGGCGGACCGGATCCTGATTTCCGAAAGCGGCCTCTATGAGCCGTCCGACCTTGCCCGCATGGCTGCCGTTGGCGCACGCTGCTTCCTGGTTGGCGAAAGCCTGATGCGGCAGGAGGATGTGCGCCGCGCGACCGCAATGCTTCTGAGCGACCCCGTACCGGCGGTCGCCTGAGCGTCCCGCCCTTTAGGCATACGGATAACACGATGAGTGAACTGACCCATTTCGACGAGCGCGGCAATGCCGCCATGGTCGATGTCGGCGACAAGGACATCACCGAGCGCACCGCCACGGCGGCCGGTACGGTAACCATGGCCCCCGAGACCATGAAACTGATCGTCGATGGCGGTGTGAAGAAGGGTGATGTGCTCTCCGTTGCCCGGCTTGCCGGCATCATGGGCGCGAAGAAGACGCCGGACCTGATCCCTCTCTGTCATCCGCTTGCCCTCACCTCCGTCAAGGTCGAGCTGACCTGCGATACGGACCGCAATGCCGTCGATATCAGCGCTACCTGCAAGCTGAAGGGCCGCACCGGTGTCGAGATGGAGGCGCTGACCGCCGTCAGCGTCGCCGCCCTCACCGTCTATGACATGTGCAAGGCCGTGGACCGGGGCATGAAGCTCGAGAACATCCGCCTCCTTCACAAGGCAGGCGGCAAATCCGGAGACTGGCATGGCGAATGATCTGCTGCCGGTCGAGGAAGCCCTCAGCCGCATCCTTTCCGCAATGCCGCTCATGCCGGCCGAGGAAGTGCCGCTGACGGACGCCCACGGGCGCACCGCGGCTGCCGATATCGCCGCCCGGCGCACCCAGCCGCCGGAAGCCGTCTCCGCTATGGACGGCTATGCCGTGCGCGGTGCGGATGTTGCCGCAGCAGGCGCCAGCCTGAAACGGATCGGCACCGCCCCCGCCGGACATATCTTCGACGGCACAGTCGGTCCCGGTGAAGCAGTCCGCATCTTCACGGGCGGTGCGGTGCCCGACGGCGCCGATACCATCGTCATCCAGGAAGACGTGAAAGCCAGCGCGGAAGTTGACGGGGCCACTCTCGAAATCACCGAGGCAACGAAGACCGGCGCCTATGTGCGCCCGGCCGGCCTCGATTTCCGGGAAGGCGATGTCCGGATCAAGACCGGACGCGTGCTGACCGCACGGGATATCGGCATGGCCGCCGCGATGAACGTGCCGTGGATCGAGGTCCGGCGGAAACCGCGCGTGGCCATCCTGCCGACCGGCGACGAGATCATCCGGCCCGGCGATCCGACAGGACCGAACAAGATCGTCAGCTCCAACAGCTACGCATTGGCGGCACTGGTCAGGGCCTGCGGCGGTGAGCCGACCATTCTCGGCATCGCGCCGGACACGGTCGAGGGCCTGCAGGCCATGGTGCGCGGCGCCAAAGGTGCGGATATCCTGATCACGACCGGCGGCGCCTCCGTTGGCGAGCACGATCTTGTCCGTCACGCACTCGGCAGCGACAAATTCGGTCCGGGCGGACTTGAGCTTGATTTCTGGAAGATCGCCATGCGGCCCGGCAAGCCGCTGATTTTTGGCCATATCGGCGACACCCCGCTGCTTGGCCTGCCCGGCAACCCGGTTTCCACCATCGTCTGCGGCACGGTATTCCTGCGGCCGGCCATCTCCGCCATGCTCGGCCGGACAGAGCCGGACAACCGCACTCTGAAAGCGCGCCTCGCCATGCCGCTGAAGGAAAACGACCGGCGCCAGGACTATCTGCGCGCGACCTATCATCTGGATGAAAACGGCGAAGCCGTGGTCGAGATCTTCGAACGGCAGGACAGCTCCATGCTGGCCCTGCTGGCCGATGCAAACTGTCTGCTGATCCGCCCGCCACACGGCCCGGCGCTCTCTGCCGGCACCAAAGTCGATGTTCTTCCCCTTGGTATCGGCACCATTTCAATCTGATCTCCCGCTCGATCAGAGGCTTGACGCAGAACAGGAACCAAAGTAGAACATTGCAAATGTTTATCTTTTGTTCCTGACGGAACCAGTGCGGGAGTCCCTGATGCTCACAAAGAAGCAGCACCAACTGTTGCTATTCATCCAGAAACGGCTGGAAGAGAACGGAGTCTCCCCTTCTTTCGACGAGATGAAGGACGCACTGGACCTGAAATCAAAGTCAGGTATTCACCGGCTGATCACCGCACTGGAAGAGCGCGGCTTCATCCGACGCCTGCCGCACAGGGCCCGTGCTCTGGAAATACTGCGCACACCCGATTCAAGCGCAACGGTTCCGGCCCAGGCGGACACAATGCATCCCGCTGCATTGGACCGTACGGCCAGCCGTGGCTTTACCCCGAATGTCATCCCTGGAAATTTCGCCCGCGCCTCCCGCAATGACGAAGATGTTCCCAGACAGGCTCCCGCGGAAGCCACGCATTCTGACGAAGAGATGATCGATCTTCCCATGCTCGGGCGGATTGCCGCCGGCACACCGATCGAAGCACTGCGGGACAATAGTGCACGCATCGGCATTCCCGGCTCCATGATCCGGGCGGGGGAGCATTACGCGCTGGAGGTTTCCGGCGATTCCATGGTCGATGCCGGTATCCTCGATGGCGATACGGTTGTCATCAAACGCGGCGATACCGCCGAAAACGGCAGTATTGTCGTTGCCCTCGTGGACGAGCATGAAGTCACGCTGAAAAGGCTCCGCCGGCGCGGCCATGCCATTGCGCTGGAGCCAGCCAACCCGAATTACGAGACGCGGATATTCGGCCCGGATCAGGTCCGGATTCAGGGCAGTCTCGTCGGGTTGATGCGGAAATATTGAGGCCGGCAATTAGCCGGCGTTCGCGCCCCAGATCACACCAAGATCGGCGATCTTCACTTCTGGCTGCGGCTTGTTGCGTGCCCGGACGGAAAGGACGTGGCGCCGTTCTTCCTGCGCCTTGTTGATCGCGACACTCTTGATCTCGCGCCGGTTGGTCAGCGGGATTTGATCGAAAACCGACGTCGCCCATTCATGACGCGCTTCGTTTCCTTCTTCGTCGGAGGCTTTCTTGATCGCGATATAGGCAAGGTTCTTGGTGCCGACAACATCGGAAACCGAGTCAGCCAGAATGCGCAGAGCCCGCTTTTTCAAAGTATCCGACACTGGCACATCACCTTTCAAAAAACGCAGCCCGCACAATAAAGATAATTATTTTGACTAAAGTTATCTCTTTTTTCGCATAAAAATTCAATTTGTTTTATAGCGCAAACGCTTCGTCACGCTGGACCAGGGCCTGTTCCCTTGAATGTCTCTTGAATATATCACTTTGGGCACCGGTTCATCCAGCCAGATCGCGATGGAGCCACCGGGTCTGATCTGCTTCGGTCCGACGATCAAACGCGGAGCCGGACAGATGTCCGGCACACGAATGCGGGTCACCAGAACGTCCGCTCTCTGACAATCCTCGGAAAGTGACTGCGCGTCCGACGACCAGGCCACAGCCCCCAGCCGCGATGCGGTGATGGCACATCCCAGACTGTCGCAATTGAACCTGGATGACTGCTTTGGCTCGCCCTCCCGCATATCCGGCAAGCCGGCGCGGCGGCGCCAGACTCCGACAGAAAACCCGGAACGGCCGGAGGTTGTGACGATCTGTGCCTCCGAAATGACACCGACCATCCGGGCACGGTCGGCAATCAGCAGGTCGGGAGAGGCCCAGGGCCCCACCAGCAGAACGGCCAGGCAGACGGCAAGAACGGGAGCGGCGCCGAGCCGCAGGCGGCCACGGAACAGGCACAGCCAAAGACCGGCACATGCCGTAAAACCGATAACCCAGCCGGGGGCCGCCACGACCGTATGCGTTGCATGCGGCCAGCTCTGAACGATGGTGGCAAGACGGAGCACGCCATCGATGCCCCATCCCATCGCGACCAATGCAGCCCCCTCCAGCTCGAATGGCATCAGAAGCAAGACCGCGACGCCAAACGGCATGATCCAGAGGCTTGCCGCCGGAACGGCAAGCAGATTGGCCGCAACGCCATAAAGCGCGGCTTTCTGAAAATGATACAGCGCCAGCGGCAGTGTGGCGGTCGAGGCGACAAGGGAGCTGAGAGCGAGCAGGACGACATACCGGGTAACCCCGGCAAGTGGACGGCCCCGCACCGGATACCGGCTCCAGACACCGGTCTCGTAAACGGCGACGAGGCAAGTGACTGCTGCGAACGACAACTGAAAACTTGCGCCCAGTACATATTCGGGGCGCACCGCCATGATACTCGCCGCAGCGGTCGCGATCAGGCGCATGGAAATAGCCCGCCGGCCAATCACAACGCCGATCAGCACCGCTAATGTCATGATATAGGCACGTTGCGTCGGCACCGAAGCCCCCGACAACAGCAGATAAGCCGTCGCAAACAGTACCGCTCCCGCTGCCGCCGCTCTTCTTGTTGGCCAGAGCAATGCCGTCTTTGCATTGAGGCTCAGCAGCAGGCGGATAAAGAAAAAGACACAGCCCGCGACAAGCCCCATATGCAACCCGGAGATCGCCAGCAAATGCGCGATCCCCACATCGCGCATGGCCTCTGTCGCACGCTCGGAGATCCAATCCCGGTCACCGACAAGCAAGGCCGCGGCGAGCGCGCCGGTATCCCCCGGAAGCCGCGCCCTGATTCGGTCCGAAAGCGTTGTACGAAGGGCCGCAAGCCTGCCGGACCAAGGCACCTCCCCCCGCGTCTCGACGGTCAGCGGGCCAAGGGCAAAGCCGACGGCGCCTATCCCGTCGAAATAAAGCGCCCTCTGGAAATCATATGCATAGGGAGAGACTGGCGGCGGCGGTGGTCTGAAACGCCCGAAAACCTTGATTCGCGAGCCTGCGGGCGGTGCCTTGTCCCGCTTCAGCAACAGCACCCGTACCCGACCGGGCCGCTGTTCCGGCTCAATACGGCCAAACTGCTCCACCCGCACGATCAGCCGCTCACCACGGGATGTGACGCGTACCTCCTCCACCATTCCAGTGAGAGAAACCGCCATTTCCCGCTTCAAAACCGGCGCCGCAACCTGCCAGGCCCGCACTTGCGCAGCCGAGAACCCGGCGACAACAGCCAGAACCGCTATCAGACAAAAGACGGAAGCCGTGGAGAGCCGGGTCACCAGCAGAAGCAGGGCAAGAAGGACAAACAATCCAGGCCCGACCCAGAGTGGCGGCTCGAAAGACAGCTCGAAATAGCCGAAGATACCGATGCCAAACGCAACAGGCAGCCAGAGTCCGGCGCGCGGCCGGTTCTCGGCCAAAACGCCCTCCCACCAGCCGCAAATCCGCCCGGGCAGCAAGCCCCCCGCCACGGTCCAATCTCGCACTGCACCGGCCAATGTGCTACACAGCCCCGCGCCCACAGGCCAAGATGGCCGGGGGCTCACCCTTTGCCCAACAAATCACGAGAAAACAGCTCCATGTCCGTCGTCACGCGCTTTGCCCCGTCGCCAACCGGTTTCCTCCACATTGGTGGCGCAAGGACCGCGCTCTATAACTGGCTCTATGCGCGGCACACGGGCGGAAAATATCTGGTCCGGATTGAGGACACCGACAAGGCACGCTCCACCCCGGAAGCCGTGCAGGCGATTTTTGACGGCCTTGCATGGCTTGGCCTGCTCGGCGACGAGGAGCCGGTCTATCAGTCGGCCCAGCTTAACCGGCACGCGGAAGTGGCAAAGGAACTGGTTGCCAAGGGCCGGGCCTATTACTGCTACTGCACGCCCGAAGAGCTCCAGACCATGCGCGAGGAGGCGAAGGCCGCCGGAAAGCCGATGCGATACAACGGCATGTGGCGCGACCGCGATCCGTCCGAGGCACCAGCCGGCGTCGATCCGGTTGTACGGCTGAAAGCGCCGCTTGAAGGCGAAACGACGCTGGTCGACCACATCCAGGGCGAAGTCACCGTACAAAACGAGCAGCTTGACGATTTCGTGCTGCTGCGCGGCGACGGCACCCCGACCTACATGCTCTCAGTCGTTGTCGACGACCATGATATGGGCATCACCCATGTGCTGCGCGGCGACGACCACCTGAACAACGCCTTCCGCCAGGCCGCTCTTTATCGTGCGATGGAGTGGGATGTTCCGGAATTCGGCCATATCCCGCTGATTCACGGTGCCGACGGCGCCAAGCTGTCAAAGCGCCATGGCGCGCTCGGAGTCGATGCCTACCGGGAAATGGGCTATCTGCCGGAAACCGTGAAAAATTACCTGCTCCGCCTCGGCTGGGGGCATGGCGATGACGAGATCATCTCCTCCGCGCAAGCCGTCGAATGGTTCACGCTGGAGGCCGTCGGCCGCTCTCCGTCCCGTTTCGATCTTGCCAAACTGGAAAATCTGAATGGCCATTATATCCGTGAAGCCGATGATTCCAGACTGACCGATCTTGTGATCGCCGGCCTCGGAAACGTCGACGAAACCGGGCAAAAACGGATTCTCAAGGGCATGGACGGACTCAAGCAGAGGGCCAAGACCATCGTCGAGTTGACGGAGAACGCCGCCTTCTATACCGCATCCGTGCCCTTGAACTTCACGGAGAAAGCCCAAAATCTACTGACGGAAGAAGCTCTTAGCCACCTCACCGCCCTCACCGCCGAACTTGAAGCGATGCCGGACTGGAACGAGGAAGCCATTGAGCAAGCCGTCCGCACCATCGCCGAAAAAGCCGATATCAAACTCGGGAAGCTGGCCCAGCCGCTGCGCGCGGCGCTCACAGGATCAACCGTTTCGCCAGGAATTTTCGAGGTCGCCGCCGTTCTGGAACGCGCGGAAACCCTTGCCCGGCTCAAGGCGATTTGCGGCACTGCACAATAGAGACTAATATCCGCCGCGATTAAGCGGCTCGTTGCTCTCAACTCCCATCCAAGGGAATGCGGGGCAGCCGCCCAACAAGCACTAAGGGAAGCTCAGGATGACTAAATCAAACACCGGCAGCTTTACACTCACCGATAATCAGACCGGCAAGAGCTACGACCTTCCAGTCCTGCACGCATCGGTCGGCCCGAATGTGGTCGATGTCCGTAAATTTTATGCCCAGACCGATCACTTCACCTACGACCCCGGCTTTACCTCGACCGGCTCTTGCGAGTCTGCCCTGACATTCATCGATGGCGACAAGGGCATTCTGCTCCATCGCGGGTACCGGATCGAAGACCTAGCCGAAAAATGCACCTTTCTCGAGGTTGCCCATCTGCTTCTGAACGGCGACCTGCCAAACAAGGAACAGAAGGCCAAGTTCGACCACGATGTCACCTATCACACGATGGTGCATGAGCAGCTCAGCAACTTCTATCGCGGCTTCCGTCGCGATGCGCACCCGATGGCGATCATGTGCGGCGTTGTTGGTGCCCTGTCGGCCTTCTATCACGACAGCACCGACATCAATGACGACCATGCCCGCATGGTGGCATCCTTCCGCCTGATCGCGAAAATGCCGACGCTCGCCGCGATGGCGTATAAATATTCCATCGGTCAGCCGTTCAACTACCCGAAGAACGATCTGAGCTACGCTGAAAACTTCCTGCACATGATGTTCTCGGTCCCGGCCGAGGAATACAAGATGAACCCGGTGCTCGCCAAAGCGATGGATCGCCTCTTCATCCTGCATGCCGATCACGAGCAGAACGCATCCACATCGACAGTCCGTCTTGCCGGTTCTTCAGGCGCCAATCCGTTCGCCTGCATCGCGGCCGGTATCGCCTCCCTCTGGGGCCCGGCACATGGCGGCGCGAACGAGGCTGTGCTGACGATGCTCAACGAGATCGGCCACAAGGACAACATCAACGAGTACATCAAGAAGGCGAAGGACAAGGACGATCCCTTCCGCCTGATGGGCTTCGGTCACCGGGTCTACAAGAACTACGATCCGCGCGCCAAGGTTATGCAGGAAAGCTGCCACGAGGTTCTTGAAATCCTCGGTGTCGACGATCCGCTGCTGGAACTCGCGATGGAACTCGAGAAGATCGCGCTTGAGGACGAGTATTTCGTCAGCCGCAAGCTGTTCCCGAATGTCGATTTCTATTCCGGCATCGTGCTGAAGGCGATGGGCTTCCCGACCTCCATGTTCACCGTTCTGTTCGCCGTTGCCCGGACCACGGGCTGGGTCGCGCAGTGGAAGGAAAGCATCGAGGATCCGCAGGCAAAGATCGGCCGCCCGCGCCAGCTCTACACGGGCCCGACCGAACGTCCGTTTGTCGAGCTCGATAAACGCTAAAACATCTCGTCAAATCGATGAAGAAACGGCGGCGCGAAAGCGCCGCCG
>TARA_R110002051_G_scaffold78626_1_pt1 | contig 16823 bp, 17 predicted proteins | sample TARA_R110002051 | Tara Oceans TARA_R110002051 (sample SAMEA4397023) | marine metagenome | biome: Polar Biome; feature: [MES] marine water layer (ENVO:01000295) within the mesopelagic zone...; material: water (ENVO:00002006), including particulate matter (ENVO:01000060) such as......
TATCATTCAAGAAGGAAGTGTCCAATACCAATTAGGCGAACTAGAAGGAAATCAAATAATCTACGAATTTCCAAAAATGTTAATCTATTTAGAAGCAAAAGGCAAACTACTATTTGGTAAAAACTTTAAAATTTATTCAGAAGATGAAGCAATTCTATACAAGCTCTGTATTTATTTCATTCGTGATTTTGAAACTTGTAAAAAATTAAAAATTGATCCAAACAAAGGTATTTTATTATCTGGCCCAGTAGGTTGTGGTAAAACAAGTTTAATGAAACTACTACCTTTTATGGTGCCTCATCAAAGTAAGCACACTGTAACTGCTTCAAGAAATATAACCTTTACTTTTAATAGTATTGGCTATAAAATAATTGAAAATTTTGGCAATAGTAATTTTTATTGTTTTGATGATTTAGGTGTGGAAACAACAGGTCGTTATTTCGGAAAAGACTGCAATGTTATGGGAGAAATTATCTTATCTCGTTATGATTTATTTTTAAAAAATAATATAAAAACGCACGCAACAACAAATTTAAATGCACAAGAATTAGAAAACAGGTATGGGAATCGAGTACGTTCAAGAATGCGAGAATTATTTAATTTAATTGCGTTTGATAAAAACTGTAAAGACAAAAGGAAATAAACATACAGACATTTTCTACAAAATAGATGACCATGAAAGGTGAGTGTCTTTAATCAATGTACGTGATTCAATAAAAAACCAACCAAGCTAAAATTAAATCGGAAGATGTTTAACTTAATAAGTTTTGATTCAAGCTCAATAGATAAAAGAGTATGAGTTAATAGTAAGTAAATAATTTAATACATCATTGTTGTTATTAATTGATTATGAGTAAAATACCTAATTATAGGTATACTATATTCGTAGTAATTGCTTAACTTTAGAAAATATTAACCAAGATATATAAAGTCATGAGAAATTGCTTTTCTTTAATCATCGGTTTCATTGTTTTGTCTTCTTGTTCTGCAACTCATAACATTCCAAACAACCAAACGCCAAATGAAACACTAAGTTTAAATACTTATAAAGTATTTGTAGATCAAAATGGAGACTTCTATCCAGATAGATGGGAGTCAAAATATGGGGAACACCCTAAAAATGCGACCAAAAAAAACGGAGCATATTCTTTAAATACTTTAGCTATTAGTAAGAACTTAACAAAAGATTTATCTTCTTTTAGAATAGAGACTCTGAATGAAATAAAAGAAAAATTTATTAACAATGATAGAATTTTTATTCTTATTCACGGGTACAACAATAGCGAAAATAAAGCTGATTTAGGTTTTGAAACAATAAAAAGTAAAATTGATTTTCAAGAAAAAGACGGTATTATAGAGTTTTATTGGGATGGTTTAGTTGCCAATGGACCTATTGGGAGTTTCGATATATGGTTTAATGCCTCAGGTTACAGTCAATTAGCAGGTGAAAGAGCACTTAGACCAATATTGAATTTAATTTATAATAAAAATATTATTTTGATATCTCATAGTAGAGGGGCTTCTGTAGTATTAAGCGGTTTAAGTGATCCTCCATATGATAAAGATTTTGCAGATGACACATATGAATTTCATAAAATTAAAGTTCAAAATCAACCTAAACTAGCTGATAATAAAAATAGAATTTTTGCAATTTTACTAGCTCCAGCTTTAGGTCAAATAGATTTTAGAACACCAGAATACTACACTTCAGACCCAAATTCGTTCAGAATGTTTAGTAATCAATTAAAAGAAGTTCATATAACTGTAAATGAGGATGATAAAATATTGAAAAAGTATGTAAAAGGGTTATCTTCAAAACTTAACCCAACAGATTTGGGCTATAATATCCAAGTTTTTAACTTACTAAAAAATAGTTACCCAATAATGTCAATGACTAACTTTGAGGGTCTTAATTCCCATAGTTTTATTGATTACGCTAACGATCAGAGATTTGTCGAAATACTGAAAACTCTTCAGATTGAAATCAAGTAGTATGAAGAATTTAAGTCTATTTATACTTTTGGTTTTGTTTTCTTCATTTTATTGTAAAGCGCAGAATGATTTTAATTTGACAACTAGTAATTTACAATATGGTGTGGCCTTGAAATTAAATTTAGAATTTGGCATTAGATTTAAAAAAAAATTTAAATTTAATAAGAGAAACTTTTTTTCTCCAGGAGCTAAATTAAGCTTAACAGCAGCTGTTGGGTATGAAAAAACTGATTTAGGTTTTTTCCCAGCTATACATACGGGAGTTATTCTTTTTAACAAAAATACTATTGGCTCTAATCAGGAAATCGCTTCTTATGTGCCACAAGTTCATTTTTTCGCAAATGCAGTTGTTGCAGCGGAAATAGATCGTAGACAATTCAACCGCTTTGAAAAGTCAGTTCCTTTTTATCACTTTACAGAATTTGTAGCTAACCCGTTGCAGAATCCATATTTTTCTTCAATTAGTTTTGGTGTAAACTTTATTAAAGTAAAAGAAGACCATCAATGGGTAGGCTTTTTTAATGCTAATGCAGCACGTACAGTTCAAATTTCGTATTATAATGATGGCGGACCTGTTTTAGGTTGGCCTGGGGATAATATGGATAGGTACTATACCGGTGGTGGTCACGCAAGTTATCATGGTAATTATAGAGATGAAATTGATTTAATTGAACTAAGCTATCATAAATATACTGGTTATCAAAAGTACGCTTTTGATGTTGCTGATAAATTACAAATAGATTTTTTGAATTATAACGATTCCAATCAATTCTCATATAATCAACAAAGATGGAGGTTAAATTTTTCTAGTCTTAGGTCTGGGTATGGAGGTAGTATATCAATATTTAACTTGAACAGGATTGACTTTCAAGATTTTCTTCATTTTAATACTAATGTTCCCTATCATCCTGATTATTATAATGGCTTCAAAATAATGTTTGGTGGGAGATATGAATATAATTTAATTACAATACCAAAATGAAAAACGGAAAATATTTAGGAGTTATTTTATTGCTATTTTTAAATTCTTGTCATTCCGGTCTTTATACTTTAGGTGAAATAGATCTAAATGCAAAAGTTAATAAGGGAGAGTATGACTTAAGTGACTTTGATATATATGTTTATAATATATGTGAAGATACCGAGATTGATTCAAAATCTGATCGTTTTTGCGATTGCCCTGAAAAATTTTATGAGCAGCAAGCTACTAGTAGTTTAAAAAAAGTTGAAGAAGTGTATATGCTTATCTCCACCAAATCAGATTTAGTTATTTACCTAACTACTTTTTCTCATAAGTACATAAAACAGAAAGAAGGTTTCTTGAATGCTAAGGAACATTATTATAATCAAGTTGTATTAGATCAAGTTGAGTATATTTATATAGGTAGGCAAAATGAAATAGCTGGATGGATTCATTTTCCTAAAGAGAAAAAAGGCAAGGATATGATTGTACATTACATTAAAGATAAATTTCCGGATGAAATTTATTTAACAGAAGCTAATATAGCAACAGCAGAAAATCACTATACTATAGATGAAAAATTTCCAATAGATAGTATTTTTAAAAACCCTATTGTTTACAAGAAAAAGCCAAATTACAAACTGGTTTTTTATAAAAACAATCATAGTATAGGTAAAGAGGATGTAAAAAAGAAAATTGTAGAAAAAATAAATATCATTTTAGAAGATAAAGAAGTTTATTTTGTTTTTAGCAATCAGAAGAAAAATTTTTACTATAAAATAACTGAAAAACGCATAAGGTTTCGCCCTAATTTCTTTTTAATAGATAAGTAGTAGTGTTGTTGAAAATGATTATTTAAAATCAAATAATAATGACGACAAAGAATTAAAAAGTAATGCTTTTCTAAATTTAAACGACGCAACCATAAACTATTCTTATTTATAATACTTGTTTATAAAGAAAAATTGATTTACTGTAATTGCTCAAAATGCCTTTTTCCATCAGATGAAATAACCTCAGCCAATTCTAATAAATCTTCAGTGAGTTCTGCTGTTCTTTTTTTTCTGCAAATTTTTAGATTGGCAGGTGCACTCAAACTATTGATTAGTATAGTTTTAGCAAAATAATTGACAGCTATCTTAGGTCGCTGATTATTAGCTGAAAATACAAATAGAATTTTCATTATGAGTTGCTTTGATCACAGTTTAAATCAACACATCAAATAACACTAAATAAAATGCATCATAACAATTATGCATAAATATATAACCTGAATTAATAAATTTTAATTATATTTGCATCGTAATGATTATGTAATTTAAAATATGCAGAGCAAAAAAGTAATTTTAAAATCAATATTAAGTTACCAGGGGTTAACTTCTGGCTACTCTTTTAGAGGTAAGATTAGGCATATCCACAATGGAGGTGTTCGGGTAATACAGTTAAAAGACTTTGAAGATAATTACACATATATAGGTAATGACTGTTATTTAGTGGACAGCGATATGATAAAAAGTAAGTACTACTTAGAATCTGGTGATATTTTATTTACAGGAAAAGGGACTAATAATTTTGCGATAGTTTTTAAGAACACAGATGATACCCCAACAATTGCATCTTCGGCTTTATTTGTTATTAAAGTAGATCAGAATATTGCAAATCCTAATTATGTAGCATGGTATATCAACCAATCTAAAGTTCAAAACTATTTCAAAACCAATGAAGCGGGTACGTACAATACCAGCATTAATAAAACAACACTAGAAGAAACACCTATTGTACTTCCTAGTTTAGAAATGCAAACCAAAATAGCTAAAATAGCAAATTTTCATAATCAGGAATTAGCACTTAGTAATAAAATAAGAGAACTAAAAAATAAATTAACAACCACTCAACTTTTAAACGTATTGTAAAATGTCAAACAAAATAAAGCCTACACAAGATCAAATAAATACAGCATTATGGAATGCTTGCGACACCTTCAGAGGTGCTTTTGATTCATCAGAATACAAAAACTACATCTTAGTATTTATGTTTATCAAATACTTAAGTGATGTTTGGAAAGATCATTATAACGAGCTTAAAGAACGCTATGGTGATGACGAAGAGTTAATCCAAAGAAAATTGAAACGAGAAAGATTTGTGCTTCCTGAAAATTGCTCTTTTGATTATATCTACGAACACAGAAATGACACAGACATAGGTGAGAAAATTGATAAAATATTCGCAAAAATTGAAGAAAGCAATCTTGAAAAATTAGACGGTGTTTTTAGAAACATCAGTTTCAATTCTGACAAATTAGGACAAACAAAGGATCGTAATCGTCGTTTAAAGAATTTGATCAATGATTTTGCGAAGCCAGAACTAGACTTCCGTCCTTCGCTATGGGAAGGAAAACAAGATATTCTTGGAGAGGCCTATATGTATCTCTTAGAAAAATTTGCCTCGGGAGCAGGTAAAAAAGGTGGGGAATTTTTTACCCCAAAAGAAGTGTCTAGCTTATTAGCGAAACTAGTATCACCAAAAGAAGGAGATAGAATATTCGACCCGACCTGTGGCTCTGGTTCGTTGCTGATTAAAGTAGCTGAAGAAACCAAAGACAAACAAGGCAACCCAACAAATAATTTTGCCATTTACGGTCAAGAATCTAATGGAGATACCTGGGCACTAAGTAAAATGAACTGTTTTTTACACAGTATGGACTCTGCTCAAATAGAATGGTGTGATACCATTAACAATCCAAAACTTATAGAAGGCGATGCTTTAATGAAGTTCGATATTGTGGTTGCAAATCCACCATTTAGCTTAGATAAATGGGGTCATGAGAATGCAGAAGCAGATCGTTACAAACGTTTTCTTCGTGGTATACCACCTAAATCCAAAGGAGATTATGCCTTTATTCTGCATATGATAGAAACAACATTGCCTACAGGTAAAGTAGGTGTTATTGTACCACATGGTGTGTTGTTTCGTGGAAGCGCAGAACAAAAAATAAGACAAAAATTGATTGAAGAAAATATATTAGAGGCAGTAGTTGGTTTACCAGCCAATCTATTTTATGGTACAGGTATTCCTGCTGCAATTCTAATTTTTAACAAAGCAAAAACTACGAAAGACATTTTATTTATAGATGCCAGCAAAGAGTTTGATGATGGTAAGAAACAAAATGTTTTACGTGCGCAAGACATCAATAAAATTGTGAATACTCACAAAGATTTTAAAACAATTGCAAAATACAGTGCTGTAGTAAGTCCTGCAGAAGTGGCTGAGAACGATTTTAATCTAAATATACCTCGTTATGTAGACACTTTTGAGGAAGAAGAACCTGTAGATATTGAAGCAGTTCAAAAAAACATTAAGCAATTAGAGGCAGAATTGGTGGAGGTACGTTCAGAAATGGACAAACATTTAAAAGAATTGGGTTATTAATATGGAAGAAAACGAACAAAATAATATCATCATTTACACCAGTTCAGATGGCAAAGCATCAGTAGCGCTATTTGAACGTGATGACAGTGTGTGGCTCAATCAAAAACAGCTCGCTCAAATTTTTGACACCTCTATTTCAAACATAAGCCTACACATACAAAATATCCTGAAAGACAAGGAGTTAAAAGCTAATTCAGTTATCAAGGATTACTTGACAACTGCAGCAGATGGCAAAGAATATGAAGTGCAATTCTATGCATTAGAAATGATACTAGCCATAGGGTATCGCGTTCGCAGCAAACGTGGTGTTCAGTTCAGGCAATGGGCAACCCGCAACCTTACCGAATATATGCGTAAAGGTTTTATCATGGATGACGAAAGGCTTAAAAATCCAGATGGTCGTCCAGATTATTTTGAGGAACTTTTAGAACGTATTCGCGATATACGTGCATCAGAAAAACGCTTTTATCAAAAAGTGCGAGACCTTTTTAGTTTAAGCAGTGATTACGATCCTACTGACAAAGCCACACAAATGTTTTTTGCGGCTGCTCAAAACAAATTGCTTTTTGCGGTAACCCGTAAAACAGCAGCAGAATTAATTGTCTCTAGAGCAGATGCTCGTAAAGTAAATATGGGGCTAACAAACTGGAAAGGCAACAAGGTACGCAAACAAGACATCACAACAGCAAAAAACTATTTAATTGCAGATGAGCTAGATAGTTTAAACAGACTAGTGGTCATCTTTTTAGAACAAGCAGAACTAAGAGTTAAAAACCAACAGGATCTAACCATGTCTTACTGGCAAAACAATTTAGATAAGTTGATTGCTTTTAATGAATTCCCAGTATTGAAATCACCAGGAAAAATTGCGCATAAAGCAATGGAGAAAAAAGTAAATGCACATTATGTAGCTTATGACAAATTGCGTAAAAAAGAAGAAGCACTAGAAGCAGATAGTAAAGAATTAGAGGAATTAAAAGCTTTGGTTGATAAAATTAAAAACAAAAAATAAATGACCATCCATCCCACCATAAACCGAAGCGTATTACTCGTGATACCAAAGCAACCCTTTTACGATTGGAGCAATGCCTTAACACCAGATTTACCTGAAACCAATGCAGGTGATCTAGACGAGCATAACAGCTACTTACTAGAAGAGGAACTTTTTTTAGACGATCCCAAAAGCGAACTAAAAACCTATTGGAAAAACATTTTTTTAAGTGAACTCTTTGGGCAATGGACAGATGAAAACGACTACCCAAAACTAAGCTGGAAGCTATTTACCCAATGGTTTGATTTTTATAGATCTAGTGTGGTAACTGATCTTACAGATGAACCACTTTATACCCAAGACTATGAATAAAATTGAAAATGAAGATGTTTTGGTAAAGGGTAAAGAAGGTTATAAAGAGACGAAGTTAGGATGGATTCCTGAAGATTGGTCTTTACCAACTATAGATGAAGTTTTTGAGTTTCTAAAAACCACTTCGTTTTCACGAAATCAACTTAATTATGATGATGATAATGCCATATACTATATACATTATGGAGATATTCATTCAACATACAAAACACCAATTCTTGATTTTGAAGAAGTTCAAAGCGTGCCAAAATTAAATAATGATGTACAACTTCCAGCTTCAGTACAATATTTAAAGGATGGGGATGTAATTATCGCAGATGCTTCTGAAGACTATGAAGGTGTTGGTACAGCTATAGAATTACAAAATTTAGAGGATAAGAAAGTAGTTAGCGGTTTACACACATTTGCGCTAAGAGATAAAGAAGAGTTAACAGCTAAAGGGTTTAGAACCTATATTTTTAAAAATCCAATAGTAAAAAAAGCGCTAAAAACAATTGCTACAGGAAGCAAAGTTTTTGGTATTTCTAAAGGTAATGTTCAAAAATTTAAAATTGTTTTACCAACGTTTCCAGAACAACAAAAAATAGCAACCATCCTAAACACTTGGGATAAAGCAATAGCCGCACAAGAAAAATTAATAGTAGAAAAGCAAGAGCTTAAAAAAGGGTTGATGCAGCGGTTGCTGACTGGGAAGAAACGGTTTACTGGGTTTGAGGAGGAGTGGGAAGAGGTTAGTCTTGGAGATGTGTGTAATGTTAAAGGCAAATATGGAATTGGAGCTGCTGCTGTTGAATTTTCAAATGATTTACCTCGATATCTAAGAATTACTGATATTGACGATGATGGAAATTATTCACCTGAAAAAGAAGTGAGTGTTTCAGAAGAGAATTGGGATGAATATGTTTTAAATAAAGGAGATATTGTTTTTGCTAGAACTGGAAATACCACAGGCAAAACTTATTTATACCAAGAAAAGGATGGTGTTCTCGTATATGCAGGGTTTTTAATAAAGTTTGCTCCAAACCCTGAAATCTTAAATTGTAATTACTTAAAATTTTTTACACAAACAAAGCAATATTGGGATTGGGTGCGCACTATGTCGGTTCGTAGTGGGCAACCTGGTATTAATAGTAATGAATATGGTAAACTTAAATTGTTATTACCACCAATTGAAGAGCAAAAAAAGATAGTTTCCTTGTTAGAAACAAAAGAAAATGAAATAGAGAAAAACCAGGCTTGTGTGAAGGAGTTGAAAAAACAAAAACAAGGCTTAATGCAGCAGTTGTTGACAGGTGAAATTAGAGTAAATACAAATTAATATGGAAGAATTTAAAGAAATTGAGAACTCTAGATATGTATTGGATAGGTTTGACCATTACATTGAGGGTGCAAATAGTAAAGGGAACTTTTTATTAGCTTTTAGTGCTTTTATATTCGGCTTTATTGTTTCAAGTTTTAAAATGATAGTTGCATTTGATAATTCAGAGGCTAAAAGCTTAACAATAGGTTTACTGATAATCGTTTTAATTGTTGGTTTAGTAAGTATTGCATTTACAATTGCGGCAGTATTTCCGTTTTTAAAAACAAACAATTCAAGCAGTAAAAAATACCATTCATTAGTGTTTTTTAACTCCATAGCAGATATGGAAGAGGAAGACTTTCTAAAACAATACAACCAACAAAAGAATAAAAAGGTTTGTAAGGATATGGCAAAACAAATTTATGCCATTTCTAAAGGGCTTAAAATAAAATATTTGAGAATTAGTTGGGCAATTAGGTTGGTTTTTGTTCAGTTAATCCTATTGTTATCAATCATAATAATCAAAGTAGTATGAGTTTATTTAAAAATTATAAATCCGGTCTAGAAAGTGTGTTAAGTAGGTCTGGTCAAACACTTCAAAAAGGTTGGAGTTCGCCTTATGTATTATTAAATGAAAGCACAAAAACGTTTTCATCAGTGCCAACTAACATAGAGCCAAATTCTAAAACTATTTTGGAGTTCGATTCTAATCAGTTGCAAAAGTACTTTGGATCAAATAAATATTCATTTAATAATGTTACTATCGGCAATCATCCAGATTTTGAATATTTGGCTGAAAATCAAATGCTAAAACATCATTGCGTTTCAATGTTTATTGATATAAAAGGTTCTACAAGATTAGCTTTAAAATATTCGTTAGAAGAAGTGAGGTTAATCAAAGATACCTTATTAACACTTTGTATAAATGTTGTAAGTCATTTTGGTGGTCATGTTCATCGGTTACAGGGTGACGCTGCTTTTGTTCAATTTGTTAGAAAAGATTCAAATTCTAACGATAGTATTATTAATGCATTAAATGCAGCAAGCGTTTTGTGTCAGGCAGTGTCCGAGGATTTATCTTCTGCTTTTGTTAGCTATGGCTTAGACCCAATTAAAATTAGAGTAGGTATTGATTATGGTTCAGATGAAGAGGTGATGTGGTCACACTATGGCATTACTAACTGTAATGAATTAACAACAACAAGTCTTCATACTGATTTAGCAGCGAAACTTCAGCACAAAGCTTCTGTGAATTCCATTAGAATTGGTAAAAATTTAGTGGATGCAATTGAAATGAAAGAAGAGTATATTTCTACGCCAAGAGTTATTAAAAATGGAGAATATGTAGATGATCGTTATATTATTCAATCACCAGATTTCAATTATCGTCAATTCGATTTTGACTGGAAAAAGTATTTAAATAGTTTTTCATTTTATAAACAAAATGGCAGTGGTAAACTGGAAATATTCGATAATCCATTCACATTAATGACAACAGTTTATAAACCAGACCAAGAGTATAATAGTTCACAATATTTTGAAAATAATTATGCGATTCTTAAAGGAAGGCTGATCAAGTATCAATTAATGTTTAATAATTCCCCATATCACAGAAAGCATTATGAAACAATTACTTGGGAAGCATATAATTATGGATCTGATGCAAAAAATGCAAAAGAAGAAAATCATGATTTTGATAAAAAGTTTGTAAATAAAAGTTACTGTATTGCACATGCTGGCTATCATGGAAATCATTACTTAAAATGTTCTATTAAACGAGAACATTCAGATAACATTATATTGAAATTTCCAATATATGTTGATGATAAATTGGATAGCGAAATAGATATAAATAGTTTGTTGGATTAAAAATTTAGAAAATGTTTATGGAAAAAGAATTTAATATTATAAAAAATTTAACTGGGCCACAACGTTTAGAGTTTGATAGAGATATGCAACAGCTTTTTTTACAATGCCACAAGACTTTAAAAGGAAGGATGGATAAGCTAAAAGATGTTGTGGTAAATCTAAATTTAAAAAATGAGGTGTACCTAAAAGTTATTTGCGAATACGATAATATGTCGACAAATAAAGTTAAAGGCAAAATCACAGAATTGCATAAGTATAATAATGAAAAAGAATACAACCAAGCGCTTGCTATTGAAAGAGCAAGCTTAAATTAAAATAGATATGCCAAGAAAAGAAAGACACGTAGTTGCTAACCCTGATGGCGGTTGGGACTCAAAAAGAGAAAAAGCAGAAAGAGCTTCAAAACATTTTGAAACAAAAAAAGAAGCAATGGATTGGAGCAGGCAAAAAAGTAGGTCTGAAGGTTCAGAATTAATACCTCATAAACGTAATGGTCGTATCCAGAATCCAGACAGTCATGGCAACGACCCTAATCCACCAAAAGATAAAAACTAATGGATATTCAATTAGCACAGTTATATGGTATTTGGAGACACGAACACAATGGTGTAATTACAGATTTTAATGTTAGAGTTTATGACGAACAACATCATACAGGTATTTCAATGTTTACAGTTTTTAGATGGACAGATGGTGGTTCTAAAATTGCTTATGAGTGGCACGGAGTTCCGGAAATAATAAATTATCCAGACCAGATTTCAGATATTAACTTACATCATTTAATATCTACCGAAGAAAATCTAACATATCAAAATATAAAAATCTGGGATTTTACCAATAACCTTATGATATTAGAATTTGGTGATGGTTCAAGAGTAGAATTTCAAAGATTAGGTGCAGATGCAGGATAAAATCATCATATTAAAAAACACTAAAAAAGGTATTATAAAAGATACCATTATGTCTGTACAAGATACCTTAAGGCTAGACTTGAAGCAGGAGTTTATATTACCAGATAATGCAACTATTAAAACAATAGCAGAACCTCTAACAGGAATTGAGTATTGGGGATTATGGATTGCTGCAATAGGTGGTCTAGTTGGTATTATTGCAGCAATAAAAGTCTTTAAAGATTTATTTAAAAGAGATGAATCTCAGCAACTACAGATTCAAGGTCAACAAGATCAAATTAATGAACTTGTTAAGCTTAATAAACTTTTTGAAAAACGAGTAAGAATGACTGTAAAGCCACATTTATGGTCTAATAGCAGTGGCTATAACGGAACAGATTACACAATTCATATCCAGCTAGATAATCGAGGAGAAATGGCCTTCTATAGTGGTTTTGAAACTTTAGAAGGAGACGAGAGTTTCAATTTGCAAGAATGGAATCAAGACATTCCAATAAAAAATGACGGATACATACGATTAAGTGGAAACACTACTGGTCACCCAAATCAAACATATTTTAAAATAAAAGTCTTCTATTACGATAAAGAGAATTATAAATACGAGACAATTATAGAATGGAACAATGCTAGAGTGCGATTTTTAGAAACTAATGAATTATGAAAGTAAACTATAGCGAATACGACGATTCGCAAAAACCAGCTTTAAAACTACTACAAAAAATCGGTTAGAAATATTTGTCACCCAAGTATGCTTTTGAAGCACATAGCGCAATGAACACTAATGAAATTCTTGGTTTAGATAATCTAACTGATATTTTAAAAGGTACTTAAACAAGTTCCCCAAAAAGTAATAAAGTTTCCCCATAAACTAATAATGGAGTTAATACTATAAATAATGTTTTAATGAATGCTATTATGAATTTGTATCGTTTTATAAGGGTTTTAGGAGGTTTTGTAATAAAAACGAAAAATATGTACACAGATTTCTATTCCCCAAAAAACAAAATAGTTCCCCAAAAACAGATATAATTCCCCAAAAGCAAAAAAATAATTAGTTTAAAATTATGACCGTAAACTACACAGAATACAACGATTCGCAAAAACCAGCTTTAGCATTACTACAAAAAATGGGTTGGCAATACGTATCACCTGAGGATGCTTTTAAAGCGCGCAGTGAGATGTTCACGAATGTCATACTAGATGATATTTTAGCCAAACAGCTATCAAAGATTAATGCGTTTGAATATAAAGGCGAATCCTATAAATTCTCAACTGGAAGTATTCAAGGTGCTATAAATGCACTTAAAAATGTACCGAACGAAGGATTGGTGCAAACTAATGAGCGTGTATATGATTTGATGACGCTTGGTAAAAGTTTTAATGAAACCGTACAAGGAGATCGTAAAGCTTACACTATAAAATACATAGATTGGCAAAATCCAGAAAATAATGTATTCCACGTAACCGAAGAGTTTGAAATAGAAGGTGGTAAAGGAAAACGTCGTCCTGATATTGTGCTTTTTGTAAATGGTATTCCATTCGTAGTTATTGAAAATAAACGTCGTGATAAAAATGATTCTATAGATGAAGCTATCTCTCAAAACATACGCAACCAAAAAGAAAAAGAAGGCATACCTAGGCTCTTCCATTATGCACAATTAGTATTAGCGGTACATCCTAACGAAGTAAAATATGGTGCAACGGGAACACCTGCAAAGTTTTGGTCAATTTGGAAAGAGGATGTAGAAAAAGAAGTCTCTAAACTTTTAAAAAAGAAAACAAATACGACACAAGCCGAAGATCGCTTAGTAACAGAACAAGACAAAGGCATATATGCTTTATGTGCTACAAAACGTCTTTTAGATGTAACCTATAAGTACATTGTATTTGACGGTCCAGATAAAAAAATATGCCGTTATCAGCAGTACTTCGCGGTACAAGAAACCATACAACGTGTAAAAACTAAAAACAAGGAAGGAAACCGTCAAGGTGGTGTCATATGGCACACAACTGGAAGTGGTAAATCATTAACTATGGTGATGTTATCAAAAGCATTAGCACTAGATATAGCTATAGAATCGCCTAGAGTTATTATAGTAACAGATAGGATAAGTTTGGATAAACAAATCTTTAAAACGTTTGTCAACTGTGGTAAACACGTTAAAAAAGCAAGAAGTGGTAATGATTTAGTAGAATTGTTACAAGATAAAGGCAATGAAATCATTACGACCATCATCGATAAATTTGAAATCGCGACTAAAAGAGCATCGTTCAAAGACGAGTCTCAAAATATTTTTGTCCTGGTAGATGAAAGTCATCGTAGTCAATACGGTTCGGCTCACGCTAATATGAAACGCATTGTTCCTAATGCGTCATATATCGGTTTTACAGGAACACCTTTGATGAAATCTCAAAAGAGTACGTCTAAGAAATTTGGTGGCTTCATTCACAAATACACCATAGATCAAGCAGTAAAAGATGGTGCTGTATTACCATTATTATATGAAGGAAGATCTGCAAAGTTGACCATCAATAAAAAGCAAATCGATAAAGGGTTTGAGCGTTTAGCAGCATCTTTAAATGAAGAAGCTAGAAAAGATTTAAAGAAGAAATTTGCTACAATTGCTAAAATATATGAGTCCGACAATGTCATTGAAGAAATTGCATATGATATTTCAAAGCATTTTAGTGAAAACTGGAAAGGAACAGGTTTTAAAGCACAACTTGCAGTTCCTAAAATTGACACCGCTATTAAGTATCAAAAATATTTTGAAGCACAGACTGATCCTGATCTTAAAATAAACACGAGAGTGGTTTTTACACCACCAGATGGTAGACAAAACAATGACGATGTTTGGTCTGAAACTACAAGTGATTCACAAAAGTATTGGAAACAAATTCTAGAACGATATAATGATCAAGAAGCCTATGAAACAAATGTCATTGACCGTTTCAAAGAAAATAGTAATGAGGTGGAACTGATAATTGTGGTAAGTAAATTATTGACCGGTTTCGATGCACCTAGAAATACAGTATTATACTTAGCAAAACCATTGAAGGGTCATAATTTATTACAAGCAATTGCACGTGTAAATAGATTATTTGAAGGTAAAGAATACGGTCATATTATAGATTATGTTGGTGTGTTAGGAAAGTTAGATGAAGCATTAACAGAGTACAGTGCTTTAGAAGATTTTGATGAAGAAGATTTAAAAAATACGGTAGTAGATGTCAAAGATGAAATAAGAAAAGTGCCCATACGTCACGCTGAGGTCTGGGATATATTTAATGGTATTTATAACAAAAATGACATTGAAGCATTGGAGAGACATATTGCAGAAAAAGATGTGCGTGATCAATTCTATGAGCGTGTTTCTGCGTTTGCTAGAATATTACAAACTGCGCTAGCTTCAGATGACTTTTATATGGAGTTTAATACAGAGCAAATAGGGTTTTATAAAAGCGAATTAAAAAAGTTTCAAAGTTTACGTCTATCAGTACAATTCAGATATGCTGAAAAAGTATCATATAAAGAATACGAACCTAGAGTTCGCAAATTGTTAGATACCTATATAAATGCAGATGAAGTACAATTACTAACAAGAGATGTAAACATATTCGATAAAAATATGGTAGAAGAGGCTTTAGAGACCTATGGGAAAACGCCAGCGTCAAAAGCAGACTTCATTGCACATCAAATGAAAAAGGTGATTACAGAGAATATGGAAAAAGATGAGGCCTTTTACAAGAAGTTCTCGCAACTCATAGAAGAAACCATTAAAAACTTTTACGATGGCAGACTCACTGAAAAAGAATATCTAGAAGCAATGCAACAAACGCGAGATGATTTGGCGAGTGGTTATCAAGATGGAATACCCGATAGCTTACAAAACAATCCTCGTGCACGTGCTTTTTACGGAGCATTAAACGAAGTACTCAACAAAAAGCTAGATAAAGAAATCAGTAAAAAGAAGGTTGCAGAAGCTGGTCTAGAAATAGAAGAAATCGTTAATAATCTGATTATAACAGATTGGAAAAAGAACATTGATATTCAAAACAGAATGGAAAACCAAATTGAAGATTACCTAATCAGTAAAAGAAGTCAATTGGGTATAGAAATAAGTTTTGATGAAATCGATTCGATACTAATTAAGTGTTTAAGAGTTGCGAAAAATAATTTTTAATGCGTAGTATACAATACGGTACCCAAGAAATTTTCTTCGAATTGCAACGGTCTGGTCGTAAAACACTAGCTATAGAAGTGCATCCAGATAGTACAGTACACATAATTGCACCTGAAGATAGTTCAATTCAAGACATCGACCAGAAAGTAGAAAAACGAGCAAGTTGGATAATTAAGCAACAGCAATACTTCGAACAGTTTTTACCACGTACACCCGAACGACAATACGTTTCTGGTGAAACACACTATTACTTAGGAAAATCTTACCTGCTAAAAGTAAGTTCAGGGTCAGTAAATCAAATAAAACTTAAAGGGGGTAAACTACAAGTAACATGCAAAGAAGAGATAAATCAAGAAAAGGTCAAAAAGCTTTTAGCACAATGGTATTATCAGCACGCTGAAAAGAAATTTAATAAGCTAGCTTTAGAGGCTTATTCAAAATTTAAAGAGTATAATTTCGAAATGCCTAAGATTGAAATTAGAAGAATGTCTAAACGTTGGGGAAGTTGCAATACGATAGATAAAATCATATTAAATCCAGAAATTATTAAAGCATCATCAAAGTGTATTGAGTATGTTTTAATACATGAAATGTGTCATTTAGTAATAACAAATCACAGTTCTAAATTCTACAATACCTTAACATCTGTGATGCCTACTTGGCAAAAATGGAAAAACAAACTAGAACAAAACCTTTCTTAACCTCCACACAAACCAAAATCCAGTTTGTTGCAAAAGCAAAAAATGGCTGTCTTTTGGTTTGTTCCGTGCGCCAACGCAAGTTTAGCGTTTTAAAATCTATAGGAAGTTGCATT
>TARA_R110002051_G_scaffold224048_1_pt1 | contig 16810 bp, 38 predicted proteins | sample TARA_R110002051 | Tara Oceans TARA_R110002051 (sample SAMEA4397023) | marine metagenome | biome: Polar Biome; feature: [MES] marine water layer (ENVO:01000295) within the mesopelagic zone...; material: water (ENVO:00002006), including particulate matter (ENVO:01000060) such...
ACACTTAAAACATATCTAAAAAAGCGTTTAACGTTGTTTTCTCTACAAAATTAATGATTTTTAGTAAATAACTATAGCTAAAAACGTCTAAATGCGAATTAAGATATACAAAAAGTGGCAACGTTTACGGTAACTGATTATATTTGTAACTCCCAAACCAAATTTAATTATGTACTTCTCATTAAAAAATAATGATCCTGACAAAGATACGTTAATCATTTTAAGATACTATATTTCTAAAAATGAAGGTCGCTTTGTGTATTCTACAGGATTGAATATAAATCCCAAAGACTGGAGCAAAGAAAATAAAACAGCTAAAAATTCACGAGGTCGAACAGATTTAAGTTCAATTAATAGAACTTTATCAAAATACGCTACATTTTTAGAAAAAACCTTGAACAATTTTGAACTTAACGAAATTGAACCAACTAGACAATTATTGAAAGATGCTTTTAATAGAGAATTTAAAAAAGAAAGTTCTTCAGATAATAGTTTTAAATACTTTACTGACTTTGTTACGGATTTTATAAACAATGCACCAAAGTTAACAAATAGAAATACTAACAGAAAATACAGCGCATCAAACATAAAGCACTACAGTAAAGTTAATTTACGATTAATTGAATTTGAAAAATACAGAGGTTCAAAAATATTGATAGATAAATTTAATATTAATATGTATGATGAATTTTTGAATTATCTAAACACAAAAGGCTATGCAAAAAACACGATTGGCTCATTTGTAAAATACATAAAAGTTTTTTTACGAAAAGCTGAGGAGTTTGGTCATGAAGTTCACAAAGATTACAAAGACAATAATTTTACAGTATTAAAAGAAGATAGTATTTCACTTGCTTTAAGATTAGACGAAATTGAATTGATTTTTAAACATGACTTTTCAGACAATAAAAGATTAGAAAATACAAGAGATATTGCTATTATTGGATTATGGACTGGTTTACGTGTTTCTGATTTTTTAAACCTACCAGAAATTAACCCAAATGAAAAGTTTATTGAAGTCCAGCCACAAAAAACAAAAAACAGTTCTGGAATTAAGGTTGTGATTCCATTGCATCAAAATATAATTGAAGTTATTAAACAACGTGGAATGCCAAGGCGAATTTCTGACGTTAAATTTAATTTATATTTTAAAGAGGTTTGTTTTGAGGTTGGATTAACTGATGAAGTAAAAGGCTCTTTATTAATTAAAGACGAAAAAAAAGACATATACAGAAAAAAAATAGGTGTTTACGAAAAATATAAGTTGGTTAGTTCACATACTTGTAGAAGGTCGTTTGCTACTAACTTTTACTTAATGGGTTTGCCAGCGTTAACTATTATGGCAATTACAGGACACACAACTGAAAAGAGTTTTTTAGCTTATATTAAAGTAACTCCAAAAGAACACGCTGAAAAGATGTTAGATTTGATGAATGAGTATTATAAAGAGTAAAAGGCTACTTAATATTAATATAATGATAGTTCTCTAAAATAGAAACAATCCAATCTTTAGAATTCCTTAAATTTGAATTATTTCTTTTACTTAGTTCTTTATTTAAGTTTTTTAAAATAGCCTCTAATTTTCTTTTATCAGTAAAGAGCGTAAACTGAAACTCTTCTTTTATTCCAAGAGGTAAACTTTTTTCGACATCTTCAAATATTAAACTCATGTTACATTAATTCAGTAGTAGTTAATGTTTTTACTTTGAATTTTCCGAATTTCGATTCAGTAGCTTTATATATTTTTTCAGCTTCTTCATCATTCCAAAAACCAAATATTTTACTACCGTGAAAAGATAAAGAAGAGTAGTCTCTATCAATTGTACCGTCTAAGTTTTTACATATTCTTTCTGTAAATCCTAATCCAGTAAAAAAATCTCTTTGCTCGTCATTGTAATTGGTTACATTAAAGTTTTTGTTTTTACTTGCTTTTTTTGAAAATTTCATAGTATTTGTTTTTAAGTTGTTATAATTTTATCAATCAATTTTTCTAATACCTAACCATTTATTTGTTTTAGTACCATAATAATGTTCAAAGCCATCTTCAACCTCTAACAACTCATGTACAGATACATTCAAATATTCGGCTATTTTTTGTAATAATTCAAGATTTAAAGGGCTTACACCTGTTGTGATTCTGCTAAATGTAACTTGTGTTTTACCTACAGCTTTAGCAACGTCTATAAGTTTTATTCCTTTACTCTTACATATTTTTTTTAGTCTTAACTTCACTTTAAATGATTTATTTGTTTGAGTATGCAAAGTTATATTATTTTTCATTTATTAAAATTTTATATACGCAAATATACGATTAATTATATTAAAATGATAATTTAATTATAAAAATATCTTTTATTTGATATAAATGCTTATATTTGTAGTGTAGAAATAGAACACTATTAATCAAAAGTAAACAGACTATTAAAGCTTATTGATGTTTGGTTAAAGTGGGTTAATAAATAAAAAATATGTTTTCTTTGGCAACATAGAGCGATTGGAGAAGTAGAGAACTACGCTCACATCTCCTTGACCTTGAAGAGTATGAATTTACTTGCGTTGCCAATTAAACATCTTAAAACAACTACAAAATGAAAGATAAACTACAATTAGAAGAAGTATTGCCTTATTTACTTTATGATTTAAAAATAAATACTGTTGATGGATTGGGTATTTTAGTAAGAATTGATAAGAAGGAAAAAATGGTTTTGTTGTCAAATCCTAAAAACAAAAAAAGTCAAGAAGAGTTTTATATTGAAGATTGCTCATTATTATTAAGACCTTTATCTGGTTTTCAAAAAAAGACAGGAAGAGAGCTTATGGATGTTTTTTCTATCGATCTTTCTACTGTACACGAAATTTGGAATTTAATAGATAAAAATATAACATTAGACGAAATATCTTTAAAGACTTATAATGCTATGTGTAAAAACCATTTTGATTTTAAAAATCTAATTGGTAGAGGATTGGCAATTGATATAAAAACAATTAAATAAATAGATTATGAATTTAGAACAAGAATTTAACAAAGAAACAGGACATAATTCTTATGATACAGTTAATTGTCATTATACAGGACATTATGTAGAATGGTTAGAGTCAAAATTAGAAGCTATTAAAGAAACAAGTTCTAAAGAGTTGAAAGATGATGATATAATTAGTTTCGAAGAATGGAAAAAAGTTTTTTTAGTAAAAACCGAAATAACTGATGTTTATGAGTTTAGGGGTGACTTTATTTTAAAAGAAAATCTTGAAATAGCTTATAACAAAGATGTTGAATTAGCAAAATCACTAGTACAATAATTAGTAAATAATAAGTACTATTATTTTTCCAAATAATTAAAAACAAAGGCTATAAAAATAAGCATCCAGAAGGTAGCCTTTGTTTATGTGGGGAAATTGTTATATTATTTGGTCGATTATAATAGATATTAAAATTGCAATTAATAATACTATTGAAATAATCCTACCTATTTTTGTATTGTAAAACCAGAAACGTGCGTCTTTGTGTATGTTTGGCATTATTTAGTCCTTTTCATATACCAAGTATCAGCGTCAGAACCATCAGAATCTATTAAGTCATTTAAAGTCATTCCATCAACTGTGTCAATAAATCTAAATAAGTCGGTTCCTTGTTGTGTAATTTTAAGATAATCGTCTGAACCATCAATAAAAATAATAGAATCGTTTACTACTGTAAAACTTCCTTGATCAACCCCTTGCTGAGTATCAGAACATGTATTAGGATTGTTAGAATTTCCCTCAACAACAAAACTAACTTCTTTAGCACTTAATCCATTAAATTCAATATAATCGTTTGCGCATTTATTAGTATCATTATAATAGTAATAGCGTCCAGTAAATAATTCAGGAATGTTTTGACTAATTTCCTCGCTCTCATTCGAAGAGCAAGAAATAAATAATAATACTGCAATAATTGTAATAATCTTTTTCATTTTTATTTGTCTTTAATTTTTTAATATCTTTTTCTTTTCAGATTCATATTCCTCCTTAGTCAAAATGCCTTCATCAAACAATTTTTTAATCTTGGCAAGTTTGTCATACTTATCATTTAAAGAAATATCTTTCCTGTCCTTAATGCAATTTTTTATTTCACAACTACTAATTGCACCTTCAATATCTAAGGTGTAATTAATAATATTTCCACCCCCAATTGAAAACAAAACCTTTTCAGTTCCTCTGTTTTTAAATCTTTTTATTTTTTTTATTACTACCTTAATGCCTTGATAAGCAACTGTGTTTATTTTTCCACCACCTCTAATCCAAAGATATTTATAAGTATCATCATACCCAGAACCTTCTGACATAACAATTGTATCCTTTTTTTTGTAAGTAAGCCCATTTGATGCTTTATATTCTTTTAGAGTTTGAGATTTTACACTTAAACTTAATGTAAGAAGCAAAATAATTGCACTAATATTTTTCATAGTTTTTTTTATTTTTATTGTACTAAAATGTTCTTTTTATAACTTTAAAAATTTGGTAAACATCATTTAATTTCAAATCAAAATCCGAAAACTCTGGACTTGGATTTCTTGAATGACATTTAATAGTTCCATTCTCTTTATTTAATCCTATAATATCTTTATGCATTATATTGTATTTCGAAATGATAATCCAACCGTGTTTTGTGGCGTTAAAACCATCTAACCAATGTTGCCTGCCTAATTCTCTTCCTAAAATCAAAGCTTTATCTGGTGTATCGTCAATCAATCCTCCATTCATAGAATCTCCTTTAGTTTTAAAACCTAAATAATTTCCTAAAGCATATTTCTCTACATTAAATGATACTTTCTCCCAATCTTGTATTTTGGAAACTTCACTTTCTATAATTTCTAAATAACTTGCATAGGCATCAAATGGAACAAATGGAACTTTAATTGTGTAAGTACCATCTTCATTTTCTGTAAATGTATTTCCGTTGGAATTTTTTAATTCTTCAGTATTGTATTTCAATTCAGGTTCTTTAACAATACCATCTTTTAGCATTTCGCCTTCTCCAGCTAATAACCAATTATAACTGATATTAGGAAATTTTTTTATCAATGCACTAATCAAATCTGTACTTGGTTGATTTCTTCCAGACCTTATATGTGTCAGTTTTGATTCAGAAACTTCTTTAAATTCTTTTGCAAATTTATAACCAGAGTAATCATTTTCTTCCATTACTTGAAGAAATCTCTTATTTATGTCTGGAATTTGTTTTTTCATTACTTTACAAATGTTTTGTATATTTGTTTATGAATCTGATTTTAATTAAATACTCTAAAGCTATTACAAGAGCCTTTTCTAATATAGAAAAAACCCTTGACCTGTGTGAAAAAATTAATCAAACAAAGATTAAGAAAATACATAAACGTTAAGATTTTAATGATTTTATTTCTTTTTTTATAGATTCTATTTTACTGTAAACATCTAAGAAGTTTTCATCCATAACATCTATATTTTTATTCATTTTTTTCATAAAACTTACATTATTAGTAAGTAAGCTATTTACTTTACTGGCAAAGTCGTTGAACTCATCTATTTTCTTTGAGCTTTCATTTATCATTTTATAGATGTAGTCAAGCTTTTCTTCAATTAATTCAATCCTTTTTTCCATAACCATTTTAATAATCAACCACTTACAAAAGTTTTCGTAAAGTTTTCGTAAATACTTTACATTTTTACACAACATTTGTTGCGTACTTTACTTTTGTGTAGTATATTTGTATCATACAACAACAAAGATATACATTTTTACAAGTTGTAAACAAATTAAAAAGTAAGAATCACTAAAAGTCGGTATATGAATAATCAAATCTCAAATAAGGAATTTAAAAAGATAGTTAACTCTAAATCAATTGAATGCTCATCACATGGAGCTTCTTTAAATATTGATGCCAATGGAGTTTTTGTTGAAGCTAATTTGAATAATGATTTTCATTTAGACTTAAGTTTTTGGTTAAGTGAAACTGTTGAAGCTGAATTAACAGAAAACCAACAAGAATACCTTTCAAACTTAATGATTGAATCATTAGGAGAACATAAAGAATCTTACAAAGCTTATCAGCAAGAATCTATTTACGATAGCCAAGATCACGCATTAAGTTTAATCTATTAAAAAATATACTATGAAAGAATTAGCTAAAAAAATATGCATTTATAATGGTCAGAAAGGGACTGATAAACAAATAGAAAAATGTATTAAATCATTTTCTGGAAGTTTAGAAATAATGAAACAATTTGCTGAGGGAAGAATTAAAAACTATTAAAAATGAAAATTGAAATTATAAAAAAATTCAACGGACACGATGTTATTGTAAATGGAAAATGGAAAATGTGGGTAATTGGAAGCAAAAGAAACGCAAAAAAAGAATTGAAAAAAGAGTACGGATTAACCGCTTAAAAAAAAATAAAAATGGCTACAACATTATCTACAAAAAAAAACAAAGAAACCTTGTCAAGATTGATAAGAAAGGAATTTGATAAAATTGATTTCTCTATGGATTACATCTATCAAAAATCAGATGAATTAATTGATTTAGCAAGAAGTTACGGTCTTGATGATTTGGCAGATGAAATGAATAATGATAAAAATATAGCTGTTTAATTATGGGAACACAAACAATATCTCCAAGAGAAGGACAGGTTATTTGCGAGTTAATGAACGGCAATGTAGTTAAAGAAGTAGCAGACAATTTATGTATTTCTTTTAATACTGCTGATACTCATATAAAGAACGCAAAAAGAAGAACAGGCGCAAAAACTATTGCTGAATTAGTGTTCATCTTTTTAAAGCAAAACAAAGATTTATTAGCATTTGTATTTATAACTATTCAAGCTTTTTCAATGGCAACCAATACCAGTATAGAGCAAAGAAGAAGAAAAACAGGTCGTAGAACAGCAAGAATAACAGTGGTATTAAAAACACAATCAAAAGCAGTAGCATAATGAAGAAAGAAATAACAAAAATCGATAACATAATTTCTTTATATGGTAAGATTGATAATAAAACAAAATTTATCAAAGAAGTTGCAAAAGATGTAAACAGAAAGCCAAATACAGTAAGAACACACTGGTTTTCTTCTGCAAACTTTTACAGCATTCCAGAAGAGTTTCAAGATAGAGTTATCCAATTAGCGCAAAATACAATTGCTTGTCAAAATAAAATTATAGCCTAATGGAGTTCGGAGAAACATCAACCTCAGTATTTTTTGAAAAGCCATTTTTCAATTCTATGATGCAGGCAATTATCGATAAAACTACAAAAATAGCAGTTGCAACAACTAGACAAGAAATGTCAAAAGAAATTGAGTTGAACACTTCTCAAATAGCAAAATTGTTAAGCGTTAGCGAGCCTACTGTTTTAAAGTATATGAATGAAGGGTATAAAAAATTAGGTTGTTTAAAGCATACAAAACACGCTAAGAAATACACAGCATCAAAATACGATGTTTTGCAATTCAAGGAAAAACTAAAAAAGTAATTGCATCCAGAAGTAGATAAAATTACAAGTGCCTTTCCCTTGGTTTGGGGGAACTTTCGGGAAAGGTTTTTTAATTAAAAAAAGTTATGATAACAACTATAATATTAACATCAATCGCAATCGTAGTCATTATTTACATCTACACATTTATAGGTTTAAGAATTTTTTTAAAAAAAGACAAACTAACCGCAGAAGATTGCAAGTACATGGCTAACCAAACAATTATTAGAAATAAAGATTGCTATGGTATGTATGAAATACAAAAAGCACAGCAAGAAATAGACTTGTATTTAGAAAGAAAAAAGAATGAAAAATAAAAGTGGATACAGTTGCCACTTACTTCAACTGATATTAAAAATTAACAAAAATGGAAAAAAGCAAAGAATTAAAAGAACAAAGTTTAGTAGCGATCAATTCAATGCCAAACTTACACGAAAAAGAAACTTCACCAATTGAGTTTTCAAATGTTTATTGGACTCCAGAAAAAGAAGGAGAATTTAAGTTAGGTGTTGTTGTAGATATTAGAATGGAAACTTTTCCAGATGCCCAAAATCCAGAAAAAGACAAAGATTTACTATGTATTGTAATGCTTTGTCAAAATGAAGATTTAACAATCACTTCAATGAGTAATGGTTCAAAAAAACTTGTAGCAACAATTCAAGATGCAATGGAGAAAGGCTCGATTATTATTGAAAAGACACCTTTAAGAATTACTTATTTAGGCAAAAAGAAAAACAAAACAAACGCTTATAATTCTGACAATTGGAGTGTTAAGCCAATACTTCTATAGTATGAGTTTGTTAGAAAAACTAAAAGAAAGTTTGCCGAATTTATATTCGGCAGATGTTTCTGACGTAGAACTTCACGAAAACAGCATACATGAAGACCCAAGAAAACTTGGAGGAATTGGCGCAAGTGAAGTTGGTAAACTTTTTACAAAAGCTGGTTTAAAAGCAAAAACAGCACACTCAATGGCTTATGAAAAAGCACTTGAATTAATTAATGGCTATAGAGATTTTGTATCAACAAATGCAATGCTTCATGGCATAACATCTGAAATAGATGCTTATAGAGATGTTATAATTGAAAAATATCCAAATTCATTATTACGTTCTGATATATCTCTTTTTTTAACAGATAAAGATAAATACAATTACTGGGCAACTCCAGATGTTACTGATGAAGTTGAAGGAATGACAATTGACATTAAATGTCCTTACACTCCTTATACGTATTGGAATAACGTAAAAAAAATACCAGAACAGTATAAGGCGCAAAATCAAATGCAAATGATAGCTACTAAACACAAAAAAGGTGCTATTTGTCTTTACTTAACCTCTAATAAAATAGATGATTTTGGAAATAAGAAGGAATATGATATTCCTAAAGAAATTCGTTATCAATTTATTACAAATGATGCTGATGATGATTTTCAAAAAGAAATTACTACAAGATTAACGGGTTTTTTTCCAATGCGTGATTTGATTCTAAAAGGACTGGAAGAAGCACCAGAAATTTCAGACGAGGAATTATTTAAATTATGTTCAGTAAAAAGTGTTAAAAAATTCAAAGAAAATTCAAATTTATTAGTATGGAATCATGCAATAGTAAAATGCAACGATGAATACTACACGCATAAAGATTAATAGTTAAAAACAATAAAATGAAAGGTACAATAGTAGCACAAATCAGTCAAATAGGACCAACTTTAAAAGTAGGTGAAAATGATTTTTTAGTAAGAGAAGTTCTTTTAAAAACGGTTGAGGAATATCCAAACGTTTACAAGGCTCAATTTACAGGAGAAAAAACAACTCTTTTAGATAATTTCAAACCTAACGATATTGTAAAAATGAAATGTCAACTTAAAGGGCGTGAGTACAAAAACAAAGAAGAACAGTTAGATGTTTTTATGAGTTTAAACGCTTGGGAAATAGAGTTGAATTAAGACCTTTTGGTAGTGGAGAGAGTAAAAACTACCGCACTTTTTTTCATAGTCAATTTTCCACCCTGTTTTAATAGTGCAGGGTGGTTTTTAAAACAAAGTAAATGAGCAAAATAAAAAGATATACAAAAACAGATTTGAAATATTTGCATGACAATTATAAAACAAAAGGCAATAAAGAAATTGGTTTAAAAATAAATAGATCTGCTGATTCTGTAAAAAATAAAATGCGCTCACTTGGATTAAAAAGAACTGAAGATGAAGTTTTAAAATTATTGAAGCAGCCAAATTCTGGTAATTTCAAAAAAGGACAAAAACCACATAATACAAATTATAACGGACACGAAAGAGTTAATAAAGATGGTTTTGTAATGATTAGAGTTTCTAAAGGAAATTACGTTGTAAAAAGTAGAATGATTTGGGAGGAAAAAAACGGAGAATTAAAAGAAAATGAAATTATAAGATTTAAAGACGGAAATAAACAAAACTGCAATATTGAAAATCTTTATAAATCAACAAAAAATGATTTGATTTCCGAAAATGCAAACAGAGAAAAACAAGCTTTATCTATAAAAAGAACTTGGGACAGATATTTTTATTTAAACCAAATGGGTATTAAAAGAGGTTGGTACAAAAAAGCAATTTAAAACAAAAAGTTATGCAAACAACATCATTAGAAGCTTACGAAAACAAGAAGCCAAAAATTAAAAACGACCATCAAAGGATATTATTTATGATGTCTAAAAAAGAAGATTTCACCTATAATGAAATTGCAAAAATGTTAGGCTGGTCGAATCCCAATAAAGTTTCCAGACGTATTCCAGAATTAATAAGAGAAGGAAAGGTAAAAGTTAAAGAGGTTAGAAAATGTACGATTGCTGGTAGTAATTGTAATTCTTATGTGAAGGTATAAAAATGAAGCATTATAAAGCAATTTCAAGACTTAACCAGGTTATATCAGATTTACAAGTAGAACTTGAAAGATTAGGTAAGCTGGATTCAAAAATGGAAGGTTATGCAGGATATATTTTTATACAAGAAGATAAAAATAACATTTCAGAAGAAATAAAGGATTTAACACAAACAATGAAAGATTTAATTGAATTAAGTAAATAATGCTTAAACCAAAACAAAAACAATGCAAAGGAACAGGAAAAACGAAAATAAATTAATATGAGTGAATACTCAGAGCATAAAGCAGTTTCAAATTACATTAAGATGCAATATCCAAAAGTAATTTTTACCTCTGATAGTTCAGGAATAAGATTATCAATAGGAAATGCAAAAAAAATGTTAGCATTAAAAGCAAATTACAAAATTCCTGATCTAATCATTTTGAAGCCAAATAAAAAATATAATGGTTTAATAATCGAAATAAAAGACAAGAGCAAAACCCCATTTTTAAAAGATGGCAGTTTGTCAAAAAATAAACACGTTCAAAAGCAAAATGAAACTTTAGAAATGTTAAAAAAATGTGGCTACAAAGCTGTTTTTGGAGTTGGTTTTAAGCATTGTAAAAAGATTATTGATGATTATTTTAAATTACTATAAGCAAAAGATAAAAGAATTATGAATGATTTTTTAGAAGCAATAAGAAAGCATCCTTATAAGGTTTTTGCGATATGTCTATTTATTTACATGATAGTTGAAAAAATATCAGAAAAAAAATGAGATTCAATTCAAACAATCCTATAGATATTCAAAGAGCAAAAGAGCGTTTAAATTTCTTAATCGAAAAGAAAAAGGTATTTGATATTACAGCTAAAAAAGAAACAAAAACCTATCCGCAATTAAAATACGCTCATTTAATTATGGGATGGTTTGCACTTGAATATGGAGAAACATTAGAATACATAAAGCTTGAATACTTTAAAAAATTAATAAACCCAGAAATATTTGAGTTTGAATTTATAAACAGAAAAACAGGCGATATAAGAACATCTTACAGAAGTTGTGCAAATGTATCAAAAGAAGAATTAAGGCTCGCAATTACAAAGTTTAGAGCGTACTCAGCTAAAGAAGCAGGTATTTATTTACCAGATGCAACAGATTTAGTTTTTATGCAACAAATTGAAATTGAAATAAATAATAATCAGCAATATTTATAAATTGATTACAAAAAGAAAGTCACTTACTAAAACTAACAAAGAAGATATTTTAAATCTATTCTATAGAACAGTATTGCGTGAAAATGAAAAGATAATCGACAACAGGACTGTTACTATTTCCAAAGAATTATCTATTAATAAAATTGTTGTAGATGAATTTTTAACAAAGCATTTAGATCAAAAGTTTTTAATAATTAATATGAAAATAGCGTAAAATGAAAAATTATATTATATTTGCAATGCGACAACTACGAAATTTCATTGCAAATTTCATAAAAAAATTACGATTATACAATAATAAAGGTATAGCTCCCTATTCTTATCTCAGCAATGTTTTAAGTGGTTGTCGCAAACTAACAGGGACTATACCCCTATTTTTAATATTTAACTATTTTCTAATGCGACAACCAGAAAACAAAGTTATTAGTATTGCTTACATATTACTATTAACATCTTCAGTATATAATTTCTTTTACTTTCTTTCTGGAATCTCTAAAACTTTTTTGATATGAACGTTTTAGACCTACTCAACAAAGAAATATCTTCTGTTTTTAATTGTGATTTAAAAAGTAAATCACAAAAAATAGAAGTTATAAACTCAAAATATGCTTTTTGTCAAATTGCACGTAAAGAATTGAAAATTAACTTAAAAGATATTGCTATTTATCTTGATCAAAAACACGGAACAGTAATATCTAAAGTTAAAAAATTTGATGGCATTTATTTGTCTGATAAAAATTTCGCAAAAGGCTATGATACTATTTTAGAAAACTTCACAAGAGAAAAGTATAAACTTAAAATTTCAAAACTAAAAGGAAACGATTTAAAAGAGTTTTTAAGGAATGAAATACAATTCCACAGCACCAAGGTTATATTTTTAAAAGAACAACTTAAAAGAGCGTAGAAATGAAGCAGGACGTAAATTATATAAACCATCACAAGAACGCTAACATGAAAATGATTGAGTTAAACCTTAACTCAACTCATATAAGCCTATATAATGCATTGTTTTTAATATGGAATGAATGTGGATATGATACTGAGTTATCCATCAATAGAAATGATGTAATGAAACTATCTAAAATAGGTAGCGCAAACACTTATACAAAATGTTTAAAAGATTTAGATAAGGCTAAAATATTAAAATATAAGCCTTCTCATAATCCTTTAATTGGTAGTAAAATTAACTTGTACAGATTTGATAATAGTACTGATAATAGTACTGCTAAGAGTAGTAGTAAAGGTACTGGTAATAGTACTGATAATAGTAGTGGTAATAGTATTGATACCTTATATAAACTATTAAACAAAGAAACTATTAAACTAATAAACAAACAAACAAAAGAGTTTTGTGATTTTGTAAATAAAAATTCAGATTTAATTTTTTTAAAAGAAAATAATTTTGATGATTTAATTTCTTTGGATGATGATTTTTTAAATATGATTTGTGATTATTTCTCTCAAACACAAGAACATTTGAAAAGAAGTGTTTGGAGTTTTTTAAATAAATTAAAAAATGAAAATAAATTAATTGATTTTAAAAATCAAACAATTGCATACATCGATTTTAAAAAAATTTCAGAAGAAAAAAAACATAATTGGAAAAACTTCAAGTATGAATTTGAGAATAAAGAGCTTGATGATTTTGTAGATAAATTATCTAAAATCCAAAAAAGAGAAAATAAAAATAATTCAGTTGTAATAAATTAACAGATGAAAGCAGTTCAAGAAATACAGGAAAGTCAAAAAACAATCGGTAACAGGAAATACCAGGCTTTAAAAACCTATGATTTTGAAAATATGTCAGTAGAAGATATTTTGAAATTCAAAAAAGAACGCAAAATGACTGTTGCACAAGCTGAAAAAGAAATTGAAAAATATGAAGCAAGATTTAAATTAACTGATTATCAGCTTAAAATAAAAAAAGAATATTCAAAAAAAATATTTAATCCTGAAACAAAATCTCCTAAAAAATTAACAGCAGAAATTCTTTATAATGCTTTTATAAATAGATATAGTTTAATTTACGGAAAAGATTATGACGTTCAAAAAGGTTCAGATTCTTTAGAAAATTTAAAAACATTACTTTTTTACTTTACAAGAGATAATCGTTTTTTTGATCAACAAAACTTAATTAAAAAAATAGATTTTGGTACTAAAATAAAAGAATCAAAACCATCATTCAACAAAGGTTTTATTTTAATTGGAAGCTATGGAGTTGGTAAAACTTCCTCCATGAATACTTTTCATATTGTTTTTAAAGAACTTTTGAAATTAGGTTATGACGTACCTATGTTTAGAATTTTTACAACACAGCAACTCGCTGAACTTTTTGAAAACTGTAAAAACGGAGAGGATAAAAAAACATTTTGGAATAACATAAAAACAGGAAGAGTGTTTTTTGATGATTTGAAATCAGAAAGTAAAGCTTCAAATTATGGTACTAAAAACATAATGGAGGAAGCTCTACAGAAACGAGAGTATATGATTGATTTTGTTTCTATAAATTTTGCAGAAAATCATCCAGAAAATGTGCCACAAGCTTTACTTGAAATAGGTCAAAAATACGGAAGCAGAGTATTTGACAGAATATTCTCAAAATGGAATATAATACAGTTTAAAGGAAAGTCTTATAGAGGGGTTGGAAAATGAGCAACTACCAACGAATTAAGAACGAACCAAAAGCAATTTTTTCATAAACGGTGTTACCAAATGGGAAAAAGGCGTTAATTTTTTTTTAAAAATTAAAATATAGACAAAATGAGAAAATTAAACGAAGATCAATTACAAGGATTAGTAGATGAACAATATTATTGGGATTCTTTGAATGATTACAATGGATTAACTGATTAATAAAATATTATGAATTTACAAGAATATACAGAAATAGTAGGGGAAAGAATACAAGAATGGATAGATAAAAGTTTGACTTTTGATAATGGTTGTAAAAGATTTCCAGAAGAATTTGACAATATAGAAGAAGCAGAATTTAGTTGGTTTTTTACTCAAAAAGGTCAAAAACTATATGAATCTTATTTAAAAAAAGCACAAAGGTTGATAGAAATGAAGTACCCAAATGAGGATTATGAAGATTTAGAAAGGTACACAGGTGTTTTATACGCATAACCACAACAGTGAGCGCCTTTTTACTTTTTGGTAACGGTTTGGCTATGTTTAGTGCGTGTTTTAAGAACAAAAATTAATAGATAAGATGGAAGAAATAAATAAGATATTAGAAAGAATAGAAAGTGATTTAAGAACTGATGGTTATTATGATGGTAATGTTGTAATACAAGACCTTAAAAAAGTGCGAGAATTAGCATTAAATATAGGTGTTGTTAGCAACCGTTTTGATAGCAAATATACACCACCTTTTAGAGTTGGCAGAAAACAAGGTAAAGCAGTTTTAGATGCAAATGGCATAGATGTAGTGTTTTTTAGTAATAGCGAAGAACAAGCAAGAAAATACTGTGATTACTTAAATGGTTACCAACGAATAATTGTATGATTTCGGGCGTGAATGAGCCACTAATTAACAAATACACTAAAAACTTAAATAAGGATGAACACTAATAAAGAAACTATTAAAAAGCCTGAATTATACAACGTGTTACCAACTGTACGGGTTACACACGATGAACTTTCTGGAATAGTTGCTAAATGGCTTAAACGACATTCTCAAAATATACTAATACCAAATTGTGCAACGATAGCGGTGGATATGAAAACTTTAGAACAAGAAAAACCCGATGTAATAGGTTGGAACGGTTGCAGTAGCACAATGATTGAAGTAAAAGTAGGGCGTGGGGATTTCTTGCAAGATTTTAAAAAGCCATTTAGACAAATTTGCGAAAAAGGTGTAGGACAATTTAGGTATTACTGTTGCCCTAGCGGACTAATAAAAGAAAATGAGATACCTAGCAAATGGGGATTACTTTACTTAAACAACAAAAACAAGATTGAGATAATAAAAGTTGCCGAAATACAAAAAGCAAATTTGCACGCTGAACGTAATATGTTAATTAGCTTATTAAGACGTAAAAAGTAGTATTGTTGGTAACGTTCGAGTAATAAGATTTGTTTGCCTTTTCATCCAGCTGATGCAAATGAATTTTATTACGTGTTAGTTACTGCTGATAAAAAAAAGCCACATTAATTTTGGCAAAAATTAAAATAAGTATGAGTAAGAAATATCAAATAATTTATGCAGATCCTCCTTGGTGGGAATCTGGAGGTGGTAAAATTAAAAGAGGTGCAGATAGACACTATCCTTTAATGAAAACTAAAGATATTATTAATTTAAAAGTACCAAGTGCAGAAAATGCTCATTTATATTTATGGGTTACAAATAACTTTATGCAAGATGGTTTTAAAGTTATGGATGCTTGGGGTTTTAAATACAAAACAATGATTACTTGGAAAAAAGATAGATTTGGTTTAGGACAATATTTTAGAGGACAAACAGAACATTGCTTATTTGGAGTTAAAGGAATGATACCTTATAAAACTGAAAACGGAAAAAGACAACAAGGAACTACAATTTTTGACGCTCCAAGAACTAAACATAGTAAAAAACCTATTGAGATGATTAACTTAATAGAAAAAGTTAGTGATAGAGATGGTTTTAATAAATTAGAAATGTTTGCAAGAGATAAAAAAGTTGGTTGGGATTTATGGGGAAATGAATTAGATAATTCTATTGAAATAAATAACGATCAAATGGAATTATTTGGTTAAACCTAAAATATGTGTTTTACATTGGTGTAAGGCACGTTTTTTATGGCACGTTTGAGTAATTACGTAAGAGTGAGGTGGCTTTTTTTTAGCAGTTGTTACTAACGTAATTAGATAAGGACTGATTTTTAATTGAATAAATACACACTAAAAATGAATGAACAACATTACGCTATTAAGATAGCAGAAACTTTACTTAAAAATATAAGTAAATTAGAGCTTACTGATTATCAAAAAAATAACATAATTGAAAGTCTTAAACCAACTTGTAGAATTTTTTTAAGGGAATATGCTGAAACTAAAATTAAAAATTTGGCTTTATCTGGTGTTGGCAAATGCCCCAATTTAACAAGCGTTTGGAATGAAGCAGTAACAAAGCAAGAAAATAATGAACATAGCTTATTTGTGACAAACGATTGTTGGGGAGCGTTAGAAACTTTAGAAAAGCACGGACTTTGCAAAATAAACAAATATTAGAAAGCAAAGGTTTTTGCCAACGTTCTGCGTGTAAGTTTAGTTGCGTTAAATAATAAATAAATT
>TARA_R110002051_G_scaffold74908_1_pt1 | contig 16784 bp, 11 predicted proteins | sample TARA_R110002051 | Tara Oceans TARA_R110002051 (sample SAMEA4397023) | marine metagenome | biome: Polar Biome; feature: [MES] marine water layer (ENVO:01000295) within the mesopelagic zone...; material: water (ENVO:00002006), including particulate matter (ENVO:01000060) such as......
TATTTCTGATAAATTATTATTTAGTAGTGGTAGTTACAATGTAACTAGCAGAGCTAAAGAAATTTTAGGAAAAGTTGCTAAAGTAGTTAACAACAAACCAGATTTCGACTTTATGGTTGAAGGTCATACGGATAATGTACCTTATAGAGGTAGTGGTGGTATATTATTAGATAACTGGGATTTAAGTGCTAAAAGAGCTACTGCAGTAGTACGTATTTTACAAAATGATTACAATGTTGATCCAAAACGTATGACAGCTGCTGCTAGATCAGAATATGTACCTGTATCTGCAACTGACAAATCTAAAAATAGAAGAACTCGTATCGTTGTTCTTCCAAAAATCGATCAGTTCTATGAAATGATTGAAGATGGAATGAAAGATCCTAAAATCAATTAATTTTAAATTGATTTAAAAAAAAGGCGACCATTTGGTCGCCTTTTTTTTTAGGATAACTTTTTTTTAGTATAGCTAAAAAATATCAGTAGTTCCTTTTCCTTCTCTAATTATTTCAGGTTCTCTATCAGATAAATCTATTACCGTTGATGCCATATTATCGCCATAACCCCCATCAATAACAACATCAACTAAATTTTGCCATTTCTCATAAATCAATTCAGGATCAGTAGTGTACTCCAATAATTCATCTTCATCATGAATAGATGTAGAAACTATTGGGTTGCCTAATGCAACTACTAAAGCTTTCGCTATTGAATTATCTGGAATACGAATACCTACTGTTTTTTTCTTTTTAAACTCTTTTGGCAAATTGTTATTACCTGGCAAGATAAAAGTATAAGGACCTGGTAAAGCACGCTTTAAAATTTTAAATGTTCTTGTATCTATTTGTCTTACATAATCTGATAAATTACTTAAATCTGCGCAAATGAACGACCAGTTTGCTTTGTCTAATTTTATGCCTTTTATTCTAGCAATTTTTTCTAATGCTTTAGTATTAGTTATATCGCATCCTAAACCATAAACAGTATCTGTCGGATAAATAACTAATCCACCTTTACGCAAAATATCCACCACTCTTTTAATTTCTTTCGGATTTGGATTTTCAGGATATATTTTTATGAATTCTGACATAACTTTGGTAATCGTATATAATGTTATAGCAAGTTACAGCTAATTTTTATTCTTGAAAATAATATTAAAAGGCAAACACATTATACGCCAAATTGTCTTAAATGGTGATCTATATGTTTGTAGACAAATTCACCCAATTGTTTTTTGGTCATTTTACCAAAAAATGGATGAATAAAATTTTCAAAATTTAAAGAATCTCTGATTTTATATTGGTTTAATAAATTAATCCATTCAGGTTTTAAAGTTTCGATATTACCATTCCTGAACGTTTTTAGCACTTGGTCAGTTGGGGCATTTTTCATTAGAGGAGTATCGTCTTTTAATAGATCTATAAGTGCTTTTCTACCTATAAATCTTCCTATAAATACTCGTTTCAGTTTTAACTCTCCTAAAAATAGCTTTTCAGTCAAAATGCAATGTTCTACCATTTGATGAACATTCATTATTCCCCATTGAGCTACAGCATCATCATTTAAATTATTTGCTCTGTTTATTAATTGGTGAAGAATTTGATTATCGAATACGGTTTTCATTATTTTGATTCGCTTAAGAAACTTTATTATTCAGTACAATTTTTTCTGTTTCATCAATTTTGCTAACATCTACCGAAACAGTGCCTCCTTCTTTCTTTAGAAGGTAAACAAATTTTTCTCCCCATTTTAATTCTGAAGCTTTATACGATGAGCGAGAATATACGGTTTGTGAAAAAGATTCATCAAAAGCTTTAATCACAATAATAAATTCAATATCTCTCTCAAAAAAATCATGTTGGTTTAACTTGTAAAGTGGACTCTCTTTATTAATAGGATGAACAACCGTCCATGTGTATGGCATAAAAAGAATTTTGGATCGCTCTAATTCAAGAAGATGAAAATCTCTTAAATCAGAATGTTCCTTTCGCATAGAAACTGTTAACGTAACTTCAACTTCTAAAAGCTGATTATTATGTGGGTTTAGTATTCGAAACATAAAACCATTAATTTCTTGGTAAGGAGCAATAACAGCAATTGTACTGTATTTAATTTTTCCTGATGGTTTTGAAAATCGTCCATAAAGCATACCTGTGGCAAGTGCGAAAGTTAATAATCCGAGCATTGATTCTATTGCTGAAATAATATTTGCTAATACTCCCATTGGCGCTACTCTTCCATATCCTAAGGTGGTTACTGTTTGCGCACTAAAGAAAAAAGCTTCTATGAACTTGTCAAGGTTAGATAAGCCGTCAATACCAGTTAGATGCTCAATGCCAATTAACATATAAATACTTGCAAATAGAAGGTTAACTATAAAATAGCCTAAAAGAATAAGACTAAAAAAGCGAACCCATGACATAGTGATTAACGAATGAAAAAAGTTTAATTGTTCAAAAAAAGGAATATTAATTTTTCGAACATTAAATGTCCCATCCTTGTTTAGGGAACGAAAACCCTCTGAAGAAGTTTTGGTTTCCAGACCAAGATCATTAAACTTTTTCTTTTTAATTTCTGCCATTTCTTATATTGAAATTACTAATTGATAGGTAGTAGCTTAAAATTAAATTGATCTTTATTACTATTAATCATTATTTATAAAAGCATGATATTCATTCTCAATATGTGTTGAGTCAGGTAAAAATCCATCGTTTATAATCACTTGGTTTTTAAACGTAACAGACTCGCCTTTTTTTAATTTGAAGTTAAATTTTTCTTTCCCTTCAGTATAAATATAACTTCCAAATGAGTTGACACCGAATAACCCGTAATCGCGTGCCATCCAATGTGGAGGATGATTAGGGTTTTTTAAATGATCCAACAGTAAGATAGAGATTGTATCTTTATCAATTATCCCTGATAGTCGCATCCATTTAGCGCGTTTCCCCCAAACTTCCGGATAGTTATCTAACCCAGAACTATTTAAATAACTACCTGAAACCTTTTCATTATTAACTGTAGCAACCTTTAATGGAACTAAATTTTTATCTAATAAAATATCTGGTTTATCGGAAACTAATTCGAGTTCTCTTCGTACTCGTAATGCAAACATTCCTTCTTTAGAATCCTTAAATAATACATCAACCTCTGGTGCAAAAAGAGTAGTACTATGTGTAATTATTCTTTCATTTTTAGATCCACTAAAAGTATACTGCGTTGTCTCTATAAGAATGAGCTCGTTTATATTATTTCGCCATTCTTTTTCTACTTCTAAAATACCAATTTTTCCAGATACTACTTTCTGAAACTTGACATGATTTATTCTACCATAATAAGCATTTTTATCTTTTGCAATTACCGCACTGTTCCAATAGTCAACACCATTTACATCGCCATGGTTAAACCATAAGCCATAATGATGAGGATGATCAATACGCTCGCCTGAATTCGGTGAAATCGGAAATCCGCGTGTAATTCTTTTCCCATTTGCAGTATGTATTGGAAAAAGCACGGGTTTTCTTAAGATACTATCTGCATATAAATAAGAAGTGAAATAGATTCCATCAATAAAAACATCAAGTTTCGAAAGTGAATCATTTTGGATTAGCGAAACATAATCTGATATTTTTTCTTTTGATTTATTTTGCGTTTTACATGATGAAACTACGGTTACGAATAATAAAAAGAAAAAAACAAATTTAGAATTCATAAAATTATTTAATCAAAATTGTTTGCGAAATTGTCTTTAAGCGTTATCTAAAGTTATAAATTCTTTTAATGATTTTATACGAATTGCTTTTTATTTCCATTTAAATGCAAAATATGAACATGGTTTTTCAATTGCATTACGAACGCCATGTAGTAATCCAGAGCTTATAAAATAAAAATCTCCTTCTTTGGCTCTAAACTCTTTACCATCAATAGTCATTTCTGTTTCACCAGAAAGCATGAGTATAATTTCTGTTTCTAAATGAGTATGTGGATTATGACTTGGCCCTTTTTTATTCAATTGAGTTGTATGCATTTCAAATCTTTCACACATTGTTGTTGGTCTGTCAAAATAAGAACTACCACTACCTTTTGAACTTAAACTAACCGTAAGTGAATCCTTATTTATTACTAATGATCCACCAGCATGTTTTCCTCTTTCTAAATCCATTTTATTTTTAGATTTATATTTCATAACATAGTATGTAAGATTTGAGTCTCCAATATTCTCAAGAGAATGTAATTGTTTTGGCAATAATAGGATAACATCTTGAGGCCCTAGAATAGTTGTTTTACCTTCGATAGTAACTTTCATTTGTCCTTCTTTAATAATAATACATTCTTCCGCATCATCATTCGCATGCTGCTTACTAGGTTTAGCACCAGGTAATTGCGTAGTCGCATGAATGTTTATATATTCAAAATGCGGAGAAACACCTTCTAATATATTTATTGATTTTTTAGATTCGTTAGAATTTACAACAGGCTCTTTCCAGTTATAGACTCCTGGCTGTACAGTATCAAGTTGAGCAGAAGCTATAATAGTATATAACCATAAAAAAGCAGATAAATTGATTCTCATAAATTGTTTTAAATTGTTTTATCGTATTACCCAATTACTTCTAACTTAGCAAAACGTAAAAGTAATTTCTTAATTCCTGCTGTTTCAAATTGTATTTCAGCTTTTTTATCATTTCCAACTCCTTCAATTTTTAAAACTTTGCCTCTCCCAAAACGAGTGTGATTTATTAAGCTACCCTCATTTAAATTAGGATCTACTTGATTTGTATTTCCAATAGGTTGCGCTAATTCAGGCTTTAGTTTTCTTAATTTTCTTAATTGATTTTCATTAGGTTTTAATACACTAGGAGGCGTTCCATTTGTAGGCTTTATTTGGCGTAATTTACTTTTATCTACGTCGCCAAAAATATCAGCATCGATCAATGGTTTAAAACGGTAGCTTGGATTATCAATAGGCGTTAAATTTTCTACATATTTTTCATCAATCTCTTCTAAAAATCGACTTGGTTCAGCATCTATTAATTTACCCCAACGATAGCGATTTTGGGTATATGTTAAATAAGCCTGTTTTTCTGCACGAGTTAATGCTACATAAAATAAGCGCCGTTCTTCTTCTAATTCACTTCTGGTATTCATACTCATTCCTGATGGGAATAAATCTTCTTCCATTCCCACAATATATACATATGGAAATTCTAATCCTTTGGCTAAATGAATGGTCATTAAAGCTACTCTATCATCATCGCCAGTATCTTTATCTAAATCTGTTGCTAGAGCTACATCTTCTAAAAATTCACCAATATTTCCAGTAGCGTCTGCGATTTCTTTCTGACCCTCAACAAAATCTTTTATACCATTTAATAACTCCTCAATATTATCCATTCGAGCAATGCCTTCCGGGGTACCATCTTTTTTAAACTCTAATAGAATTCCTGTTTTTTTTGCAACGTGTTCAGATAATGTAAACGCATCAGCATTTTCATTCATTATTTGAAAACTCTTAATCATGTTGGTAAAATCAACTAATTTATTTTTGGTTCCAGAATTAATTTTTAAATCTATTCGATCTAAATTTTCAATTACTTCAAAAATAGAACGCCCATAATGATTTGCAGCAACTGTAAGTTTATCCATGGTGCTCTGCCCTATTCCACGAGCAGGAAAATTGATAATTCTTTTTAAAGCTTCTTCATCTTTTGGATTAATTACTAATCGCAAATAAGAAAGCACATCTTTTATCTCTTTACGTTGATAAAATGATAGACCTCCATAAATACGATAAGGAATATCTCGTTTTCTTAAAGCATCTTCAATTGCTCTAGATTGTGAATTGGTACGGTACAATACTGCAAAATTTCCATTGTTTAATTGGTTTTGCATTCTGTTTTCAAAAATAGAGCCAGCTACAAACCTACCTTCCTCTGCATCAGTTGGACTACGATGTATTTTAATAGCAGCACCATCATCATTATCAGTCCAAACTACTTTTTCTAATTGATTCTTATTCTTTGCAATTATTGAGTTCGCTGCATTTACAATATTACGCGTAGAACGATAATTCTGTTCCAAGCGATACATGATTACATTATCGTAGTCTTTTTGAAAATTTAGAATATTACTAATATTCGCTCCACGGAAAGAATAAATACTTTGAGCATCATCACCTACAACACAAATATTTTGAAATTTGTCAGACAACGCTTTAACAATTAAATACTGCGAGTGGTTTGTATCTTGGTACTCATCAACCAAAATATATCTAAAACGATCTTGATATTTAGCTAAGACCTCAGGAAAACGATTTAATAATTCATTAGTTCTCAACAAGAGATCATCAAAATCCATTGCACCTGCTTTAAAACATCTGTCAACATAATTTTGATATATTTCACCCATTCTTGGACGTTTTGCCATGGCATCTGCTTCTTGCAATTCGATATCATTAAAATAGGCTCTAACCGTAATAAGACTATTTTTATATGATGATATTCTATTTTGTACTTGTTTATACTTATAAATGTCCTTATCCAAACCCATTTCTTTAATAATGGCTGCAATTAAGCGCTGTGAATCTTGAGTATCATAAATAGTAAAATTGCTAGGAAACCCTAATTTATCACCATCGTAACGCAATAATTTTGCAAAAACAGAATGGAAAGTTCCCATCATCAAATTCTTCGCTTCAGAGCTACCAACAATTGCCGCAATACGGTTTTTCATTTCACGAGCAGCCTTATTGGTAAACGTTAATGCTAAAATATTAAAAGCGTCTACCCCTTTACTCATTAAATAAGCAATACGAAAAGTCAGTACTCGTGTTTTTCCAGAGCCTGCTCCAGCAATTACAATTAATGGACCATCTTTATGTAATACAGGTGCTCGCTGGGCATCATTCAATTGATTTATATAGTTTTCCAAATGCTTTTTATTTGATTTCTAAGGAGGTGTGAATTTAATTATAATAGCTAGTATACTAAAATGATGATTTTAATAATTATGAACAATAATAACCCATTCAAATGAATTTGAATATATTTGAAAATATGGTAGCTACATATTTTTATATAAAATACATAAATACTTGAAAATGAAACTTATACTAATCTCATTATTATTTTATTTTTCAATTATTTCGTTTTCAATAGCTCAAGAAAAAGTTTCAGGCCCTATTATTCCAGATTTTGGTACTGTGTATGAAGTGGATAATGTTGATTTTAAACTGGATATTCATCAAGAATTTAAAGCTGTTTTTGATGTTATGGATACTCCAGAAGGGCATAAAAAAAGGAATGCATATATTGAAACTGCCGCACGTTTCTTAAATATGCATGTACAAGCAGGGATGCCCCTTGAACAATTAAAAGTAGCTATAGTAGTTCATAATTTAGCTGTAAAAGATTTACTTTCTAATGAAGCCTATAGAAAACGATATAATATTGACAATCCAAATTTAAATTTAATTACCGCACTTTTAGATGCAGGAGGACAAATAATTATATGTGGACAATCTGCTATTTCTAGAGAAATTTCGAAAGAAGAGCTTATTGATGGAGTACAATTGTCACTTTCTGCAATGACAGCTCTCGTTCAATTACAAAATAATGATTATAGACTAATAAAATTTTAATTTATGAAAAATGGAGTAGTTAGTACCTTTTTACTTCTTGGCTTTTTTTCTTTTGCTCAAAATGCAGATTTAGATAAAGCATATTCAAATGTTGAAAGCAAAGTTGTTGATTGGAGAAGAGATTTTCATCAATTTCCTGAATTATCAAATAGAGAGTTTAAAACAGCTGAAAAAATTGCTAAACATTTAAAATCTTTAGGTATTGAAGTACAAACAGGAGTTGCAAAAACTGGTGTAGTAGGTATTTTAAAAGGAAATAAACCTGGCAAGGTAGTTGCGTTACGTGCAGATATTGACGGTTTACCTGTTACTGAACGTAATGATCTACCCTTTAAATCAAATGAAAAGGCTGATTTTCTAGGCATAGAAACCGGTGTAATGCATGCATGTGGTCATGATACACATATTGCAATTTTAATGGGTGTTGCAGAAGTTTTATCTAAAAATAAAGATAAGATTAATGGTACTATAAAATTTATTTTTCAACCTGCTGAGGAAGGTCCACCACCAGGCGAAGAAGGAGGAGCAGCATTAATGATTAAAGAAGGTGTTTTACAAAATCCGGATGTTGATGTTATTTTTGGTTTGCATATTAATAGTGCTACTCCTGTAGGAACGATTGGATATAAACCAGGCGGAACTATGGCCGCCGTCGAAAGATTTGTAGTTACAGTAAAAGGAAAGCAGACACATGGCTCACAACCTTGGGGTGGTGTAGATCCGATTTATATTTCAGCAAAAATTATTGATGGTTATCAATCTATTATTAGTAGAGAATCAAATTTACTCATAGAACCTGCAGTAATAACTGTTGGTAAAATAACAAGTGGTGTCCGTTTCAATATTATTCCTGAAAGTGCTGAAATGATAGGCACTGTACGTACATTAGATGCAGATATGAAAGCACTTATAATTCGTCGTATGACAGAAATGACAGAAGGACTTGCGAAGGCCTATGGTGGATCAGCTACAATTGAATTTCAAAACAATACAGCCATTACCTACAATGATGAAGAACTCACTGCGCAGATGTTACCTACATTACAACACGTAGCAGGGACAGCACATGTTCAACTTATAAAAGCCACTACAGGAGGCGAAGATTTTAGTTTCTTTCAAGAAAAGGTACCTGGCTTTTATTTCTTTTTAGGCGGAATGACACCTGGAAATAAGGAGTCATTTCCGCATCATACCCCTGATTTTAAAATAGATGATAGCGGTTTACTCTTAGGTGTTAAAACATTAACACAAATGAGTTTAGATTATTTAAATAAGTAAGTAAATTCAACTCTTGAAAGCATGTTTTTTAACAGCTTCATTTTCAAATTATTAGCGTAGAATGATTGATTTTTTATTGAGCGTATCCTGGTGGGGTTGGCTGTTATTTATCGTTGGCATTGTTGTCATTAGAGATGTTTTTTTTCAAAAAGCACATACCATTTCTCATAATTTTCCTTTGGTAGGCCATTTTAGATATTGGTTAGAAAGTATTGGTCCAGAAATGCGACAATATTTTGTTGCTAATAATAGAGAAGAATTACCATTTAATCGTATTGAAAGAGGTTGGATATACGCTTCTGCAAAAAAGGAAAATAATTATGAAGGTTTTGGTACAGATAGAGATATTTATGCGCATCAACATATTTTTGTGAAAAATCAGATGATGGCTTATGAAGTTCCTGAAAGTCATCCAAATCAATTAGATAAAAGTTTTATTCCCTGTGCGAAAATAATGGGTTCATATAATAAGCGTAGAAAACCATACAGGCCAGCATCGGTTATTAACGTCTCAGCAATGAGTTTCGGTTCACTTTCTGCTGCTGCAGTTGAAGCATTAAATATAGGAGTTAGTAAAGCTGATGCATATCATAATACAGGTGAAGGAGGCCTATCCCCTTACCATAAACAGGGTGGCGATGTTATTTTTCATTTTGGTACAGGTTATTTTGGAGTGCGTAGTGAAGATGGAAATCTATCCATCGAAAAACTAAAAAAATTAGTAGACAATAATCCATGCATAAAAGCTATAGAAATAAAACTATCTCAAGGTGCAAAGCCAGGGAAAGGCGGTGTGTTACCAGGAGCTAAAATTACAGCAGAATTGGCAGAAATTAGAGGTGTTGAAATCGGAAAAGATGTATTATCACCTGCTACTCACAAAGCATTTAAAACTGTTCCTGAGCTTATGGAGTTGATTGAAAAAATTGCAGAAGAGACAGGACTCCCAGTTGGTATAAAAGGCGCTATTGGTAAACTAGATTTATGGGAGCAACTAGCAGATTTAATGCTTAAAACTGGAAAAGGACCAGATTTTATTACTGTAGATGGTGGCGAAGGTGGTACAGGTGCTGCTCCACCAAGCTTTGCAGACCATGTTTCTCTTCCTTGGGTTTACGCATTTTCAAGTTTATATAAAGTGTTTTTAAGTAGAGAATTAACAGACAGAATTGTTTTTATTGGTAGCGGAAAATTAGGCTTTCCAGCTAAAGCGGCTATGGCTTTCGCAATGGGTGCTGATTGTATTAATGTTGCACGTGAAGCCATGATGAGTATTGGTTGTATTCAGGCCCAAGTTTGCCATACCAACCGTTGTCCTTCTGGTATTGCAACCCAAAGTAAATGGTTGCAAAATGGAATTGATGTGCCTTTAAAATCGGATCGATTGGCACAGTATTTTAAATCTTTTAGAAAAGAGTTCTTAGAAATTACTCATGCTGCAGGTTACGAGCATCCTTGCCAGTTTCATATGGAAGATATACAAGTAAATGTTGATGATACTGATTTGAATAGAGATTTGAGATCTACTTATAAGTATCAAAAAAATCCAGTTTCTTTTAATGGCATGCAAGAATTGTTTGATTGCACTTATTTAGGAAGAAATATAATAACTCAAAAAAACAATAATTAAATTTAAAACTTATAAATATCCCAAAACTATGATTAAAAATTTTACACTTTTATTCACATTATTATTAAGTCTAACAACAATACAAGCTCAAAAAAAAAGTGATTTACTTTTAGAAATAGAGAACTTAAAATCTAAAATTTCTGAAACAGAAAATGAATTGGCTATTTCTAAGAAAAAAGAAATAGTGAGTAAAACAGAAGCAGAATCGTATAAAGCGCAAGCAGATGAATTGTTAGAAACGAATGCATCTTTAATGCAAAACATAAATAGTTTTACTAAAGCATCTATTGAGAAATCAGAAAATATCGGGAAAACTTTAGCTAGTTTAAGAGCAAAAGAGTTACAATTAAAAATGATTACGGATCAATTCAGTAGTCATGATTCTATTGCTTTATTGGTTTTGACTGATTTAAAAAAAACATTAGGGGAAAAAGGTAATATAAATGTTGCCAGTGGTGCTGTAATTGTATCATTAAATGCAGCCACTCTTGATGGATTAAATAGCAAAGTCGCTTCTGATAAATCAAGTAGTGAAGCTGTTCTCAGTAAAATTGCATCTGTATTAAAAATGCATAGCAATACCAATGTAATTATAGAAGGAGTAACTAATACTGGAGAATTTGATTTAGCCTTACAACAAGCTACACAATTAGCCAATTTATTTCAAAAACAATTTGGATTTAATGATAATAGTCTATCTGTAACAGCTAAAGATGGTGGTTTTTCTGAAGGAATAAATATAAAAATACTCCCTAAGTTTGATGTTTTTTATTTTACTTTAAGAGAGCAAATGAAAAATGCAAATCAGTAAATAGATAATTATAAAAATTAGTGTAACCTAAAAGTTGTTCTGGTAACTTTTGGGTTACTAATTAGTTATTTTAAAAAAAAGTCAAACATAAATTCAGATTCTCTCAGTTAATAAAAATTGCCTAAAACTATTGATTCAATTCAAAATATCAGGTATAATTACATCAATAATAATGATGTCGTGAAGTATTAGAAATTACGATCATAATTAAATATGGTCTATTTGTCCATTACTTTTGAAACAAAATCTTCATTTATCTTTCCCTAGTATTCTACAAAAGAGGCTTAACTTCATTTAATTGAATAATTAGCAACTTTGCTTCTGCATGAAAATATTTTTCTTTATTTTAAAAGTGTAAATTTAAACCTCACTAACGATAAATTAATATGAGCATAAAAAAGTTATTTAATTTTATTGTTCTATATATTTTTTTAACAAGTCACTCTTGTTGGTCTCAAGACAACTTCCCTAAATATAATTTTTCACCAATTAAAAGTGGAATTTCTAAAGTTGGCGCCTATACTATTGTTCAAGATAACGAAGGGTTTATTTGGCTAGGTACAAATGGGTCTGGAATATATAAATATGATGGTATTGATTATGACTCATACAAATATGATTTAAACGATTCCACTTCAGTAAGTAGTAATTTGATCTATTGCTCCCTTTTGGACAGTAAAAAAAGGTTATGGTTTGGTACAGAACAAGGAATAAATATATATAACCGAGATACGGATAATTTTATAAAGATTCCACTACAACCGAATGCTTCCAATGAAAATAATCCAATTGCAATAAGTGCACTAGAAGAAGGAAATAATGGGAATATTTTGGTAGGCACTTACGGACAAGGCGTATTTTCTGTTGATATGAAAAGTCTCGAATCTAAAGCAATTACGGTTGTCAGGTCTTCCGAATACGGATTGTTGACACTACAGGCGATAAAAAAAGATGCTAATGGAAATATCTTTGCGGCTACGAACAGGGGAATATTTGAGTTTGATGAGCAAAAAAAACTTTTAAAACATAAAATTTTTAGGAGCCATGATGGAATAGCTACTATTGATTTATCAATTAGATCTCTGCATATCGACCATCAAAATACAATTTGGGCTGGAACATTTGACAGTGGTCTTTATAGGATCAAAACAGAACAAAAAATAGAAGATGAACTTTACAATATTGAATTATATACCTTTTCTAAGAACCCATTTTTCTCTATAACAGCTTTACCTAATAATACGATATTATGTGGAACAGAAAATGATGGGTTATTTCATATTGATGAGAATGGCCATATAATTCATCACTATGTCAATAATAAAAATGATGAAAAGAGTATTTTATCTAATTCTATTTGGTCGCTTCTTGTTGATAATAATGATAAAATCTGGTTGAGTTACTATAATAAAGGGGTTGCTGTTTATGACAACCTCTATGACAAATTTAAAGATATTGAAAGTCAATACAATAAACCAAACTCGTTACAAATTCCTTCCGTATCTTCTATTGTTAAAGATCATAAAGGTAGACTATGGGTAGGTACAGATGGAGGCGGAATAGATCTTATTCATCCAAAGAATAAACAGTTTACACATATTAATTCTTCTAATAATAAAGAGTTCTCGGGTTTATTAAGTGATTATATTCCAACGCTTTTCATAGATAGTAAACAAAATTTATGGGCAGGAAGCTGGGATAAGGGCATATTCTTTTTAAAAAAAGATACGAATCATTTTGTAAATTATAATACTGAAAATACAAATGGTGCCATACGATCCAATGGAATTATGAGTTTCTCAGAAAGTACGGATGGCACCATATGGATAGCAGCATATAATAATGGCTTACATTCTTATGATCCTATATCAAAGCAGTTTACGCATTATGCTACCGAATCTTTTATAAATAATGGTGTTCAAGATGGAAATGCATGGAAAGTTTTGGTCGACAAAAAAGATAATATTTGGTTAGGCTCTACGAACGGGTTGTTTAAAATAGTAAAACAAAATGGAGTTTATACAGCAGTATCCATGCAAGAGCGAATGATTACGGACAACCAAAATTATGTAACCTCCAATACCATTCTATCGCTTTATGAGAGCTCTGAAGGCCTGTTATGGATAGGAACGAAAGGCGCTGGATTATGCCAATACAATCCCTTTAAAGATACTTTTTCTTGGTTCGATAAAAGCAATGGCTTGATTCAGGAAAATATTTGTGCAATTACGGAAAGTTTAAATGGTGAATTGTGGCTTGGAGGTAATTCTGGTCTTACCGAATTTGACCTTAAAAATAATAGCTTCAAAAATTTTACGATGAATGATGGCTTGCTTTCAAATGATTTTAATATGAATGCCTGTCTCACCGATGCTAATGGAAGAATCTATTTTGGAGGGTATCAAGGCATTAATCATTTTATACCTAATGAAATTATTACCAACAGAATAGAGTCATCAGTTTACCTTAAGGAATTAAAGATTTTTAATCAGAAAGTAAACCCTACAGATAAAAATTCACCTCTTAAAAAAGTTATTACACAAACCGACAGCCTCACTTTAACTCATAAACAATCGGTCTTCACCATCGAATATGCAGGTCTTAATTATACAAGACCAGAAGAAAATAAATACGCCTACTATTTAGAGGGTTATGAAAATGATTGGAATTATGTGGGTAATATAAGAAGTGCTACGTATACTAATCTAGATCCAGGAGACTATGTATTTAAATTAAAAGCCTCCAATAATGATGGGATATGGAATAAAAAGCCTTTAGATCTATACATCACTATTCTCCCTCCTTGGTGGAAGACTAATTGGGCTTTATTAGGGTATGTTGCGTTTTTTGCACTTGGTCTTTATCTATTAAATAAAATAACACAAATCAGATTAAAAGAAAAACAAATTATACATAATGAGAGAGAAAAAAGAATACAAGAAAAAGATTTAAATGAAAAGAAATTTCAGTTTTTCACGAATATCTCCCACGAGTTTAGAACTCCATTAACTCTTATAGTAAATCCTCTTGAAGACATTATTAAAGACACCACTTTAGATTTGCCTGAAAGAGTTAAAGATAAACATAAAACAATATATAAAAATACAGACCGTCTTATAAGATTAATAAATGAGCTTTTAGATTTTAGTAAATTAGAAGCTAATAACGTTAAACTTCAAGCACAAGAACTTAATCTTGTAAGCTTCGGAAAAAATATAGTAAGTCATTTTACGGAAGAAGCATTTATTAGAAATATTCATTTAAGTTTTGATGCTGATGCCAATAAGATTTCTTTATGGGCAGATATACGTATGTTAGAAAAAATTATTTTTAATGTATTATCTAATGCTTTTAAAGTAACCCCAAGTGGTGGCGCAATAACTATGGAGATTTCTTCTAGAGATAATTTAGTATCACTGCCATTAATTAATACGCAAGAACCCATTAAAGCCATAGAAATTTCGATTTCTGATACAGGACCAGGATTAGAAGAAGAAGAAATAGAAAAAATTTTTAAGCGATTTTACCAAGTAGAACATTTAAATAAAAATTATTATGGAGGCACGGGTATTGGCTTGGAGGTAGTTAAAAGTTTTGTCGAATTGCACAAAGGAAAAATTGAAGTTATGAGTGCACCCGAAAAGGGAACATCGTTTAAAATAATTCTTCCTAAGTATAATTTACATTTAAAGGAAGAAGAACTAATTAATAATCCTCAAAAGGAGGAAAAACCTAAAGAAAATATTCTTACAAAAGTCTCGGATACTAGTTCAAATTTACAAGAGGAGCATGACAAAAATAGCAGCTCATACACGCTTCTTATTGTTGAAGATAATACGGAACTTCAAAACTATTTAAAAAACGAGTTAAAAGGTGATTATAAAGTGCTGACATGTTCCAATGGAAGTACAGGATTAAAAATGGCAAAAGAAGTACTTCCCGATATCATCATTACGGATGTAATTATGCCTCAAATGGATGGACTTGAATTTTGCAAACAAATTAAAACAGATTTAAGAACAAGCCATATACCAGTTCTTATGTTAACGGCAAAAGCACGAGTAGATGATAGAATTGAAGGGATAGAAATCGGAGCCGATGCCTATATGGTGAAACCCTTCAATATGCGTTTATTAAAATTGAGATTATCGCAATTAGTCACCAGTAGGCAGTTAATCTTTAATAAGTATTTTAGCGCTATTAGTGATGTTCCTTCAGATGGAAACACCTCATCTCTAGATAAAGAATTTATTGAAAAAGTATTGAATTATATAAATGAGCACCTCAGTAATCCGGATTTGGGGGTGGAATCTTTTGCAACGCAGCTTCATCTAAGTAGAAGCCAGTTTTACAGAAAAATAAAGGTACTCACGAATCAAACTGCGAATGAATTTATACGGAATATAAGATTACAAAAAGCGAAACAACTCATTGAAAAAGGAAACACAAATATAAGTGAAGTGTGTTATACCGTAGGTTTCTCCTCCCCTTCTTACTTCACCAAGTGTTTTAAATCCTATTTTGATATGCTTCCTACAGAGGTCAATACATAAAACAGGCCCAACCCCTTTCTTTTAGGACCTCTTTCTTCTACCTGAATTTAAAGGATAACCAGGGGGCTTCTTTTTAGACTTTCATAAAGAAGTTAAAATGGCTATTATTTAAAACGTATTTCATTAGCTTTCTTTATCCATCCAATTTATCCAAGTATAATTACTTATATAAGTACAGCTAGAGCCCGCATTTAAAGTCCTTTTAAGAAAGTGGTTTTAGCTGGCAAATAGCATAAGTTACTTAGGGTTATGCTTAACCTCAATACTTTAGGAGACCCTATTTAACTTTATGAAATCAACGTATAAAATTCAGAATGAGTACCATTTCGATAAAAAACCAAGACACAAGGAAAAATTTATAGGAGTACGGTACATATTTGGTATCGTAAATTGACAATAGCTACATATAAAGATTAGCATATCCATATTTCAAGAGGATATAAAGTTGCAATTACTCATTTACATCTTCAATTGTTACTAAGAATTAACTTCAAAGGCAGTCTATGATGACAATTATGTAGCATGTACTAGCTCAAATGTTGCAAATACCACTATTATCCTACATAATTGCTTCAAAATTTATAATTAGCGCTGTATCTGTGCTATTATTTATTTAATAATAATTTAACATTTGATAGAATGAAAGTGAATTTCTCACCTATGAATTGGAAAAAATTGATAGAAATACTCCTAATTGTTGCCTTGGTTGGACTTTTAGGATTTGTTGTCATTTATATATTTTGAGTCGCTATTCTAACCACACTAAATTGCCTATGAAGAACGTAAATTAACATAATCCCTCAGCAAATAAACTCGTATACTCAATAATTAAAAATTAACTAAACTAAATTTAATATGAAGCAAAAGTTTAAATTC
>TARA_R110002051_G_scaffold175795_1_pt1 | contig 16783 bp, 17 predicted proteins | sample TARA_R110002051 | Tara Oceans TARA_R110002051 (sample SAMEA4397023) | marine metagenome | biome: Polar Biome; feature: [MES] marine water layer (ENVO:01000295) within the mesopelagic zone...; material: water (ENVO:00002006), including particulate matter (ENVO:01000060) such...
CGCCAAGGCCCTCGTGTAAGAGAACGGCAACTCCCCTAAAGCAATGGAGACCGGCTGTGGCACGCGTCACCGTAGAAGATTGCATTGAAAAGATTCCGAACCGCTTCGAGCTGGTTCTTGCGGCCGCCCATCGCGCCCGCATGATCTCCTCGGGCGGCCAGATCACCGTGGATCGCGACAACGACAAGAACCCCGTCGTCGCCCTGCGTGAAATCGGCGATGGCACCATTTCGCCCGACGATCTGCAGGAAGATCTGATCCACTCGCTCCAGAAGTATGTGGAAGTCGACGAGCCGGAAATGGACACCGCGCCGCGCATCGAAACTTCTTCGGACGAAGAAGGTCCGGTGTTCGACACCATTTCCGAAGAAGAGCTGCTCCGCGGCATCGAGTCGCTGGCGCCCCCCGAGCGTCGCGACGATTGATCGGCGCAAGCCTTTCCCTATAGTGTTTGTGAAGGCGTCAGGCTCCGGCCCGGCGCCTTTGCAGTTTGTGAACTTGAATTTGCCTGGAGTACCCCGGCGCATGATGCGTCAGTACGAACTCGTCGAACGCGTTCTGGCCTACAATCCCAATGCCGACGAAGCCCTGCTCAACAAGGCTTACGTTTACGGCATGCAAAAGCATGGCAGCCAGACCCGCGCTTCGGGTGACCCTTACTTCGCCCACCCGCTCGAAGTCGCCGCCATCCTCACCGATCTCAAGCTCGACGATGCCACCATCGCCGTGGCGCTTCTGCACGACACCATCGAGGACACTGACGCCACCCGCGCCGAGATCGACGAGATGTTCGGCACCGAGATCGGTCAGATCGTCGACGGGCTGACCAAGATCGAGCGCCTCAACCTCGTCTCCCGCGAAGAAGCCCAGGCCGAAAACCTGCGCAAGCTGCTGCTGGCCATTTCCCAGGACGTGCGCGTGCTGCTGGTCAAGCTGGCCGATCGCCTGCACAACATGCGCACGCTCGAGTTCATGCCGGTCCACAAGCGCGGCCGCATCGCGCAGGAGACCATGGATATCTATGCCCCGCTCGCCGGACGCATGGGTATGCAGGACATGCGCAACGAGCTTGAGGATCTGGCGTTCAAGTCGCTCTACCCCGAGCACTACAATGCCATCACCTCGCGCCTGTCGCAGATGGAGATTTCCAGCCGCGAGATCGTCGCGGAAATCCGTAGCGAGCTCGAAGAGCATCTGGCCGGGCAGGGGATCAAGGCCAAGGTGTCCTGGCGGCTGAAATCGGCCTGGTCGATCTATTCAAAGATAGAGCGCAAGGCGATTGCCCTCGAACAGCTTTCCGACATGATCGGCTTTAGGGTGATCGTCGACACGATCGACGAATGCTACCGTACGCTCGGCGTCATCCACACGAGCTGGAAGGTCGTGCCGGGCCGGTTCAAGGATTACATTTCGGTCCCCAAGGCCAACGATTACCGCTCGATCCACACCACCATCGTCGGTCCCGGCCGCCAGCGCGTCGAACTGCAGATCCGCACCCAGGAAATGCACGCCATCGCCGAATTCGGCATCGCCGCACACCAGCTCTACAAGGAAGCCATTTCCGGCGACATGCACAGGCTGGAAGAGGAAAGCCAGGCCTATAACTGGCTGCGCTCGACAATTGCCCGGCTCACCGAGGGCGATAACCCCGAAGAGTTCGTCGAACACACAAAGCTCGAACTGTTCCAGGACCAGGTGTTCTGCTTTACCCCGCGCGGACGGCTGATTGCCCTGCCGCGCGGTGCCACGCCGATCGATTTCGCCTATGCCGTGCACACCGATGTCGGCGATACCTGCGTGGGGTGCAAGATCAACGGCACGGTGATGCCGCTCATCACCCAGCTTCATTCGGGTGATGAAGTCGAAATCCTGCGCGATGCGGCCCATACCCCGCCGCCCAATTGGGAAAACATCGCCATGACCGGCAAGGCGCGCTCGGCGGTTCGTCGCGCCGTGCGCCAGGGTGCTTTTGCGCGGGCGATTGCGCTGGGCGAGCAGGTGCTGATGGCGGTGATCGAGCGCGAGTCGCTCGAGCTCAACGAGGACGAGATCGTCGCGCTGGCCAATCGTTTCTCGATCGCTGACCGCAATTCCATGCTCGCCGCCATCGGCGAGGGGCGCATCACGGCCGAGGATCTGGCACGCGAAACCACCGCGCTCAAGGGCAAGCGGCGGCGCAAGGGGCGGCTGGTGCTGCCGGTGGCCAATGACGCCGAGGGATGGTTCGCGCTGCGCAACGCGCAATATTTCAAGTTCCGCATGCCCGGTGGACAGCACACCGCCATCAAGAAATTCGCCACGATGGTCGGGTTCGATTTCAACATGCCCGTCGATATCTCGCGCGAAGGCGTCGTGCCCGGAGACCGCATCATCGGCATCTTCCACCAGTCCGGCCACATGGAAGTCTATCCCATGGAATCCGAGGCACTGGCCGCCTTCCATGACAAGGATGTGGGCTGGATCGACGTGCGCTGGGACATGGCCGGAAAGCCCGAGGCGCGGTTCAAGGTCGTGGTTTCGATGTATTCACAGAACCGCCCCGGATCGCTCGCCCAGATCACCGGCGCCATTGCCGCCTGCGATGCCAATATCTCCAATCTGGCCATGCGGGCGCTTGCCGCCGATTCCCACGAGCTCATCTTCGAGCTCGAAGTGCACGATCTGACGCAGTTGACAGACGTCCTGGCAACGCTCAAACGCACACCGGGCCTGTCGCGGGTCCAGCGCGCCACAATGGTTCAGGCCAATGCCATTTCGGGCATGGAAGGCGCGCTCGAAGCGGGAACCCAAGAGACAATGGAGACCGAACCCCAATGACCCAGGACGAAGTCCTCGATATTTTCCGCTCCTGCGATGCGTTGCTCGAAGGCCATTTCATCCTGTCCTCGGGCCTGCGCTCGCCGGTGTTCCTGCAAAAGAACCGCGTGTTCATGTTTGCCGACAAAGCCGAAAAGCTCTGCAAGGCGCTGGCCGAAAAGATCAGGGCCGAAGGGTTCGGCGACGTCTCACAGATCGTCTCGCCTGCGGTCGGCGGCATCATTCCCGGTTACGAAACCTCGCGCCATCTGGGTGTGCCGGCCATCTTCACCGAGCGCGTCAACGGCGTGTTCGAATTGCGCCGCAGCTTTTCGGTTGCGCCGGGCGAAAAGGTGATCATCGTCGAGGATATCGTTTCGACGGGCCTCTCGATCCGCGAATGCATCGATGCGATCAAGGCACTGGGCGCCGACGTGATCGCGGCGGCCTGTATCGTTGACCGCTCGGGCGGGGAGGCCGATGTCGGCGTGCCGCTGGTGTCGCTGACCCAATACAAGGTGCCCGCCTATTCGCCCGACAACCTGCCGCCCGAATTGGCCGCTATGCCGGCGGTGAAACCGGGGAGCAGGGGCCTGCAATGATTATCGGGCTGGGCAACGACATCTGCGAGATCGCCCATGTCGAGCGCACGCTCGAACGGTTCGGTGAGCGGTTTACCCGGCGTTGCTTTACCGAAATCGAGCGAACCAAATCGGACAGGCGGCGGCTGCGCGCCGCGTCCTACGCCAAACGGTTCGCCGCCAAGGAAGCCTGCGCCAAGGCGCTGGGCACGGGGCTGTCACGCGGTGTTTATTGGCGGGACATGGGCGTGGTCAATCTGCCCAGCGGCAAGCCCACGATGAAGCTGACCGGCGGGGCCGCGGCAATGCTGGCAAGGCTTGTTCCCGCAGGGCACGAACCCCATATCCATGTCTCGATCACCGACGATAACGGCATGGCGCAAGCCTTCGTGATCATCGAGGCGCTCCCGGTTGACCCGGCCCGGCCGCTCCCGTAACAAACTCCCGAGTTTTCCAACCCATGAGCACCCCTATGTCGGACGCCGCCAAGAAGAAAACCGGCAAGGGCGAACTTCGCGAAACCATCGTCATCATCGTTCAGGCGCTGCTGATTGCTCTGGTGTTCCGCACCTTCGCCTTCGAGCCGTTTTCCATCCCCACTGCGTCGATGCAGTCCAATCTGATGATTGGCGACTACATTCTGGCGTCCAAATACAGCTATGGCTATTCGCGCTATTCGCTGCCCTATTCCGAGGTGCCCTGGAACGGGCGCATCCTGGGCAACGCGCCCCCCCAGCGCGGCGATATCGCGGTGATCCGGCCCGTGCCCCAGAGCGAAAACTACGTCAAGCGCGTCATCGGCCTGCCCGGTGACGAAATCCAGATGATCGACGGACGGCTGACCATCAATGGCGAAACCGTGCCGCGTGAAGAGGTCGGCACCACGGTTGACCGCGACAGCACCGGCGTCGATATCCCGGTCACCGAGTATCGTGAAACCCTGCCCAATGGCGTAAGCTACGTCACCCAGGAGATTTCCGACAACGCACAGTTCGACAACACCGGCGTTTATACAGTGCCGCCGGGACATTATTTCATGATGGGCGACAACCGCGACCGTTCGCTCGACTCCCGCTCGCTGTCTTCGGTCGGTTACGTGCCGTTCGAAAATTTCGTGGGCAAGGCCCAATGGCGCTTCTTCTCGATTCAGGACAATATTCCGCCCTGGCAGATCTGGCGCTGGCCGGGCAATGTCCGGTTCGACCGTATGTTCACTTCGGTTTATCAATGAGCTTGAGGGCGCGCGATCGCGAGACGCTCGAGGCAAGGCTGGGCTATGTTTTCAACGACCCCGCCCTGCTGTTGCGCGCCCTGACCCATTCGAGCGCCGTATCGCCCTCAAAGCGCACCGCCGATTCCTATCAGCGCTTCGAGTTCCTTGGCGACAGGGTGCTCGGGCTGGTGGTGGCCGACATGCTGTGCAAGCGGCTGCCCAAGGCCAATGAAGGGGAGCTCTCGCGAACCCTCAATTCGCTGGTTCGCAAGGAAACCTGCGCAAGGGTGGCCCGCAAGCTCGATATGGGCTCATACGTGCGGCTCGGTGAGAGCGAGGCGCGCACCGGCGGCGCCGACAAGGACGCCATTCTGGGCGATGTGTGCGAAGCGGTGATCGGCGCAATTTATGCCGATGGCGGCATCGATCCCGCCTATACCTTCGTTGACCGCATGTTCGGTGATAATCTGGACGTGGCCCAGGCGCGCCGTGCGGACTCCAAGACCGCACTGCAGGAATGGGCGCAGGCCAAGGGGCTCGAGCCGCCCGCCTATGTCGAAACGGCGCGGTCGGGACCCGATCACGCGCCGGTCTTTACCATCTCGGTTTCCGTGCGTGGCTTTGAAGCGATCGCGGCGACCGGCACCTCGAAAAAACTGGCCGAGCATCAGGCGGCCGAAAAGTTCCTGCTGCGCGAAGGCGTGTGGAAGGCCGACCAATGAGTGAAGCTAAAGATATGGCGACCAAATGCGGTTTCGTCGCCCTGGTCGGTGCCCCCAACGCGGGCAAATCGACCCTGCTCAATTCGCTTGTGGGCACCAAGGTGTCCATCGTCACCCACAAGGCCCAGACCACTCGAGCCCAGGTGCGCGGCGTTCTGACCATCGAGGAATCCCAGCTTGTCTTTATCGACACGCCGGGCATTTTCGCGCCCAAGCGCCGGCTCGATCGCGCCATGGTGCAATCGGCCTGGACCGGGGCAGGGGATGCCGACATGGTGGCCCTGATCATCGATGCACAAAAGGGGCTCAACAGCGAATTCGAAGCGCTGCTCGACGGACTCGACAATATCCGCCAGCCCAAGGTTCTGGTGCTCAACAAGATCGACAAGGTCAAGCACGAGGAATTGCTGGGGCTTTCCCAAAAGATCAACGAGAAGGTCAATTTCGAGACCACCTTCATGATCTCGGCCCTGCGCAGACACGGGGTCGGCGATTTCGTGCAATGGTGCCGGGACAAGGCGCCCCTCGAAGAATGGCACTTCCCCGAAGAGCATCTGACCGATCTGACCATGGCGCTGACTGCCGCCGAAGTGACGCGCGAAAAGCTGTTCCTGCGCATCCACGACGAAATTCCCTATCAGGCGACCGTCGAGACCGAGAGCTTCAAGATCCAGAAGGATGGCTCCTACCGCGTCGAGCAGGTGATCTATGTCACCCGCGACACCCACAAGATGATCGTGCTGGGCGCCAAGGGGCAGACCATCAAGACCATCGGCGCCGAAGCGCGCAAGGAACTGATCGAGATGTTCGAAACCGACGTGCATCTGTTCCTGTTCGTCAAAGTCCGCGCCAACTGGGCCGACGATCCCGAACGCTACCGCGAAATGGGGCTCGACTGGACGAAATAGGGCTTGGTCTGACACGGTGGACACCGTGCCCGCCAAATCAACCACCGTCATCCCGGGCCCGACCCGGGATCCAGTAACCGGGAGCGCTTGTGGCTTACGCTGGGCGCTGAGCGTACTGGACCCCGGCTCGGTGGCCGGGGTGACGCTGAGATTTTGGTCGGCGGCCGGGGTTGCCGAGGGTGAGGGGCGTCGAAGGTCGATTTCCGCCATGGAAAATGCGTATGGAATGGTCCTCTGAAGGTCTTATCATCGGCGTCAGGCGGCATGGCGAGTCCGCGCTCATCCTCGAAGCCATGGTGCCCGGTCACGGGCGTTGTCTCGGCCTTGTGCGCGGCGGGCGCTCGCCAAAGCACGCCGCGTTCCTGCAGGCCGGCAACTCAGCCCAGCTGACATGGCGGGCCCGCCTCGAAGACCATCTTGGCACCTTCACCGCCGAAGCGACCCGCCTGCGCGCCGCCGAAATCCTTGCCGACCGTCAAAAGCTCTATCTTCTCCAACTGCTCGCCGACCATCTGCGCCTTTTGCCCGAACGCGATCCGCATGACGAATTGCTGCGCGGTGTCGTTTCGCTGATCGATGACGAACGGGCCGCGATCGATCTCGGCGCCGAACTGGCGCGGTTCGAGATGTACCTTCTCGAAGAGTTGGGCTTCGGGCTGGATCTTCAAACCTGCGCGGTGACCGGCGTGCACGAGAACCTGACCCATGTTTCGCCAAAAACGGGCAGGGCAGTCTGTGCCGAGGCCGCAGCGCCCTATACCGACCGCCTTTTCGCGCTGCCGGCCTTTCTCTCCGGCTCCGCAGATCCCACGTCCGGCGACGTCGCCGCAGCCTTCACGCTCACCGGCTATTTCCTCGACCGCCACGTCTGGGCACCGCGCCAGATCGAGCACCCCTCCACCCGCGACTGGCTGGTGCGGCACCTTACGGAATGACAAGACGCTCGATCGTTGCGGATTGATTCAAAGTCCACTGGCGCGGATCTTGAAGGCAGGCTACCCAAGCCTCGCTGCAACACGCAGCTTTTGAGGACGAAATGAAAAAGACCATCCTTTCAATCCTGGCCGCCACGGCCCTCGTTTCCACGCCGGCGCTTGCCCAGAACGTCGAGTTCACGCTCACCAACGATTCGGGCTACACGCTGACCTATTTTTATGCCTCCCCCTCCAACGAGGAAAACTGGGGCAACGATCTCCTCGAAGAGATCGGCGTTCTCGAATCCGGCTACAACGGCACCGTATTCATCGGCGACGGTTCGGACCAATGCCTTTACGATTTCCGTTTCGAGACCGCAGAAGGCCCTGAACTCGAAGAATTCGAAATCGATATCTGCGAACTCGGCAGCTACACGCTGGTCGCTCAATAATCGAACGCTGCCACCGCGCCGGTCACGCCGGCGCGGATTTCGGTTCGATGCCGGCTGGTTTTCCACAAAAGCCCCACGCAATCCGGCAATTTCGAGCACCTTTGACTATACTGCCCATCTGATTCGCTTGCCCTGAAAAGGATGGCCAATGGCCGATGTTATCGATCCGCCCCGTGATGACAGAAAAAAGGACGGCATAGTCGATCTGAGGAGTGCGCTCGAAGAGCGCTATCTCTCCTATGCCATCTCCACCATCACACAGCGCGCGCTCCCCGATGCCCGCGATGGGCTCAAGCCCGTCCACCGCCGCATCCTGCACGCCATGCGGCTTTTGAAGCTCGACCCGGCCCAGGGCTACAAGAAATCGGCGCGTATCGTCGGTGACGTGATCGGTAAGTTTCACCCCCATGGCGACCAGTCGGTCTATGACGCGCTGGTGCGCATGGCACAGGATTTTTCCGTTCGCTACCCGATGGTCGACGGGCAGGGCAATTTCGGCTCGATCGACGGCGATAGCGCGGCGGCCATGCGCTATACCGAAAGCCGGATGACCGAGGTCGCTCAACGTCTGCTCGAAGCGATCACCGAGGACGCCGTCGAGTTCCGCCCCAATTACGATGGCGAGGACGAAGAGCCCGTTGTCCTGCCGTCCAACTTTCCCAACCTGCTGGCCAACGGCTCGAGCGGCATCGCCGTGGGCATGGCAACCAATATTCCCCCCCACAACGTCGCCGAATTGTGCGACGCCTGCCTGCACATCCTCTCCAATCCCGAAGCGACGGCCAAAGACCTGATCCGCTTCGTTCCCGGTCCCGATTTTCCCACCGGCGGCATTCTCGTGGACGATCCGGCGGCGACCGAACAGGCCTACACCACCGGCCGCGGCGGGTTCCGCGTGCGCGCCAAATGGGAGGTCGAGGACAGCGGGCGGGGCACCTACAACATCGTCATCACCGAAATCCCCTATGGCGTGCAGAAGTCCCGGCTGGTCGAAAAGATCGCAGAACTGCTGCTGGCCCGCCGCCTGCCGCTGCTCAAGGACGTGCGCGACGAAAGCGCCGAGGACATAAGGCTGGTGCTCGAGCCGCGCGCCCGCACCGTCGATTCCGTGTTGCTCATGGAGTCGATGTTCAAGCTGACCGAGCTCGAAAGCCGGTTCTCGCTGAACATGAACGTTTTGGACATGGGCCAGATTCCGCGCGTGATGAATCTTGCGCAGGTGCTCAAGGCGTGGCTCAATCACCGCAAGGACGTGCTGGTCCGCCGCTCGCGCTACCGCCTCGGTCAGATCGAGCACCGCCTCGAAGTGCTGGGCGGCTATCTCGTTGCCTATCTCAACCTCGACGAGGTGATCCGAATCATCCGCGAGGAGGATGAGCCCAAGGCCACGATGATGGCCAAATGGGACCTCTCGGACGTCCAGGCCGACGCCATCCTCAATATGCGCCTGCGCAGCCTGCACAAGCTCGAGGAAATCGAGATCCGTTCCGAGTTCGACAAGCTCAGCGAGGAAAAGACCCACATCGAGACAATTCTGGCGTCCGAGAAAAAGCAGTGGGGCGTCATCACCACCGAGATCGGTGAGCTGAAAAAATCCTACGGTCCCGATACAAAGCTCGGCCGTCGCCGCACCCAGTTCGCCGCCGCGCCCGAGACCGATCTTGCCGACATCGAAACCGCGATGATCGAGCGTGAGCCGATCACCGTGATCCTGTCGCAGAAGGGCTGGATTCGCGCGCTCAAGGGCCACAATAACGATGCCTCGGCCCAGACCTTCAAGTCCGACGACAGGCTCAAGCTGGCGCTGACGTGTGAGACGACCGACAAATTGCTCATGCTGACCACCGGCGGCAAGGTCTATACCCTGGGCGCCGACAGACTGCCCGGCGGGCGCGGCCATGGCGAGCCGGTCCGCATCATGGTCGATATCGAAGAGGGCCAGGATATCGTCGATCTGTTCGTTTACAAGCCCGGCACCAAACGCCTGATCGCTTCCGATATCGGCAACGGTTTCGTCGTCGCCGAGGACGATCTGATCGCCAACACCCGCAAGGGCAAGCAAGTGCTGAACGTCTCGGGCAAGGGCGAGGCCAAGCTTTGCGTGCGCGCCGAGGGCGATACGGTGGCCGTCATCGGCCAGAACCGCAAGCTTTTGGTCTTCCCTGCCGCCCAACTCCCCGAAATGAGCCGCGGCAAGGGCGTCAGGCTCCAGAAATACAAGGATGGCGGCATTTCAGATGCCAAGCTGTTCAATTCCGCCGATGGGCTGACCTGGACCGATTCCTCGGGCCGGAACTATTCGAAATCGATGGAAGAACTGCTCGACTGGATCGGCGACCGCGCCCAGGCCGGCCGTCAGCCCCCCACGGGCTTTCCGCGCAACAACAGGTTTGTGGGGTAGGGGATTGTAATTGTGCCTCACGGCAACCCCAGGCTGTCATCCCGGCCTTGAGCCGGGATCCAGTACACGCGGCACTTGCGGTTCTGCCTTCAGCGACACCCTTGGGGCTCTGAGCCTACTGGGTCCGGGGTCTTTGCCCGGGATGACGGGTGGGTGTGTGTTGGCGCTGCAGATGGACACGCAGCACAGGCCCTTGTGGAGAGGGGCTCGGCTGCTTCTACAACGCCCCCTCACCCTCAACCGAAAAATCCACGATGATCGGCAGGTGGTCGCTGCCGCTCGGTTCGCCGGTGCGCAGGTCGTGGATGGCGATGGCGCCGCGCGTCATCACATGGTCGATGGGCAGGATGGGGAACATCGCCCGCCAGTCGCGCAGATAGTACCAGAGCGTTGGGAAGGTCGGCAGATTGTAGGTGTGGCGCATCATCCCCGCAGCGCTTACGAACCCGCGCAGGGCATAGGACCAGGGCGTCGAGTTGAAATCCCCCACAAGGATCAGCGGCGGCTCGACCGTCGAAAGCGCCTCGCGCAGCGTTGCGAACTGCTCGGCCTGCCGGGTGACGGGGGCCGGCCAGTCATTATGGGTCGTGGCCAGCGAAAAGGCCGGACCGGCCTCGGTCTGGAAACGCACGATGATCCGCGCCGTGCGGTCGGTGCTCATGATCGAGGATGAGCAGGCATCCGCATCGAGCGGCTCGAACGGCAGCCGTGAATAGAGGCCCACAAACGCCCGCTCGCCGCCGGCGCAGTACTGGAAATGGGGATAGCGCTCGGTCAGGAGCGGATGAACCACGCTGCGCAGGCCGGGGCTGTATTCCTGCAGCGCCACGATGTCGGGATCGACCCCGGTGATGTTGGCAACGATCGCTTCCGGTTCCTCATTGCGCCCGAACACGTTGAAGGTCATCAGCCTGTAGGTCTGCTCTGCCTGCGCAACAGTGGTGCGGGTAACAAGGCCGGTGACCAGTTCGGGAATGTAGATGGCGCTCGAAGCCACGAACCCTGTCGCCGCGATACTCAGCGCCAGGGCGCGCAGGGCGCGGAAGCGCACAAAGACCGGACTGGCAACGAGCAGCGCCAGAAGTCCGAAAAACAGAACCGGCTGGATGTGGTTGAACAGATCCATGGCCGGGTAGATAAAGCCCAGCACCGCAACGATCGCCATGCCCGCCACAAGGCAGCACACCAACAGATAGCCTGCGGCAACCAGCGCGGCCAGTATCTTGCCTATGGAGCCCACCTATTCGGGTTCCGCGCCGGTCTCTGGGTCGAGGTCCACCCAGCCGCGCGAGCCGCGCTGCACCTCAAGGGGCTGGAAGGCGGCCTTGTAGGCCATTTTCGGGGAATCCTTGACCCAATATCCCAGATAGAGATAGCCACCGGCGACGCGGGCGCGGGCGATATGGTCGAGAATCATCATGGTGCCCAGGCCCCGCCGCGACAGCGCCGGATCGAAAAAGCTGTAGACCATGGAAAGCCCGTCGGGCAGGGGGTCGGTCAGCGCCACGGCGACAAGCTGGCCCGCCACCCCGTCCGGCCCGTCCTCGGCCAGCCGGTATTCGATGAGCACGGACTGGACGGGCGTGTCCTCGACCATGAACTCATAATCGAGATAGCTCATCTGGGTCATGCCGCCGCCATCGTGCCGCGCATCGAGATAGCGCTTGAACAGCCCGTATTGCTCGGCTGAAACGATGGGCGCCACCATTTCGGCCACGATATCGGAATTTTGCTTGAGATTGCGCCGGTGGCGGGTGGCCGGGAAAAAATCGACTGCGCGCACACGCACCGACTGGCAGGCGTCGCAATCGAGACATGCCGGGCGGTAGATCAGGTTTTGCGAGCGCCGGAACCCGTGATCGGACAACAAATGATGCATCGCCGCGGCGCGCCGGCCGGACAGGTGCGTAAAGAGCTTACGTTCCTGCCTGCCCTCGAGATAGGGGCAGGGCGAAGGGGCTGTCAGAAAGAACTGCGCGCTTTCCGGCGTATGGTCCATGAGGGTACTCGCTTGGCCCGCAGGGGTGTCCGACGCCACTCGATGAGCAGCGGCAAACCGAAAATTTCAAGCCGTTCAACCCTTTTTCAGAAAAACGAACGGCTCGGATTCAATAGTAATCGCACCGAACCCGCTGTGCAACGCGACAAATCTCAAAAGCGGTGCCGGCGGGAGCCGACACCGCTTTTTGCGGATCGAAAGCGCGATGAAAGAGCCCTATTGGGCGGCGTCGCCCGCACGGGCGTAGGCCTGCCAGTGCCGCACCATGGGCGAGCGACGGACCATCATGGTGCCCAGCACCAGATCGTGCAGCAATTGGCGGCGCGGTGTGAACAGCCCGATCAGAACGATAAACGGGGTCAGGATGGAACACGAAATCCAGAAAAGCACGACATGGATCATCGCCATCCACCCGTCCAGCGTCGTCTCCCGCGTCGGGGTGAGCACGATATCGGTGGCCCGCATGCCCAGCGTGGCCCGAGAAGCCGAACCCAGCGTCACCGCGTAATAGACAACAAAGGTCAACGGAACGATCAGCGGAATGGACAGCCAGGTCAGCCCGAACGTGAAAATGCCCAGAATGCCGGCAACCAGAGTGACGATAAGGATCGCCGCGCCCATGATGACGCAGTCGATCAGAAACGCCATAACCCGACGCGTCAGAATCCCGTCGAACAATTCGGGCGACGTGTTGGGATTGGGAAGGTCGTGGCGCAGCATGCGCCCCAGAAAATCGGTTGCCAACGGTCAGTGCTCCTCAAGTTGAGAATTATGTTGGTACAATCGGCGTCGATGACAAGACCACGGCCACGATTTCCCGGATCAATAGGGCAATCGTTCGCCGGTCCGGTCGAAAAATTGCCCGGACTCCGATGGGGTCAATGTATCGAGGCCCGCAAGGATCGCTCCGGCGGCGTCCTCGGGCTGTTGCACGTCGAGGCCCGACCGGGAGAACGGCCGCGAAAGCGGCGTATCGACGGTTCCCGGATGCATGGCGACCAGAACGGCGTCTCGATGGGTTCGCGCCAATTCGATGGCACAGGTGCGCACGATCTGGTTGAGCGCGGCCTTGGATGCCCGATAGCTGTGCCAGCCCCCCAGCCTGTTGTCAGAAATGCTGCCCACCCTGGCCGAAAGCGCCATGACCACCGAACGCCCCGAACGGGGCAGGAGCGGCAGGACGTGCTTTAGGACAAGGGCCGGGCCGATGGTGTTGACGGCGAACGCCTGCGCAAGCGCCTCGCCGCTCAAGTGCCTGTTGGCCTTTTCGGGCCCGATGGCGCCGTGATGCAGAAAGCCGGTTGCAAGGATCACCAGCCGCAGCACGCCACGGCCGGCAACCGCGTCCATGGCCGATACGATCGAGGCCTCATCGGTGATGTCGATGGCCGGGCTGCTGGACCGCGACAGGCCGGTGACCAGATCGTAGCGTCCCGAGGCGCGAACCTGTTCGACGAGCGCGCGCCCGATCCCGCCTGTCGAACCGATGATGAGGGCTTGCGTGGCTTCGGTCATGGCGTTTTATACGCGCCCGGACGCCAGCCCGATCACCGGCCGTGCTTTCAGCGCGCGCTACTCAGCGGGCCGCACACTGAACGGCCGCAACTCGGCAAGCGCCTGCCGGGTGACCACCGTCGCCCCCTGAAGTGCCAGAATGCCCATGATCGAGGCGACCAGAACGTCCGGCCAGCCCGTGCCGGTCCCGAACACGCCAAGCGCGGCCAGCAGCACGGCGATATTGCTCACCACGTCATTGCGCGTGCAGATCCACGCCGAGCGCATATTGCTGTCACCCTCGCGAAAGCGCCACAGCAGGCCAAAGCTCGCTCCATTGGCCACAAGCGCGCTGAACCCTACGATGCCCATCGTATAGGCATGGGGCGTTGCCCCGGTCACCATGTTCCACCCGGCAACCCCCAGCACCCAAATCCCGAATGCGCCCATGGTCAACGCCTTGGCCAGCGATGCCCGGGCGCGGATGTGCAGGGCGTGCCCCACCACGAAAAGGCTGATGCCGTAATTGGCCGCATCGCCGAGGAAATCGACCGCGTCGGCCTGCAACGATGCCGAGCGCGAGGCGATGCCGGCGCCGATTTCGACAACGAACATCACGGCATTGATCGCCAGCACGGCCCACAGGACGCGGCGATAAATTGTGTCGGCCTGTGCTCTCGCCGCTTGATCCGCATCGTTATGGTTGCAGCACGATCCGCTCATGGGAGCCCCTTTCAATTGATCTCGCGCCGATGCTAAAATCTCCAGCGACTAGAGGAGCAAGCGTGAAATGAAAGATTTCCCGATTGGCGAAGCGGCCCGGCGCAGCGGGGTCAAGGTCCCCACCATCCGCTATTACGAGCAGATTGGCCTGCTGCCCGAGCCGGTCCGCACGGCGGGCAATCGGCGCCTTTACGACGAGGAGAGCGTGCGCCGGCTGTTCTTCATCCTCCATGCCCGCCAGCTCGGCTTCGAGATCGAGGCCATCCGCGCCATGCTGGGCCTGCAGGACAACCCCGACCAATCCTGCGCCCAGGTCGACGCCATCGCCTCGGGCCGCCTTGCCGAAATCGAACTGCGCATTTCGCGGCTGACAGCGCTGAAGGCCGAACTGTCCACCATGCTCGACCAATGCCGGCAGGGCCGGATCGCCCAGTGCCGCGTTATTGAGACACTGTCGGCACCGCCGGGTTAGGGGAGAGGGGCGTGATGGTGGTGATGCGGCCGGTTGTGGAAATAGGAGGCTTGGGGGCGGCATGGACGGGCAGGGCGCGACCGATGCGGTCATTGCGAGACAAATGGCGTGGTTTCTCGTCCGAGGGCAATCAACTGTCGCACTCGGCAGCTAGGACTGAGAGTGTTTCTTGTTGCGACGCGATATAGCACGTTGCAGCATCATCAATTCAACACAGGGCATGACCATGATATTTCTTAAAGCTGCGGGCCTGGGGGTGCTGCTCTTTCTATCGTCAGCTGCGGCCCCTTTATCGAACGAGATTGAGAGCCGAATGATCTCCAATGGCGACCACAGGCTCGCCTTCAACATCATTCCAGGCGCAGATCCGGTAATTGTCCTCGATGCTGGTGGCGGCAACGATTCGTCTTATTGGACGGGCTTTGCGCTCGATCTGGCAGAGCGCACCGGGTCAAAAGTGATTACCTATGATCGGGCCGGCATGGGCGCGAGCGATGAAGTGCCGGGACCTTGGGACCTCGACGCTGCAACCGACGATCTGGAGACTGGGCTCCGCGAGCTTGGGGCGACCCGGGACGTGGTTCTGGTTTCCCACTCGATCGCCGGTGAAATCGCCACATTCCTGACCATTCAGCAGCCGTCCTGGTTCAAGGGTGTCGTCATGGTGGACGCCAATGTGCCTGACTTCTACACCGTTGACATGGTCGCGGCCCTATCCGCTGAATACACTCCAATGATCGCCGAGCTTGAGGATGCCCCGTCTACCCCAGCAAATCGGCAACTGATTGCTGTGGCTCAATCTTTTGAGGAGGTCTCGCGCGCCTTCCACAGGGCAGTTTGGCCAGTTTCGGTCCCGGTCGTCGTCATTGGGGCGGAGGAGACTCCGTTCGGCGAAGCGGGTCCCGTGGCCGATGCATGGCGAGCTGCCCACCAGAGTTTTACAACTGGCGCGCCGAACCGCAAATATGTGCTCGCGGAGCAGAGCGCTCACGAGACGATTGTTATCGACAGCCCAGACATTATTCGCCAGGCGATCTCCGACATAGTCGAAGGCGGGCATTGAGCCTGCCAAGGGCGGCGACCGCGTTTTTCTGGCGCGGTTGATCGGGAGGCGGACGGTCCGCGACCCACCCCGGGTCCTACCGGTTGATCTTCCGGGCCATGTCCAGCGCGAAATAGGTGAGGATGCCCGAGCAGCCGGCGCGTTTGAAGGCCATAAGGCTTTCGGCCATCGCGGCCTCGCGGTCCAGAATGCCGGCCTGCGCCGCGTGGGCGATCATCGCGTATTCGCCTGAGATCTGGTAGGCGAACACCGGCACGTCGAAGCGGTCCTTGAGCATGCGGCAGATGTCGAGATAGAGCATGCCGGGCTTGACCATGATCCAGTCGGCGCCTTCGGCCAGATCCTGCTCGACCTCGCGGATGGCGTCTTCGGCATTGGCCGGGTCCATCTGGTAGGAGAGCTTAGTGCCCTTGAGCCGGGCGCCCGACCCCACAGCGTCGCGGAACGGGCCATAGAACGCCGAGGCGTATTTGGCGGCATAGGAAAGGACTATGGTCTTTTCGAAACCCTCATCGTCGAGCGCTGCGCGGATCGCCCCGATGCGCCCGTCCATCATGTCGGAGGGCGCGATCACGTCGGCCCCGGACTGCGCCTGAACCAGCGCCTGCTTGACGAGGATGGAAACGGTCTCGTCGTTGAGGATTTCCTCGCCCGCCATCACCCCGTCATGGCCGTGGCTGGTGTAAGGATCGAGCGCCACATCGGCCACCAGCCCGATGTCGGGCACCGCGTCCTTGATGGCTGAAAGCGTGCGGCACACCAGATTGTCGCGATTGGTCGCTTCGATGCCGTCCTCGGTGCGTTTGGAAGGATCGGTGTTGGGAAACAGCGCCATGGCCGGAATGCCTTCGGCATGCGCAGCCCTGGCCGCCTCGACCGCCAGATCGATGCTCAAGCGCTCCACCCCCGGCATGGTCGCAACCGGCTGGCGCTCGTTTTGCCCTTCAATCACAAAGATCGGCCAGATCAGATCGGCAGGGGTCAGCACGTTCTCGGCCACAAGGCTGCGGCTCCAGCCCGCCATGCGCGGCCTGCGCAACCGCCG